>Ga0315338_1002531_pt1 | contig 17887 bp, 11 predicted proteins | sample ASW8metaG_FD_204518 | JGI IMG/M metagenome (GOLD analysis project Ga0315338, IMG submission 204518) | Ammonia-oxidizing marine archaeal communities from Monterey Bay, California, United States - ASW #8 | ecosystem: Environmental > Aquatic > Marine > Coastal | place: USA: California | collected... | reverse complement strand
CGGGGCGTGAGTGCGTCGAAGAACTCGATCAAAAGTCACTCGTCGAGACAGGAAGATCCTCCGTCGGACGGAAGACCAACGGGCCGTTTCGTAGGAACCCCATCGGTAGATGCTCTTATATCGCCGCTCGACTCGTATGGTACGGTTATTCGTTGAGAGCCCTGAGCATAGGCAGGCCCACTTCTCTAGGTCCCCTTCTCTCAGAAACCATGGCCGAGACAACTCGTGCCCGACAACTCGAATCTCGAACCGCGCCGATGGAGACTATCATGTCCAAAGTTCAAACAACTTCCCTCGCTGTTGCCGTGCTCGCGTCATTTGGGTGTTTTTTCAGCTCGGCTTTGGCGAGCGGCGTGCTCGATCAAGTTTTCGAACCGGATCCCAGCGACGGATTCGTGGTCGGCGATGTCGGGAACACGCCGCCTAGGGAACTCCGTTCTGCCCAATCGTTTACCGTCGGTCAGGACGGGTTTCTCTGCGAGATCGAGGTTCCCGTCACATCGGTCGCCACCGACGCTGGCCCCCTCATTATCGAGATTCAACCAACGAACAACGACGTCCCCGACGGAACCGCCCTTGCGTCTGTGTCCATAGAGAGGGCGGACATCGAAGAGACTTACAACTATATCAGCATCGATTTGAGCGGATTTGACATCGCCGTCTCCTCAGGAGACGTTCTGGCAATCGTTCTTCGTTCAGACCCTCTCCCCGACGGTGGCGACCCCCGGGCCTGGTACGACTGGATGGGGGAAAGCGCCCCGAATGCTTCGTACCCGGGAGGTATCGCTTTGGGTCTTCTGGCCGATGGAACGTGGGCCCGCGTGCCCACTGTCGACCTCGGCTTTCGCACGTACGTCGCACTTCCAACCCCGACGTATTCGACTTCGTGGGGAGAAATCAAGAGTCTATACCGTTCGCGTTAGCTGAGAAGCAGGTAGGCCGCGGCGGCGAAGACACGTCCACAGTGGATAACACCTTCGAGCTGCACGCGGCCACGTCGAATAGCCCGAAGCACAGGACACTCCCCGATCCCAGGATCACGATGACATCGATGAAGTTTTCGTCTTGCAAAACCGATATCATTTGATAGATACTGCACTAGTCAAGCATTTATCAAGGAGTTATCATGCAAGAAATCTCGACGGACGCGACGTTTTTGCTCCAACTATCGCTTTTGGCATCCAAGGTGTCCAAACGGGTAGACGGAAGCCTGAGCCCTCACGGGATCAGCTTCACTGAGTACGGAATCATGCACGAACTCGCAAACTCAGCCCATAAAGCCATGCGGCGTGGGGATTTGGCCGAACGCGTGGGATTGAGTCCTTCTGGAGTCACTCGACTCCTCTCCCCCATGGAGAAACGAAAGCTGATCGAGAAAGAAACCAATCCTCGTGATGCGCGCCAGAGCTTGGTCAAGCTTTCGAAGGCCGGCCACCAGATCTATGAGGAGGCGAGCGAGAGTTTCGAATACTGCGCAACGAGCACGCTGAATCCTCTCAGTGAGAATCAGCTGGCCAAGCTGGTCGAGCTCTCCGAACGGCTTCTCTAGCCGTTACCCGCGCCACCCGGGCTGTCGAACCCGGGTGGTCCGCAACTCCTGCCCGCCTTTGCCCTCAGTAATGGCACCCGACCGTGATTGGGGACAAGGGCTGGCTGGTACGCCTGGTGACCAAACGACGGTGCAACCCAATCCGATGGAATCCCCACTAAACTAGGCAAGCGCTATGCAGCCTCACGGGCCGACCCGGCCCCAAAAGGACCAGGAACACAATAAGCCGCAATCTCAACAATCACGAGTGGAGGCCCGGCATGAAACGCCCCGAAACACAGAGTCCGAAGACGAAAGAGCGCTCCGGCAGCGAGTCAAGCGCCGAGGCTGTCCGACCAACTTCGAATTCGGCTCCGAAATTCAACGCAGATACCGAACTGAAGTCTTTTTTTGCGCACAAGCGACGGAAGCCAGGGCGCCGGGTCAGGCACTCTTGGGTGTAAACGTCCGTTGAAAATGGAGATGTACCGCAAGGTCGAACCCGCGCTCCGCCTACGCGATATCGTCGAAAGCATTTGGCTTCAGGAAGCTCCAAACCAGGGAACCAGGCTGAGTCCGACCTGCGTACTTCCGACGGGAATGGTCGAGATCCTGTTTCACTACGGAGAGCGGTATGTCCATCACGAACCTGGGACGACACTACGGATGCCCCGATCCTACGTGACCGGTCAGCGCACCCGCCCGGTGAACGCCCAGGCTCTCGGGAGCATCGGCATAGTCATCGTGAGTCTCTATCCATGGGGCATCAGTCACCTAATCAAGGGCGCCCACGAGGTGGTCGATGGATTCGTTGATTTGGGAAAACTGACGGATTCACGAAGGGTAAGGGACCTGGAGGACCAGTTACGATGCGCCTCGAACAACGAGACCAGAGTCCGACGGGTCGAAGAGTTTCTACTGTGGCTTCGCGAGAAGACCTCCGCGATCTACCCCGATACGTTTGAGGGGCGAGGACTGATCGAATCGTCACAACTTCTGTCTGCTCACCCAACAGAATCAACCGTCGAGAGCGTGTCCACAGCGCTCGGAATGTCGCGGCGCCACTTCGGCCGAAGATTTCGCTTCGCGACCGGCCTCTCACCCAAGATGTTCGCACGCATTTTGAGATTTCAACGAACCCTTCGCTGCCGTCGTCAGAGCAGACTCTCGTGGGCTGACATCGCTGTCCGTTGCGGATACTCGGATCAACCACATATGATCCGGGAAATGCGGACCTTCTCCCATCGAACTCCTAAGATGGTGAATCTCAATCGAGGAACTTTGTTCGACGTGTTCAACGATCCCACAGGCTCCAGGTACTTCGATACGGTCTATATGGCCGGAGGCGACGCCCTCGACGCTCGCGACTGATCGGTATGGACCGCATCTCCCGTTCCTGGAGCGTGGGCCATGTCCCATTTCTTCAATCCTCCCTTCTGCATTGGAAGTAGAATCAGAGCTATGAAAACCTTAACGATTCTCCTGTTGTTTTGTTTGAGCCTCACAACCCGCGTCACGGCACAGGAAATTGTGCCGATGGATGCAGAACACTGGGATGTCCGGGCTGAGTCTCACGTCTTCGAAAAGCACCTGGGAAAGGACGCGATCTATCTTCAAGGTGGATCTATCTTCGCCAAGAATCTCGAATTCCTCGATGGTACGATCGAATTCGACATCTTCCTGAAAGAAGAGCAGATGTTTCCGGGCGTTTGTTTCCGGGGGGACGCGCAGTTCATGAACGGTGAACAGTTCTTCCTCAGACCTCATCTCTCTGGGAAACCAGACGCCAATCAGGGTGCCCCAGCCGTCAATGGAATTACTCCGTGGCAACTCTACTTCGGTCCGAGCTACTCCTTTGCCTACGACTACAAGTTTGATGATTGGACCCATGTAAAGGTCGTTGTCAACGGGAGACAAGCGCAGGCGTATCTGGACTACGCGACAGAAGCTCAACTGTCCTGGAATCTCTTCCATGATCCACAGGCGGGCAGTCTGTTCATTCGCGGGGGCAGTACGGCCATGTATATCGCGGATGTTAGAATCGACCCGACCAAACCTGAGCTGGTTGACTTCAACCCCATTCCAAGGGACCCAATCGAAGGAGTCATTACGGAGTGGGAAATCTCTGACATGTTCGAGGAAGAACTGCTGAACGATCCCGCGAACCTGGGACCCGTAATCGAAGCCAGATCCTGGCAGGGGACGATCACGGTGGAAGAAGGAGTCGCCGCGAACATCTCTCGAATTCAGGTTCTGAGAAACGGAGAGCCCGGAAGCACAGTTTTCGCTCGGATCGTCGTTACATCCGACCGAGATCAGTTGAAACTCTTTGAATTCGGCTACAGCGATGCTGTTATCGCGATTCTAAACGGAACCGCCATTTACAAAGGCAACAACAAATGGCGTTCCCGCGACTATCGATACCTTGGGACGGTCGGGCTCTTCGACGCCATCTATCTGGATCTGAAGAGAGGTAAGAACACGCTGCTGCTCGCGGTGTCAGAGTCCTTTGGTGGCTGGTTGGTAACGGGGAGATTCGAAGACACCGATGGGCTTCGAATTGAACCGTAGCCAGTCGACGTAACGTCCGCACTCCTAGACGCCAGTTCGTCAACACTGCAACAGACGAGGCATATCAGGCTGTAGTGAGCCCTGTGGGCTCTCTCTTGGCCCCCACCCCGCGCCTGAATCGACCATACCCAACACCACGACTCTCCAGAGTAAGTGGACCCACTCGCGACTGCCCTGCTGTCCTCGGCAGAGCGAACCACTCCCCGTGGAGCTTTAGTGCGCGGCCCATGTCTCCATACCCAATGCCTGATAAACGAAGCTATCCCGAAAGCGAGCGTCGGTCCAAATCATGGTCGCGGGCGATCCGATCGCAAATGGCCACTCGACTTCGACCATGATCACCGGAGCACTTGACCCCAACACCCCCGATCTCCGGCCACCACGCGATCCAGCATTGTCAGAGACTGGCAGACAGAAAAAGCGCTACTCTCAGGCATAATCGGAGCGGTGGCCGCTCAGCTTTGGACAGCTCACCGGCGCGTGGACACTTCATCATCAATCCCAAATGGAGACTTGATGACCACGAACTTTCCGCAGGACAGAGACCGGCCGAACGAGGCGGAAGATCAGACAGTTGACGTCGACCCGAACCTGACGATTTCTCGGAACCAGAGTGCACCGGCGGAGGTCCCCGATGCGATCCCGGCTCGGATTGGCCGTTATCCGGTGCAGCGGGAGCTGGGTCGAGGTGGAATGGGGGTGGTCTATCTGGCCACTGATCCTTCGCTCGATCGCCCAATCGCATTGAAGCGCCTCCCCCGAGCGGTAGCGACGGACCCGGTGCGATTGAACCTGTTCCGTCAAGAGGCCCGGCTCCTCGCATCTCTCAATCATCCCAACATCGCGACGATTCACTCGCTCGAAGACGCCGACGACATGACCTTCCTCACGATGGAGGCGATAGAGGGAGAGACTCTTCGTGCTCGCTTATCTCGTGAACCGTTGAAGCTGAATGACTCTCTCCGAGTCGGTCGCCAGATTGCCCGCGCGCTCGAGACCGCACACAAAAAGGGTGTCGTGCACCGGGATCTCAAGCCCGCGAACGTCATGTTCGATGCAAGTGGAAACGCAAAGGTCCTGGATTTTGGCCTGGCCGCTCCTGCGCGTGGATTGGGAGCAGGACCCGAGCAACTCGAGGGGACCGGGTCGCAATCTGGCGAAGTCTCCGGAACTCCTGGCTACATGAGTCCAGAACAAATCAGCGGCGCCCCGTCAGACCCGCGCATGGATATCTGGGCCTTCGGTTGTGTCCTTTACGAATGCCTCTGTGGCTCGAGGGCGATCGGCGGGACAACTCTGCGGGATCGTCTTCGAAACACCTACGAAGCCAAGCTGGATGTCGGCCGATTGCCAACAGGAACACCCGACTCCCTCGTCCGAGTTCTGGCCAATTGCCTGAAACTAGACCCAGATAGCCGACCTCTTTCGATGACAGAGCCCCGACGAGTGATCGAGGAACTCCTGGCCGGCTCTTCGCTGGGCACACTTAGCGTGGGTAAGACGGAGAGCCAACCTTCAACGCCCCACAACCTCCCTCGCCACGCATCTACTTTCGTCGGGCGCAGAGCGGAACTCGAGAGTGTTGAAAGACTCCTCGATGAACATCGCCTCGTCACATTGACTGGGATCGGGGGCGGCGGAAAGACCCGGCTGGCACTTCGCGTCGCGGAGTCGGAGCTTCCGCGGCACCCTGATGGAGTTTGGTTGGTAGGTCTGGCTCCGCTCTCGGACGCCGACGATGTCGCTCGCGCACTGATGAAGGCCATCGGCATCCCCAACGTCCTCGATCGCTCGGAGCTCGACACCATAATCGACTACCTTTCGGGGAAGAAGACGATGCTCGTCGTCGACAACTGTGAGCACGTGCTCGAAGGTGCAGCAGACGTAGTCGGTCGCCTCCTACGCGATCTTCCGGACCTTCGTTTGCTCGTCACTAGCCGCGAGAGGTTGAATATCGCCGGGGAAAGCGTGTTTCCGATCCCGCTTCTTCATCTGCCCGACGCCAAAGTCACATCCGGTGCCACAGAAAATCTCGGGTACGACCTCCAGGAAGTGATCCGCTCAGACGCCGTTGAACTCTTCCTCCAGCGCGGCCGCCAGGTTGGCGCCAACATCGAGATCAATGACACAACGGTCGGGCCGATCGTGGAGATCTGCCGCCGCTTGGATGGAATTCCCCTGGCCATCGAGATGGCTGCCTCCCGTCTCAAAGTGCTGCCCGTGGCGGAAGTGGCCCGACGAATGGATGATAGATTCAAGCTCCTCAAGGGCAGTGCGCGGGATGAGCAACCTCAACATCGAACACTGCGTGCGCTGATCGATTGGAGTTACGAGCAACTCGGACCGGAGGAACAGACTCTCCTCAATCGTCTTTCGATCTTTGCCGCGGGATGGACCCTCGAATCGGCGGAGGATGTCACGGTCGGAGGATTAGTCAAGGACTGGGATGTTCTCGATCTGATATCCCGCTTGGTCGACAAATCCATCATTGAGACGGACCTCGGTTCAACCGATGGCGCGTCGCGATTCCGGATGTTGGAGACGGTACGCGCCTACGCGAACGAACAGCTCGAGCAGACGGGTGAGTCGGCGCAATTGCAAAAGCGGCACCGCGAATACTTTGCCGCGTTCACCGCAAAGGCGGAGCCCGAACTTGTTGGCTCGGACCAGGCCCAGTGGTACTCGAAGATTGCGGCCGAGCACGAAGAGATTCGACGAGCATTCGAGAGCTGTCGGAATCCCGAAGTCGACCCGATGGTCGGATTACAGATGGCGGGCTCTCTCTTTCGCTATTGGATGGTACGAGGTCACTGGCTGGAAGCTGAAGGCTGGAGTCGTGAAGTACTGAAGCGAGCGGAAGAGCTTCCGCCCACGGAACATCGAGCAAAAACTCAAAACTGCGTCGGCGTTGTCGAACTATACCGCGGGAATTTGGAGGGTGCGCGAACCCACTGGCAGGAGACGTTTGATGAGTGGGCCGCACTCGAGAGCACAAGAGGTATGGCAGCGGCCCGTTTGAACCTTGGTAACGTGGCCTATTCGTCGGGAGACTATGAAGCCGCCCGTCGAGACTACGGAGAAAGTCTGGAGCGGAGTCGTTCTCTCGAACAGGTCGATGGAATCTGCCGGTGTTTGATCAGCCTCGGGAACGTCGCTCTGGCGACCGGAAAGTACGAGGAGTCGAGGGACTACAACTCCGAAGTTGTCGAACTATTGACGGGTCAAGGACACCTCGAATTGGTTGCGCATGCTCTTCTCGGTAAAGGTACTGCCGAACTGCGATTGGAAAACTTCGAGGCCGCTCGCAGGCACTACGAGAGAAGTCTCGGGATCCAGCGTGACTTGGGCGATCGGCGCAACGCCGGCATCGCCACGATCAACCTTGCCGTCGTCTTCCAGAAGCTGAACCTGCTTCGCGACGCGCATACTAACTTCGTCGATGCACTGGAGACGTTTTGTGAACTCGGCGACGTCGGGAGCATCTGCTCTTCCCTGGAGGGTCTGGCCGGGCTTGCCTCCGAGTTGGGTCGACCGGAGGATATGCTGATTCTTCACGGAGCAACCAATGCAATCCGGAAGTCAGTTAACCTTCCCCGCATGCCAGACGAAGAGACCACGGTCACCGAGGCCATGGACATCGCCCGAAAAGAACTCGGTGCCGAGCGAGCAGAGTCACTTCGGCTTCAGGGTGCGGAGATGGAACTCGACGCGGCTGTCGATTGGGCTCGAGGGAACACGGCGCCCGCCGAGGAAAATGGCAAGGACGGCTGAGCCCTCCAGTGGACCAAGTCCCGGTCCACTTGCGTGGTTCTTTGGAACGCACTACGGTTTCTGCCTATCTGTCTAAAGTACCTGCTCAGTTCGCCCTCCCCATGATACCATCGCCGAACTCACACGATCTTTGGCCGACCGAGTTATTTTGGAGATCTTGTCGTGGCATTCTTCTTCGTTTCCCGCCGAAGTGCGGCCTGTTCCGTACTACTCGTTGTTCTGTGTTCGACTGCATCCGCAGTTACCTTCTCCGAGTCACCTCTCCCTACTGCGTTCGAAGAGTTTCGCTCCTTTGACGGCGTCGGGAACAACATCTCGAACCCCTCTTGGGGAAGCGTGGACACACCGTTGCTCCGGCAGTTCATGCCTGCCGACTATGAGGACGGAATCGCACAGCCACGTACATCGAATCTCCCGGGCGCACGCGAGGTGAGTAACGCTTTCGCCATGCCTTCCCAGGTTCGACTCTCACCCCTGGTTTCCGACTTCTTTTGGCAATGGGGTCAGTTTCTGGACCACGACCTCGATCTAACGGGGACTGCCGATCCAGCGGAGCCATTCGACATTTTGGTCCCGCTGGGAGACCCGTTTTTCGATCCGGAGGGCACGGGAGCCCAAGTCATACGCCTCGACCGGTCGACCTTCGCGATCCAACCCGGGCCGCGCGAGCAGATCAATCAGATTACCGCGTTCATCGACGGCTCGAACGTTTATGGCGCCAATGCCGCACGAGCGATGGAGCTTCGAACTTTGGACGGAACGGGCCGCTTAAAGACATCGGCCGGGAATCTCCTCCCGTTCAACCTGCATGGCTACCCGAACGCGCCCGATGATGGCGATCCGCGGTTCTTCCTCGCGGGGGATTTGCGCGCCAACGAGCAAGCAGCGCTGACGGCCATGCACACTCTCTTCCTGCGGGAGCACAACTACCAGGCCGAACGAATCAGCACAGCAGATCCGCAGTTGGACGGCGACGCTATCTATCTCCGCGCTCGCGCACTGATCGGCGCTCAGATCCAGGTCATCACCTTCCGCGAGTTCCTACCGATCCTACTGGGCGCGGACGCGCTCCCCCCATATGAGGGGTACGATCCGCTCGTCCATCCGGGAATCGAAAACGCATTTTCGGCGATGATCTACCGCTTTGGCCACTCCATGCTCTCTCCCCAGTTGTTGCAACTGGCTCCCAACGGAGAACCCATTCTCCAGGGCCCCTACCCGTTGCGTCGGGTCTTCTTTTCTCCTGAGATCATCATCGGGAGAGGCATCGAGCCCTTCCTCCGAGGCCTCGCTGCGCAACCCGCGCAACAGGTCGATCCGTTTCTCGTCGACGACGTGCGGAACTTTCTTTTCGGCCGACCCGGAAGCGGCGGCCTCGATCTGGGCTCGCTCAACATCCAGCGCGGGCGGGATCACGGAATGGCTCGCTACAACGCATGCAGGACTGCACTGGGCCTCTCTCCTTGGACGGACCTCACGGAGATTTCCTCGGATCCCGAGATCACTTTCGCGCTGACTGCGGCCTACGACGACGTGTCTCAGGTCGACGGCTGGGCCGGAGCCCTCGCCGAGACGGCCCTCCCGAACGCCCTGGTCGGCGAAACGAGCTACATGGTGATGCTCGATCAGTTCGAACGCCTGCGTGATGGAGACCGATTCTGGTACGAGAACTACCTCGCGCCCGAATGGGTCGAGTACGTTGAAGCGCAAAGGCTCTCGGACATCATACGCCGCAATTCGTCCATCGATGACATCCAGAACAACGTGTTCGTGATCCAAACCACGACCGATGTGAGCGGCGCGCTCGACTCACCCGACGCAACCTCGTTCGTCGGTCTGCCGTTCCCCAATCCTTCCCGGGACGGAGTGTCGTTCTACGTTTCGGTCCCGGATGGATCGTCGGGACAGGTGGAAGTGGATATCTTCGATGCGCGCGGGCGTTCGATCCGCACGCTGCAGGACGGTTCTCTGCAGCCCGGCAATCACCTGATACGCTGGAACCGGAAGGACGACGACGGTCGCCGAGTTGCAGCCGGATTCTACTTCGCACGGGCGAAAGGCGATTTTGGAGCGAGCGGCCGCAAGCTTATCGTTCGAGATTAAAAACTCGGGAGTGCTCGCCGCCTCTCTCTACGAAAGCCACTACTGGGAGCAAGGCGACGCTCTCTCCAGGGAGATGCGGTGGGTTCAACGCACAACTTCCGTTTCCAATAGCCCAATACGTCGATCAATCCAGCCAATCATCGGAGATCCCGTTTCTATAGCGATCTCTCTCGACCGGTAATAAGTCTTGAGCGCCTCCTCGGGTCTCCCCGACTTCTCGTAGGCCTCGCCAAGGAAGTTACTTAGTACCATTGACTCGGGGAAGTGCACGCGCCCCCACTCCAGGTGACCTACCGCAAGGTCCGCTTCGCCATTCGAAGTGAGCTTGCGACAAACCGAAGCATAGTCCCAGTCACTCGAAGGGTGAACAGTGAACGCGTACGCTCGATCCAGAGTCTCGATGTGAGATCGAAATCCATCGATATCACCGGACTCCAGATACGAACCCATATCCCATCCATCAAAAGAGAACTCCAGCCCGTTTTGAAAAGACGAGAGCAGCGTGGAAATGTGATTCTCTCCGTCGAAGCGATCACTCTTCCACATTAGAACGTTCTGTCCCTCGAGGACCTTTTCGATGTCAGTGTATCGGGAGCGCATCAACGACTCCGCTTCGTGGATTTCTTCGTCGGCAAGGCTAAGGTAGAGCAACGGCACATCGCGGGCCAATTCTTCGTTCCAGAGAGCTAGTGCCGAGTCAATGCGAGCAGGAATCGCTCCCTGGTCCCACCACAGACTGGGGCTGATCACGACGTGCGCGTCAAACAGATCAGTCTCTTGAATCAGAGCCTCGAGTTGCAGAACTCCGCCGATCGAATGCCCAGCCAGGATTCGGTGTTGAGAAGCCGGGAAGTTTCGCGCGGTCCAGGGAATCAACTCCTCGGAGAGGAAGCGTAGGAATTGGGTGGCACCTCCACACTCGGGCCCGTCGAACTCCGGATCGCTCGTTGTCAGGTCGAACAGTCGGTGGTGGTTCTCGATTCCAATCACAATCATCTCGGGAATTCGTTCGGCCCGCGAGAGATTCTGAACAACACCAGAGCAGAGCAACATGTTTTCCAAGCCATCGAGCAGGTACAGCACGGGATAGGTATCGTCTTCCCGCAGATCGTCGGGGAGACGTACGAGAACCTGACGCATTTCCTGGAGCAGGTCGGACTCAATCGAATGCCTCGCGATCGGCGAGTACGTAGCCGGGCCGGGCGCCTCTTGGGCAATGACAGAACCTCCAAGCAGCCAGGTTCCGATGAGTGATCCCATCCATGCGCCAATCCATCGTGCATCGTGGTGACGAAGTGCTCCTGCGGCGAGGATAGACGACCATTGTCTGTAGCTTTTGGTTCGGTAGGGCATTGATACTCCCAGGCTTAAGCTCGTTCTCGGATTCGGAGACTCTATATCCCGGACGACGCTGACTGCGTAAATGTTTGAGACAATATGATCGATATCGACTAAAGTGTATCAGTGACAATTTGGACCCGAGAACTCCTGGATTCCAGCAAGACCCGCCACGAGTCTATCGCCCACGCGATTGGTCTGGCGATCGAACGCGGAACACTGGTCTCCGGAGAGCGACTCCCGTCCCAGCGCTGGATCGCCTCACGGTTGAGCGTCTCCCTGGGAACCGTGACCCGCGCGCTCAACGAAGCGCGCGCCCGTGGTTGGGTCGTCGGAGAAGTTGGCCGCGGCACCTTCGTCCGCAGCCTCCCTATCGCGTCCCTCGAGTTCGGCAAACTCCGACCGCTCAGTCCGAGTGCGATCTCGATGGAGGACAATGTTCCGGTCGTCCTCTCCGACCAGGAGGACGAAATTCTCCGCGCCGCATTTCGACATCTTCAACGACGCGCCGACCTCGGACGGCAACTCGCTTCGGATTGGCATCTGGTGTCTCCGCGACACCTGACGACCGGCCGCCAGTGGTTCGCGCGGCTCGGTCTGGACGTCGATCCAAAGCGTCTCCACGTGTGCACGAGCACGCAAGCTGCGCTTTCCGCGGCTCTGCTCGCCTTCGCGCGGCAGGGAGAACCCCTTGTCGTCCCGGAGATGACCCACCCCGGGATCCTTTCGCTCTGCGGCAAAATGCGGATTCCGGTTCTGGGGGTCGAGGTCGATGACGAGGGCCCGATTGTCGGAGAGTGGCTCCGAATCGCGGCCGAAACCGGCGCGAGATTGCTGTATCTCGAGCCGACTCTCGCCTCTCCGACAACACTGACGGTAACTCGCGAGCGACGAGGTCGGTTGGCGAAGGCAGCGAAAGAAAACGATCTGATGATTTTGGAGGACGAAAGCTCGGGCTTCCTGCTCGATCCTCAGACAGATCCGATTGTTCCTCTTGCGGCGCTTGCTCCCGACAACGTGATTCTGATCGGCGACACAACCAAAGTGCTTTCCCTCTCCGCGAGGGTGACTTTCGTGGCAACACCGGCTCGCGTCTCGGATAGCTATTCAAGTTCTGTTTCTGCCTCGATGTGGATGCCCGTTCCGTTGCTTGCAGAAATCGTTGGCCGATGGATTCGAACTGGGGAGGTCGAGACGATCGCCCGGGCACGGAGGGAGGTGCTTCGTTGGCGAAACATGTCGGCCAGGTCGGCCCTTCCGCGAAAGCTCCACGGACACCCGAGTGCACACCACGTGTGGCTGCCGATCGATGATGATCAGCGATCAGACGAGCTGGCCGGGAAGTGTCTCAGAAATGGTGTGCTCGTCAATAGCTCGGAGTGGTTTGCGGTGAATCGGAATCATTGCGTTCAGGGTTTGAGACTTTGCCTTGGTGCGGCTCCCGATCGTGAGACGTTTCTGGAGGGCCTGCGGCGGGTGGCTGATGTTGTAGCCTAAGCCTCGGGAGTCGTCCCGACCAAAGATCCTCGACTCGGTACTCTTGATCTACGAATATCAGCAAGGGACCGACACAGTTCAGGCATCGGACATAAGCAAGGCTGCCGTCCAAAAGGGGTGCCCGATCCAATTAGTCATCACGTGGCAGCAGGATGTAAACAGGGAGCAATCAGATGCTATTTCCCGGTTCGGTTACGGCTATTGCCATCGCCCTCGTTGTGCTCCTGCCGGGATCCCTCTCGGCTCATTCCTGTGATTTGGAGTCGTTGCGGCTCGGTAGTTCTCAGTGGATTGTTTTCGGCTCCTTCCGCGGCGGAAACTTCGCCTGCTCCGTTTATGTAGTTCGCCCTGATGGCGAGGGTGAGTGCCGCCTTTCACCGCATGCCGAAGGGAGCCCCTCATGTCTCGATCCTTCTGTATCGGAAGATCTTTCGCACGTTCTCTTTGCCAGGGGCGGATCCGACCATCGAACCGCCGTCTGGTCGATGGGCCTCGACGGTAGTAACGAGCGACAGCTCACACCAAACGTGATGGTCCGGTTCAGCAACGGGCGAGCGCGCCCGACTCCATCTTCAGATGGAAAGAGTTGTCTCTATGTCGAGGAAAGCGACGGAGTTCGCTCGATCCAGCTTCTTTCCGCAGCTGACTCAAGTGACGAAAGGCCAGTAGACCTCGGGCCAGGTGAGTTTCCAAGTTGGTCGCCCGATGGATCCACCATCGCGTTCGTCGAAAAAGTCGATGGGCTCAGCCAGATCTGGGTAATGAACTCCGACGGCAGCAACCGAGAGCAAATCACGAACGGCGATTCCCACGGATATCCTTCCTGGTCACCGACCGGTGACAAAATCCTTCACTCCCGGGCCACAGAAACCTCCATCGAACTATTTGTTATGGCACCAGACGGTTCGGACCAAACCCAGATTTCCAACACGCCCGAGATCGACGAACGCGACGCGACCTGGTCTCCGGATGGCAAACTCCTCGCGTTTCTCGCCAAGCCAAAGGACGCTCCCGGAGGCTGGGAGAAAAGCGTGTTCGTGATGGATGCGAACGGCGGCACTCCAACTCAGGTGACTCCGTCGAAGTACAACCATTCGCGTCCAACCTGGATCTTCCTGCCGGACTGAAGTTCTCGCGGGGCATTGAACGCCGAAGTAAACGAAAACCGCGAAGGGCTCAGGCGATCTATCCCGCCGTTTGTGCTCCTAACTCTGATTCTCCTGGCTGAGATTTGGGTCTAGATCCGGGCCAAGCCTGGCTGCTTCTACGAGCGCCTGTTTACCCGTCCCCGAGGTCTGTCGTAAACTGTCTGCTTCATGCTCTTCAACACCTGGACATTCCTGTGTTTCGCGGTTGTCGTCTTCACCATCTACTATCAGCTCAAGCTGCGTGGGCAGAATCGACTTCTGCTCGTGGCGAGCTATGTGTTTTATGGCGCATGGGACTATCGGTTCCTCTCCTTGATTCTACTTTCTACTGTCGTGGACTACTTCGTCGGTGCGCGGCTCCACGCAGCGACGGAAGTGCGGATAAGAAAACGACTGTTACTCGTGAGCTGTGCGGCCAACCTGGGCATTCTCGGCATCTTCAAGTACGCCGGTTTTTTTGCGGACGGACTCCAGAGCCTCTTCGCTGTATTCGGAGTAGAAGCCACGCCGTTCACTCTTGAGATCGTTCTTCCTGTCGGGATCTCTTTCTACACATTCCAGACAATGAGCTACACGATCGATATCTATCGACGAAAACTCGAGCCGGTTCCTGGCTTCCTCGACTTCGCTCTTTTCGTTTCCTACTTCCCCCAGCTCGTGGCCGGTCCGATCGAGCGAGCCCGTCATCTCCTACCACAACTGACCCAGGCCCGAACGATCAGCAGAACTCAAATCACCGAAGGGCTTTGGTTGATTGGCTGGGGACTCTTCAAGAAAGCGATCATCGCGGACAACATCGCCGCCCGAGTGGATGAGGTCTTTCGAGTCGGAAACGATTTTTCTTCGGGTTCCGCCTGCCTCTTCGCAATCTACGGTTTCTCGATCCAAATCTACTGTGACTTCAGCGGCTATTCCGACATCGCCCGCGGCCTTGGCAAGCTCATGGGTATCGAACTGATGCGAAACTTCCAACTTCCCTACGTGGCGACGAACCCGCAAGAGTTCTGGCGGCGCTGGCACATCTCTCTCTCGACCTGGCTCCGCGACTATCTCTACGTCCCGCTCGGCGGTAGCCGGGGGTCGCGGTTCATGACTTACCGGAACTTGATGTTGACTATGATTCTCGGCGGCCTCTGGCATGGCGCAGCCTGGACCTATGTCCTCTGGGGATTTTACCAAGGCCTGCTGCTCATCACTCATCGCTGGGTTGTTGTCGACCACGACTGGCTCCGTCTCCCGGGGCGAATCGGGCAAGCCATTTCTTGGTTCTGCATGTTTCACCTTACCTGCCTGGGCTGGCTGATTTTTCGATCCAAGTCGATGGATCAGATCTGGAACTTCCTTCGTAGGATTGGGACGGACCTGACAATCGACCTCCACGAGGTCCACATCATTTATCCGGTCCTCGTGTTCGGCGGTATTCTCGTCGTCGTCGATGCATGGATCCGCAACGCAGATGATCCGCGAACTCGCCCCGGTTGGAACCAAGGTCTTGGCCCCGCGGTTGCCGCTGGTTTGGCGCTTCTCGCTCTTATTTTCTGGCCGATCCAAGTCAAGCAATTCATCTACTTTCAGTTCTAGAGGCGAAGGACAGTGGGGAAAGCGCATTGAGACAAACGGGCGGAAAACTTTGGATCTGGACCCTCATCCCTCTCCTCATCCTCGTGGGAGCTGAGTTGCTTGCTCATCGTCTTGTGCACAAGTCTGTCCTCAACCGCACTTGGTATAGAGGGGCTTTGGATACGGCCGCTTCCCAAAATCTCGACTTCATCTTCGTCGGAACTTCTCGGACGATGAGCGGCATCGACATTGGAGTTTGGGAGCAAGAAACAGAGCGCGCCCTGGGCGAAGATCTCGTTTGCTTCAACCTCGGCCGCGCATATGCGGGCCCGGTAGCTCATCACTTCGGACTCCGCGAACTCGTCGAACAATACCCGGAGCGGATGCGAGGCTGCACCGTTCTCATCGAGTTCAGCGCTGGTCTGCCAGAATACACCTGGGACTGGGATCATCAGTGGTTCTTCGCCGGCAACACCCAACTTATCGTCGACTACATGAAGTTCAGTGACTTTCGACGGTTCCTGGCCCTGCCAAACTCTTTCGACTGCGAGGTAGCCCTGGCCACTCGCTATTTCGGTCGCCCTTTCAATCTGATGGCGGGGCGTCGAGTCATCCAACAAGCCGTCGATTACCGGGGACAGCGAGCACTTCGTGGCCTTCTCTCGAACCTGGGGGCTGGATATCGAATCACGGACTCCCAATCCGGGTCTCTGGAGAATCCCCGACTCCGGACAGACCCGCAGGGAGTGGAACAACTCCGCAAGATCATCCGCTCGAGGGTAGACCCCACAGAACTGGCCAGACAGGAGTCTCTGACTCCGTGGGAAGACCGAATCGTTTGCCAAACGGCAGAGTATCTACTCGAGCACGGCGTTCGAGTGGCCTTTTACGAAGTCGTCGTCCCGTCGTATGTTTGGTCCGTTCACGGGACAGAGGTCCGTCGAAAAGACCGACTTGCTTTCTCCAAATGGGCTGAGGCGCACGAGATCCCCATCATCGAGTCTCGCTTTGCAATAACCGATGGTGACTTTCCGGATCTTTCACATCTACGAGCTGACAAGGTTCCGGACTACACGCGGTCCATGGTTGGAGCGTTTCTTCGAACGGTCGGCGAGAATCCTTAGAACCGAATGCACCCGCTCAGGTTCACCGACGAGCAATTGATCGATGCCTCGTGGCCTGTAACCGCCTGATCGAAAAGGTGGCAATGGACAAGGCGACCCGGCCTCCATGGCCGGGTCACGCCTTCACTACTGCACACCTATTCGTGCCGAGAACCGCTCCCACTCCCAAGCCGTCCTTGCCATTCCTCGACGACCTGTTTCGCCGCATCCCGACCACCCCAACCGAAGGCAATCGCTCCTGCCACCGCGATTGCTCCAAGAAGGAGACCAAAGGCCAGATCGACGATCTCGCTGTTCGGAACGATGTGGCGAAGGGCCATTGCGCCGGTCAACGCCAGAATGGAGCCGCGAGCCAGGATGCCGAGGAGATTTGCTTGTTGTGCGCCGCTCGAGCGCACCGCGTCACCGACCAGATTGGAGAGCAACAGGCCACCAGCAAAGATGAGGAGTCCGAAGGCGACTTTGCCGCCGAAGTAGGTCAGCTCTCCTATCAATTCAGAGAGTGCTTCAAAGCCGAGCAATGCGGCCGCTTCGGTACTGGCGAACAGCATGACGGCGACGATGACGACGAACCCGACGATCTCGGATGGCGTCCGTTGACTCTCCGACGAATCAGCAGTTCCGAGGCCGAGCTTCGAGAGGACCGTGTCGAATCCGACTCCCGCGAGCAGGTTTGAGACCAATCCACCAACCAGGCGCGCGATCACATACGAAATGACCAGCAGGATCGCCGCTGCGAAGACCAGAGGAATCGCTTCGAGCAGCTGGGTAAGCATGCTGCTCGCCGGAATCGTGATTGCATCGAGGTCGAGCGCATTGAGCGCCGCGATCAGAACCGGTATGAGGACGAGGGTGTAGACGATCGCTCCAACGACGCCCGACAGAGTCCGGCGCCCAAGGGCCTGATCGAGCCCAACCCGCGCTCCGAGTCGATCCATCCCTGCTGCTGCGAGCAGACTCGTGACGACTCGCTGCAGGATTCGAGCGACAAACCAACCAATGAGGAAAATGAGGATGGCACCGAGAATCTGCGGGAGATAGGTCAAGAGTCTCTGGGTTAGATCCTGCACCGGTTGCAGGAGCCCGTCGAGTTCGAGAACGTCCAGAATGGCTGGTGCGAAAAACAAGAGGGTGAGCCAGTAGACGGCTTCAGCAAGTGATTTGGAAACTGGGACGACGCCTTCCTCGACCCGCTCGCCCAGCCGCTTGTCCATGTTGGCTGCTTGGAGGGCACGCCCTACGACTGT
>Ga0315338_1002530_pt1 | contig 17898 bp, 8 predicted proteins | sample ASW8metaG_FD_204518 | JGI IMG/M metagenome (GOLD analysis project Ga0315338, IMG submission 204518) | Ammonia-oxidizing marine archaeal communities from Monterey Bay, California, United States - ASW #8 | ecosystem: Environmental > Aquatic > Marine > Coastal | place: USA: California | collected... | reverse complement strand
CATCCCCAATACCCCCCTCACACAAAACACAATCCACCCCAACGGCACCCTCTACGGCCTCAACATCCCCGTCACCGAATCCATGCGACTCTGGGACTACGACCCCGAAACCCCACTCCCCATCCACGTCACCAACGAACTCACCATCGACCCCACCGGCACACTAAAAATTGTCGTCGAAGACGACCACTGGGGCTCCACCCTCACTTTCGAGTCCGGTATCCCCGTCAACCTCGACGGTACGCTCGAACTTTTAGTCGACCCCGACGAAACCGCCAACATCACCAGCCTCATCGGCTCCACATTTAGTCTTTTCGACTGGACCGGCGTCACTCCCGCTGGCGGTTTCGCCCAAATCACGACCGCTGCCGGACTCGTTTGGGACACCTCAACACTTTACACCAACGGCAACGTCACCTTGCTCGAAGTCCCCGGCTACCTGTTCGGCGACTTCAACGAAGACGGCCTCGTCGACGCCACCGACATGCTCACCCTCCAGGCCAATTTTGGCACCACCAGCGGAGCCACACCCGCCCAAGGCGACGCCGATGCCGACGGCGATGTCAACTTTATCGATCAGCGCATCCTCGAAGCCCGCTTCGGCACCCCCATCTACGCCGCCCCCGGCGACCTCACCGGCGACGGCATCTTCGACGGCGCAGATTTCAGAAAATGGCAACGCCACTTCGGCACCCTCTACACCACCGACGACTACAATGCCTGGCAATCCGCCCTCACCACCACTTCGCTCGCTTCAGCGGCCACCATCCCCGAACCCTCCACCGCAATCTTGCTACTCTTAGCACTCGCAACAATCCCCAGACGACACTTACAAAAATGACCACAGAGCACACAGAGATCACAGAGAAAATCAATTATAAAAAACTCTGTGTTCTCTGTGCCCTCTGTGGTAAAAAACCTTTCTTAGCCTTCGCAAGAAACATCCCTTCTCTATTTCTCTGCGTCCCTGCGTCTCTGCGAGAGACATCAAAGTGGCCAAATATAGTTGTGGAAATCCCTCACCATTTTCGGGATAATATCAAAGCAGTCAGCGGTTAGCTGCTAAGACATGCGGCAGAAACATAACTCGGGCCTCGCGACCAACAACTAGCAACTCAAAATGACAAAACAATTCATTTCACCCTTCAATCTTCGAGATTTCACTCTTCTTTTGTCCACCTCAATGCGTTCTCACAATTTCAAGCCAAAACTCACCCCACAAACACTCGCATACCAGCACCAAACAGCACCATTTTGTCACTTCGCTAAATCCCCAAATTAACTCGCGCCACACAACTCGCAACTCACAACTACTACTCAAATCCTTGACGTCGCCCTCAACCCCTGAAACAATCAGCACTTCCAGCAAATCATTTCCATGCAAAGGGACTCTCGATGAAAACAATTCATAACCAAGTTTTGACCATAGCCATCGTTGCTTTTCTGTCAGGCATTGCCCTCCAAGCGTCCGCCCAAGAGTTTGAATCGATTTTCAACGGCAGCGACCTCACCGGCTGGGAAGGCAACCCCGACCTTTGGACCGTGAAAGACGGCGCCATCACCGGCACCACTTCCGCAGACGCCCCGCTCAAATACAACACTTTTTTGATTTACCAAGGCGAGCCACTGAAGAACTTTAACCTGAAACTGCAGTACCGTATCGTCGCCGGCAATAGCGGCATCCAATATCGAAGCAAAGTGATCGACCCCGCCAAGTGGATCGTCGGCGGCTATCAGGCCGACATCGAAGCCGGTAAAAAATACACCGGCATACTCTACGAAGAAAAAGGTCGCGGCATCCTGGCCCTGCGCGGAGAAAAAGCGACCATCGATGTCGACGGAAAAAACACCAAGACATCGTTCGCCGATACCGACGAACTCCAAAAGAAAATAGCCAACGAAGACTGGAACGACTACCTCATTCAAGCACACGGCAACAAGCTAAAACACACCATCAACGGTCAGCTTATGAGCAAGACTATAGACGGCCAAACCGACAAGAGCTCCGACTCCGGCGTTTTAGCATTGCAGATCCACGTCGGCCCACCCATGGTCGTCCAATTCCGCAAAATCAGCCTGCAACGCCTCGAAGATTAGCAAACCATTTGACTGCGGGGTCAGGGCTCAATCACTTTGAGCCCTGACTTCTCGTCAGGAACTGCTTGCAACAAATTCCCATCACACCCATCTGACTTTTTACACTTACCCCGAGCAATATAAAACCGCTCGCCCCCAAGTCCCACAATTCCGTAACCACATTCAAACGCGTAACGGCCAGCCATTTTAAAATCGGCCGAAGCTTTTAACACCTGCCCACCATAGCAAGCAAACCACCACTGCCCATCTATATAAGTAGCACCTTGAATACCCAGATGCGTATGCCCGCTACTTAGCACATGCTTCTTAACGAATTTAAAATCGCGATCAAACTCGTAAAGGTAATTTTCTTTGAAGCTGTCCGGTAACCCGCCGACAACAATAAACCTCCCGTTGTGCGAGGCGATACCACCAGCGCCATACTTCACCTGCTGCACCTCGTGCCGAGCCAATTCTTCAAGGGTCTCGGCATCGTAAACATAGACCCAAGAGTCCGCATTCCCGGCCGGGTCGTTAAACTTCCCTAAATTCACGGCAACATAAACACGCCCGTCTTCATAACAACAATCGCCGTGATGATTGACGGCCGGCACTTTCTTGATCAGCTTGCCTGCTGAATCCGTCTTCACCAGCCAGGTGGTGAAGCTCCAATAAATATCCCCCGACTGGTCGAGGCAAATCCCCTGCAAGTGCCCCGGATAGCGACCATCACAGTCAACCCGCAAAGGCAGGTTTGCCTCTTTGCCGTTACACAAAGCCGCATTCCCGAAACACAAAACCAACATCGATACATAGCAGTACCGCTTAAACGTAAAAATCAGCATTGAAAACCTCATCAGGTCGAACAAAACAGTTTCTTGAAATCAGAACAAGCATGTACACAGGCCAGTTATACACGAATATCAACGTGTGTTAGAATACCACGTCCACTCGCACCAACAACTAGCCGGGGAAACTGCCGATGCCTTCCAATCCCATCGATCGACGTTCGCTCTTAAAAGGTGCAGTTGCTGGCTCAGTAACACTCTCCACTACCAACGTAGTGGATGCAGCAACCCAACAAGGTGCCATCGCCGCCGAAAACAAACAGCCCGGCACACTCGATTGGATGCTGCAAAACACCAAGATCGACCCCGACACAAAATTCCGCAGCCCCGCAATCGAAGGCTACTGCTCGCACACCCGTATCCGCGCAGGCGAAACCATTCAATTCTTCGTCAGCACCAACCCAGCATCTACGTACACACTCGACATCTATCGCCTCGGCTATTACGGTGGCAAAGGCGGTCGACTGATGAAACAACTGGGCACGCTCGATTCCAAAACCGAGCCCGACCCCGAAATCGGCCCAGAGCGACTTCGTAACTGCCAATGGTCGGTCAGCACCGAACTCACCATTCCTGCAGACTGGGTCAGCGGCGTCTACGTCGTCAAACTAACTGCCACCGACAGCGGGCTGCAAAGCTACGTCATCTTCATCGTCCGCGACGATCGCCAAGCAGACTTGATGTTTCAATGCAGCGACCACACCTGGCAGGCCTACAACCGTTGGCCCAAGAACTTCGCCCTCTACGACGACGGCGAAAACGGCTGGTACTGGGGCGGCAACGTCCAAGTCAGTTTCAACCGCCCCTACGGCAAGTACTGCCAGATTCTCGACCAACCCCTCTCTATCGGCTCAGGCGAATTCATGCTGTGGGAATTTCCCTTCGTCTACTGGCTGGAATCGTTGGGCTACGACGTCACCTACGTATCCAACGAGGACACCCACCACGACCCAGCCGGCCTGAACCGCGCTAAAGGATTCCTCAGCGTCGGCCATGACGAATACTGGACGATCGAGATGTTCAAAAACGTCCAGCAAGCAATCGCCAACGGACTCAACGTCGGCTTCTTCGCAGGCAACGCCGTCTTTGGCCGCATCGAGTACAACCCCGCTGCCCGCAGCTTCGAACGCGTGGGAATCTTCGGCCCCAAAGAAGGAACTCGAGAGTTCAACAACATCAGAACCTTAGAAAGCGAACGCCCATACGGCAACGAACTGATGGGCGCCCACAGCACTGGCACGGTTACCGGCGGTGCCGATTGGATCTGTTCGCTGCCCGACCACTGGATTTACAAAAACACCGGCATGAAACTGGGCGACACCGTCCCCGGCACCATCGGCTGGGAATGGCACGGCGATCCTGCCGACATCAAAGGCCTCGAAGTCGTTGCCACTGGCCCTACCCAAAGCAAACCTGGCGAACTCAACGGCGGTCAGTACACCGCCACGGTTTACCCCGGTCCGAAAGGCAACTTCGTCTTCAACGCCGCCACTTGCTGGTGGGCCGACGGGTTAAGCGAACCGCCCGGCTACCAGCGTCCCAATGTCTACACAAAGCCGCTGGGCCCCGACGCCCGAATTCAACAGATTACTCGTAATATCTTAGACCGTATGATCCGCCCAGCTTGATACCCATTCGGCGCGATGCAATCAACTCGCGTGTCTGCTATAAAGATACGTCCCACCCCGACCAAGCCAGCCTCAATTGTTTCCGGAGTCCACTCCAGATGAGATTTGTTTCGCTATTATTCGGTTGCGTTCTAGCAACCTTTCTCTCTCAAGATGTTCTCGCCGAAGCAGCAATGCAATTCGGCTTTGCAAAAGTCAATGTAACCCCAACCGAGCCTGTCCGTCTCTCCGGCTACGGCAATCGCGACAAGCCATTCGAGGGGATCGACGAACAACTCCACGCACGCGTCATGGCAATGCGTCAGGGACCCGGGAAAATTCATCTTCTGGTAGCGGTCGACACCATTGGTATCCCTGCCACCTTGGGTCGCGAAATCCACAGCCAGATAGAAAAAAAGTACGGCGTGGCCCGGGCCCAATTCGCCTTATGCGGAACCCACTCGCATACCGCCCCTCACCTCGACTTGGTCAACATGATCAACCTCTACGCAGCCCCCATGAACAAAGAGGAGCAAGCAGCGACGCACCGCTATGGCGAATTCCTCACCGCAGCCATAGTCGAAGCAGCCGGGCAAGCTATCAACGACCTTCAGCCAGGCAAGCTGTTCAATGCCGAGGGTACCGCCAAGTTTGCCATGAACCGCCGTATCATCAAAGACGGCATCTCCGCAGGCATGGCTCCCAATCCCAACGGCCTGGTTGATCATTCAGTACCCGTGCTGAAAATCACCGACGAGTCGGGCAAAAAACTACGCGGCCTGGTTTTTAATTACGCCTGCCATTGCACTACCTTCACAGGCGAACACAACCGCGTAAACGGCGACTGGGCAGGCTACGCCACCAAATATCTAGAAGAAGCGCACCCCGAGGCCATAGCACTCTGCACCATAGGTTGTGGGGCAGACGCCAACCCAGAACGTGCCACCGGACGCGACCTCAAAGTCGCCCAATCCCAAGGCAAAGAACTCGCCAACGAAGTCAACCGGCTGCAATCGCAATCGATGAAGCCGATCACCGCAAAAGTCCAAAGCACCTTTAGTTATGCCGGCCTACCGGTCGATCGACCTTCGATCAGCGAATTCAAGGAAAAGCTGGGAGACCGAGTCCCCCAAGTCCGCCGCCACGCTGAACGGATGATTGCAACTTTCGAAGAGCGTGGTCGGTTGCCCGAATCGTACCCTATGCCGGTTCAGATGTGGCGGTTTGGCAATCAGCTCACGATGATCTTCCTCGGCGGCGAAGTCTGCGTTGAATATGCCCTGCGTGCCAAAGAAGAGATTCCCCAAGGAGCCGTCTGGGTTACCGCCTACGCCAACGATGTCTTCGGCTACGTCGCCCCCGAGTCGATGCAAACCGAGGGTGGTTATGAGGTCGACTATTCCATGGTCTTCTACAACCAACCCGGACGTTGGGCGAGTGGGACCGAGGAGATTATCTTCAACGAATTGCATCAGCTGTATAACAACAGCGTACCAGCTAGCCCTTTGACGGCCGAAGAAGCAATCGATTCGATTACCGTGCCCGAAGGCTTCGCTGTCGAAATCGTTGCGGCAGAACCGCTGATCGTCGACCCCGTCAACTTTTCGGTCGGTGCCGACGGTCGACTTTGGGTAGTAGAAATGTCGGATTACCCCCGCGGTGCCAACGATGACGGTAAGCCTGGCGGCCGCGTGAAAGTCCTCACCGACGACGATCACGATGGTCGCTACGACCGAGCCGAGACATTTCTGGATGGTTTAACTTTCCCAACCGGGGTCCTCCCCTGGCGGGATGGTGCCCTGGTCAGTTGTGTTCCGGACATCTTCTTCGCTAAAGATACGGACGGAGACGGGCAAGCTGACCATCGAGAGGTGCTATTCACCGACTTTTCCCCCGCGAATCCACAGCACCAGATGAGCGGATTTACCCGCGGACTCGACAATTGGCTCTACGTCACATGCGGTGACGACCACGGCACCATTCGTAGCGTACGTACTGGCAAAGAACTGAAAATCGGCAGACGCGACATCCGTTTCAAACCGGATACCGGCGAAGTAGAAGTGGTCAGCGGACATAGTCAATACGGCCGCTGTCGCGACGACTGGAACCGCTGGTTTGGCAACACCAATGGCCAACCACTGCTGCACTATGTGCTCGAAGATCATTACCTCGCTCGCAACTCATTCGTGCCAGCCCCTTCGCCTAAGGTCGCTATGACCGATCCGCCCGTTGCACCACCCGTCTATCCAACCAGCCGCACCATCAACCGTTTTAACGACTTGTTCGATGCCAACCGTTTTACCTCGGCCTGTAGTCCTACGATTTTCCGCGATTCATCCCTCGGCAACGACATGCAAGGTGCTGCGTTTATCTGCGAACCGGTCCACAATCTAGTCAGCCGACTAATGCTCGAACCAAGCGGGGTAACATTTGCCGGTTCACGACACGCAGCCGAACAAAGCTCCGAGTTCTTCAGCTCCAGCGATCCCTGGTGCCGTCCGGCACGCTTGGCTACCGGCCCAGACGGAGCACTCTGGGTCGCCGACATGTACCGTATGGTTATCGAGCACCCCGAATGGATTCCCACAGGCTGGCAAGCAAAAATCAACCTCTACGCAGGCAACGACCGCGGACGGATTTTCCGTGTTGTTCGCAAGGATAAAAAACGGTCGCCTGTTCCCGACCTAACCAAGTTCTCGACCGCAGAATTGGTCGCACAACTAGGCTCCGACAACGGCTGGCAACGCGACATCGCTCAGGAACTACTAGTCCAGCGGAACGATGCCGCTTCGATAGCTTTGCTCAACTCCACAGCCGCCAACGATCCGAGTCCTCTCGCCCGACTCCATGCTTTGGCGACACTGGACGGATTGGGAAAAATCTCCTCAAAAATACTCTCGGCTGCCCTCAACGATTCGCACCCCCATGTCGTTGTAAAAGCAATTCTGCTGACCGAGCCGCTGCTGGCAGACCAGCCAGAATTAGAAAACCGACTCCTCAAACTCACGAGCCACACCGATCCCTTCGTACGTCTGCAACTTGCGTTGACTCTAGGCGAACTTAAAAATCCCCAAGCCGGTCGTGCTCTGCTATTACTAGCCGTTGAGAATCTTGACGACACTTGGCTACGAGCCGCGGTCATGAGTTCCGCCAGCAACTACGCCGACGAAATGCTCTCGGCTATTTTTCAAGACACAAAAACCATTGAGTCGCGTGGGCAATTGCTGCAAGATCTGATCGCCACTTCGTTGGGACAAGAAGTTAGCAGTGGTGCGGCAACCATCGTGCAATCGATAGCCGCCAGCAGTACCGATGGTCAAGTCAAAGACTGGCAACTCACTGCCTTAGCGAGTTGTATCTCGGCATTGGCGAAAAGAAACATTTCTTGGGATGTTGCTTCCGGCGAGAATCCCAAGCTGGCTGAAGCCGCACAGCCGCTACTCCAGGCTGCTCGTCAGTCTGCTCAAGCCGAAGCCACACCGCTAAAGCGTCGCCTTGCTGGTCTCGCACTCCTGGGCAACGAACCTAAGCAGCTCGACCCCGACCTTAAGCTTTTAGAATCGCTGCTAACCCCTCGCCAGCCGCCCGAACTCCAGCGTCAGGCAGTACGGATTCTCGCTAGAATTCGTCCCAATGATTTAGTCGACCGCTTGCTCGCCGACTGGTCTGGCCGCGGCCCGCTGCTGCAATCCGAAATTGTTTCCGTACTACTAACCCGTACCCAATGGGTCCAAGCACTCTTACAATCGCTAACTGACGGTACCGTTTCGCCCACCGACCTGACGCCCGCCTTCCGTTGGAGACTACTCGGCCACCCCGTTCCACCCATCCGCGCAGCAGCACTGGAGATCTTCGGCGACAATAGCTCTGCCCGCGAGGAAATCGTCGCCCAATACAAACCTGCCGAATCACTAACCGGCAACCCAGAAAACGGCGCCAAACTATTCACTAAAAACTGTGCTACCTGCCATAGCCATGCAAACATCGGCACCGACGTCGGCCCCAAGTTGGCAGCACTCCAAGATAAATCCGCAGCCTTTCTGACCACCGCCATTCTCGACCCCAACCGAGCCATCGACGGTAAATACTACAGCTACTCGGTTGTTACCCAGGAAGGTTTAATGCACACCGGGCTGATTGCTGCCGAAACGGCCAACAGCATCGAGCTAGTCGACCCGCAAGGAAAAAAACACACAATACTGCGGATCGACATCGATGAACTTGCCAGCTCCGGCGTTTCGTTTATGCCAGAAGGCTTAGAAAAAGAACTTTCGCTGCAAGACTTAGCAGACGTGATGGCATTCCTGAGAGACGAACCTGTATCAAAATAATTGCATATTTAGTTACCACAGAGAGCACTGAGGTCACAGAGAATCCTGCTTCTAAAGGGCCCGCGAAAAAACGCGAATGAACACGAATATTTTATTAGAACAAATCAATTTCAAAAAAACCTTATCCTCTGTGACCTCTGTGGTAAATCATTTCATAAGACCAAGCGAATTCCTTTCCTACAATAAAACATAAAGATCATGATCCAAAATAAACTACTGCTACTGAGTTTTCTTCTTGCTTCACTCTCCAGCACAGCCCTGGCCCATAAAGGCCCCGACCCGTTAGCCCGCTGGATCTTCGACGATCAAGGTGTCAACGGCGATACGCTAACTGCCCGACGCGGCCCCGACGGCAAACTTTCAGGCCGACTGCGGATGGTTGACGATGAGTATGGCCAGTCATTGCACTTCTCAGGTTGGGCAGCCGACTGCGTGATCGCCAAGGAACATCGTGAAGTCGCAAAGGTACTCCCCCAACAGGCAATCACTGTCTCCGCTTGGGTCAGCATCGACAAACCCCAATCAAAAGGCGGCATCATCGGCACTTTGCAAGACAACGGCGACGAAAAAGCAGGCTGGTTGCTCGGTTACGACGAGAATGTCTTCAGCTTTACACTCGGCACCAAAGGCAGCATCGATACCGAACGTGACCGTGGACGGCTCACATTCTTAAAAGGTAAAACCCGGTACAAACTCGGGCAGTGGTATCACATCGCTGCCGTTTATGACGGCAAAAAGATGGAACTCTACGTCAACGGCAAGCTCGATGCGTCAAGCGAGACTCAGTCTGGCCAGATCACCTACCCCAGCACTGCGCCCTTCACCATCGGCGTCTATCGCGATCGCAACCACAACGTTTTTCACTTCGGTCGGATCCGATCGGTCACACTCTATGACATCGCCGCCAAGAACACCTGGGTGGCCGAAGAATTTCAACACGGCAGACAACTCGTAGCTTTACCCGCCCCATCGAAATCAGACGACTTGAAATTCGTCGTAAAGCCCTACCTACAATACGGCACGAAAGACGGCATGACCGTCATGTGGCGTACCTCACAACCCGGCTCCACCATCGTCCACTATGGCACCGACTTCTCCTGTAAGAAGTCCGTAACCGTCGATGGTATTCGCGATATGCATGAAGTGAGGATCGAGGGTCTCCAGACAGGCACCCAATATTTTTATCGCGTCGAAACCGTCACGGAGTCTGGCGAAGGCATCTATAGCGAAGGCAGTACCTTCTCCACAGCTGTCGACGAGTCGACCCCCTACGCCTTTGCCGTGATCGGCGATACACAAGGCAACCCAAAAGTTTCGGGAGTCATAAGCAAACTCGCCTGGGCTCAGCGTCCCAGCTTTGCTATCCACGCCGGCGACCTTGTCAGCACCGGTAGTGACCCCTCCCACTGGATCGACCATTTCTTCGCGAGCATGGAACCGCTGATGTCCCGGGTAGCAACCTATCCAGTTCTCGGCAATCACGAAGACGACTCGCCAAACTACTACATGTACATGTCGTTGCCCGATCCTGAATACTATTACCAATTCAGTTACGGCAACGCCCAATTCTTCATGCTCGACACCAACCGCAACGTCGCCCCTGGTACCGAGCAGTACAAATGGCTGGAAGCCGCCTTGGCCGAGTCGCAAGCGAAATGGAAATTCGTCTGCCATCACCATCCCCCCTACTCATCAGACGAAAATGATTACGGCGACCTTTGGAAAACCAACGTCAGTGATCGAGGCAGCCTAGAAGCCCGTCAGCTCTCGCCTCTCTACGAAAAATACGATGTCGATATCGTCTGGAACGGTCACATCCATTCCTACGAAAGAACTTGGCCCGTCGAGAAGGACATTGCCAAAGAAAAGAACGCTCCGTTCTATATGATCACAGGCGGTGGCGGCGGAAACTTGGAAACACCAGGGCCGTTTCGACCGTTTTTCCAAAACCACGTCCGTCGTGGGCACCATTACGTGATGGTCCATATCAACGGCGGCACGCTTGAATTACGCGCCTACTCGCTCGATGATAATCTGTTTGATCACCTGACGATTCGGAAAGATTGACGAATAGAGAGCGGCTTTTTATTAACCACGAAAAATACGAAACACACGAAAAGGGATATTGGTTGTGAATTGTCTAAAGCTACTTCTGTGCGGTTGGTTCGTAATTAATTTACTGGGAAGCAATGTACCTGCAGCAACTCCCCAGCAACTCATGCAATCGCCCGCTGGCGAAAAATATCCGCAGCAGGATGCCAACGGCACTTCCATCTTGCCAAACGGCCGACTGATTACACCACGCGGGCAGATGATCCGCGTCAAGCCGCACCCGTATGGCATGACTAGCAGCCCCGATTGGGTGGTAACCGTCAGCAGCGACGGACCGCAGCTTTCGATTCTTGATTTGCAAAGCATGACCTCCAACGATCAGCCTCAGGTGTATCGCGTACCAGAAGAAGGCACCTCGCACGAAGGCGTCCTAGATGCCGCATTTATGGGACTCGCAATCGATCCTGACAAACAGATTCTTTATGTCGCAGGTGGAGGCGAATGGAACGTTGCTGCCTTCGATCTAAAAACCCGCAAACGGCTGTTCCTGATCGACGCGGCACATAAGTCTGGCGGAGAAAACTTTGAACACGGCTATCTGGGAGACCTACGCCTCACGCGTGATGGCAAATGGATATACGCCGTCGATCAATCGAACTACCGCTTGCTGATTATTGACGTCGAAAAACGTCATATTGCCCGCTCGATAGGCGTTGGCCGTTCGCCTTTTGGAATAACCCTCTCACCCGACGAAAGCCGCGCCTACGTTGCTAACGTCGGCATCTACGAATATTCCTACTTCGTCGACAAAGAAGGCAAGCGTGCTCTGTTAAAGTTCCCCCCATTTGGCGTTCCGTCAAAGGAAGCGGTTGAGGGCGTCGTCGTCGACGGCATCAAAGCCCCGGGGCTAGGTGACCCCAACGATATCCGCGGCATGTCGGTCTGGACAGTCGATGTTTCTAGCCGAGGCAAAGAGCAAGTCATCGCTAAAGAGAAAACCGGCCACTTGGTGGGCGAACCTTTAGAAGAGTTCCCCGCCGTTGGCGGCAGCAGCCCAAACTCGTTAGTCGCCACAACAACCCATGTCTTTGTTTCCAACGGCAGCAACGACAGCATCACGGTACTCGATGCAAAAAATGGCAAACGCGTTGCGGAGATCAATCTCGACCTCGACCCACGGCTGAATCATCTCCGCGGCATGATTCCCTACGGGCTTGCTTTGTCGTCCGACAGTAAACTGCTTTACGTCGCCGAAGCCGGCATCAACGCTGTCGGCGTCGTGCGTGTCTCCGATTTCAAAGTCCTCGGACATATCCCCACTGCCTGGTTCCCTAGCAAACTGGCGGTTTCTGAGGACGGCAAAAAGTTATTTGTTGCTTGCGCCAAAGGCATCGGCTCAGGCCCCAACGCCGGACCCGGCCACAAAAAAGGCGACCCGACCGGCATCGGCAGCCTGATGCGCGGCTACATCAACATTATTCCCTTGCCCGAATCGCAAGCCGAACTGCAACAACTCAGCAAACAGGTTGTCGCAAATAATGTTTCTTTCAGCGATCTAAAAAACGACCCACGCAAACCGGGCTTCCCTGTGCCCCCTACCCCGTCGGCTTGGCCAAGCCCCATCAAGCACGTTATCTACGTCACCAAAGAGAACCGCACTTACGACGAAGTATTCGGCGTCTTGCCAGGCGGCCGCGGCGACCCCGACCTGTGCCGATTAGGTCGCCCGATCGAAGTCATTAACAAAGACGGCACAAAAAAAGTCCCCGACGTCGTCTTGATGCCCAATCACCTGGCTCTCGCCAAACGGTTTGCTGTTAATGACAATTTTTACTGCGATTCCGACCACTCCGTCGACGGACACCGCTGGCTTGTAGGAACGTATCCTAATGAATTCATGGAATCCCGCATCGGCGAATCTGCCGACGGCGATGGCCCGGGAAATCACTCCTTCATCGGCTCCTCAGGCGCAATCTATCCCGAAGACTACAACGAAGCCGGCTCGATTTGGGAGCATTTTGAGCGGCATCGGGTCCCTTTCTGGAACTACGGCCTCGGGTTCGAGTTCAAACCCCAAGAAGAAGAACGCGAATATAAATACACCGGCATCCGACTAACCATCAATTATCCCATGCCGAAAGTGTTGTTTGAAAACACCTCGCGAGAATTCGCAACCTACAACACAAACATCCCCGACCAATTTCGGATGGATATGTTCGAAAAAGAATTCAACGAAAAATGGGCCTCCGGCAAAGAAAAATTCCCGCGGGTAGTCACCATGATGCTTCCCAACGACCACGGAGCCAGCGAGCGACCCAACGAAGGCTATCCCTACTGGGGCTCGTACATGAGCGACAACGACCTCGCACTTGGCCGACTTGTCGAACTCATCAGCAACAGCAAATTCTGGAAAGAAACCGTCATCCTCGTCACCGAAGACGATGCCCAAGGTTATCGCGACACAGTCGACGCCCATCGCTCGATCTGCATGGTCATCAGTCCCTACGCAAAACGCGACTACGTCTCTCACACCCACAGCAGCACCGCCAGCATGCTGAAAACGCTTTTCTTAATTCAAGGATTGCCAGCACTCAACCAATACGACGGTTGCTCAAGTGATCTCTCCGACATGTTTTCTCACAAAGCCGAAAACAGCGCCCCCTACAAGGCGTTGCCCGTCAACGAACTGGTCTTCGACCGCAACAAAGCCGTCGACCCAACCGACCCCAATTTCGATTGGGAGGAGGCCGCCAATTTTGTGCCGATGGACCACCAACCCTTCCTCGATAGCGACCAATACGGCCACAGCGGCAAAGCCGGCCACATTCAAAGAAAGAAGAAGACCGGTACACCTTAGTCCTGCATCGCAAAAACCGGACAAAAACACCCAGTTTTAATAATAAGCGTTCTCGACTATCATAAGCCGCATGAATAAACACGCTCAAAGCCCTAAAAAAGGCGGCCCGCTGCTATTTATCGCGGCCCTGGCCTTGCCCGCCCTCGCCTACGTGGTTCACGGAGCTATCCCGCCGCAGGTAGTAGAAGACGAGCTATTCAATGGAGCCTCGAAGTTCACACCTTCTAAGCACCAATTCGAAGCCAGTTCAATTGGCCCCGACCGCAATACTCCGCCAATTATTACCAATGTGCAAGTCGTCGACTTCAACAACGATCAGCTAACCGACGTCGTCGTTTGCGACGCTCGCAAAAACCAAGTCCTCTGGTACGAACAGACTCCCGACGGCAAATGGCAAGAACATCTGGCCGCCGACCGTTTAGTTGCCCCCGCTCATGCGACGGTCGTTGATCTCGACGGTGACAACGACCTCGATATCGTTGTCTCTGTGTTAGGCAACATTTGGCCCGACGACACCGACGTAGGTCGCTTGGTGTGGTTAGAGCGCGAAGGCGATAAGTTCACCCAACACATCCTACTCGACGACGTACGCCGAGTCGCCGATGCCACAGCCGGCGATCTCGACGGTGACGGCGACCTCGACCTCGCAGTAGCCGTGTTCGGGTACGCCCGCGGCAAAGTCCTCTGGTTAGAAAATCATGGCGAAGGCAATTTCCAAGAACACCGACTCTTCTATGCCTCCGGTACCATCCACGTCCCCATGGACGATTACAACGGCGACGGCACTCTCGACATTGCTGCCATTGTTTCGCAAGAAGACGAAGAGGTGTGGATCTTCGACAACGACGGCAGCGGCAATTTTCAGTCCCGCATGGTTTTCAAGACCTTCAATTATGACATCGGCAGCGCCGGCATAGTGAAATCCGACCTCGACCAAGATGGCGACGTCGACCTACTACTCCCCGTAGGCGACAACCTCGAGTACATGCTCAGCTACCCCCAGCCCTATCACGGCTGCCTCTGGTTAGAAAACGACGGTAAGGGCAACTTCACCGATAAGCGAATCGCCACCTACGGCGGCGTTTACGCCGCCGACACCGGCGATGTTGACGGCGATGGCGATCTCGACATCGCCCTAGTCAGCATGTGCAACGATTGGAAACAATCCGACAGCGCCAGTATCATCTGGATGGAAAACGACGGCCAGCAGAACTTCACGCCCTGGCAGATTGCCACCAACCCGACTCACCTGATTACCGTCGCCTGCGGCGATCTCAACCAAGACGGACGTTCCGATATCGTCGCTGGTCGCATGAACATCTCGCCACCGCTCGACAACACCCGACCGGTGCCCGTTTGGATCAGCACAGGAGGTGCCCAATGATTCGCAACCGACGCCTGTGGGCATCCATCTTGGCAATCGAGGTGCTTGCCATCCTGGTATTTTTTGGTTTTATCTGGCAGCGTCCGGTCAAACCTTTGCCCCCGCCCCACCCTGATGTAAGTCTGCTCGACCCCATTTCGAAATCCGAGCTAGAAACCATCTACCAACAAGCCGTCGGCACCCGCAATGCCGAAACCTGGAGAGACTTGGCCGAGGTCTACACCGTCTACGGGTATTTCCCCGAAGCCGATATCTGCTGCTACCACGCCGCAAAAATGGCCCCCAATAATTTTGATGTCCGTTTTTGGTGGGGTGTAGTTTCCGACCGCATCGGCAAAGTCGATCAAGCCATCGAGCAATTCACGCTCGCCCGCGACCTGGCCCCAGTCGGCGACAAAGGACAATGCTCCTACCACCTGGGCCGCAATTATCTTCGCAACGAAGACCTTGAGCAAGCAGAAAAAGCCTTCCGCGCTGGCGCCGAATCTTATCTGCATGCCAGATATTCGTTAGCCAAACTGCTCGTTGAGCTCAATCGTGTCGACGAAGCCAAACCAATCATCGAGTCGCTTTTAAATGAGCACCCAGATTCGTTACGCGTATTGCAGCTGGCAGCCAAGGTAGCCATCGCTGAGAACGACCTAGCTGCTGCCGAAAAATACATCGATCGTTCTGAACGTGGTGTCGAACGGATTCATAGCGACGAACTTGCCTTCTCGTTAATCGGCTTGGCATCGCAGTATGGACGACAGAAGTTGGTCGTCGCAGCTGCAGCCCAAGGAAGTCAAGGAAATTTCCAACAAGCGCGCCAAGGCTATCAACGGGCCAACGAAAGCCGCTGGTCAAGAAAAATGGCCTGGAACGTTGCGCTCATGGATATGGAACTCGGCAATTACAAACAAGGCATCACGGTACTAGAAGAACTCATCGCGCGCGACGGCGAGACCTCACAGCGACTAGATGTTCTGGGCGAAGCGTATCGTCGTCTCAGCATCAAAAACAACGACCCCAAACTACTCGAAAAAGCCATCACGTACTGGCAAGCCGCCACCAAATTTACTAATCTCCGCGATGTACACTCAAAACTGGCAAATTACTACCGCGATCAAGGGGACGAGGATCGCGCGAATTATCATCAAGCACTTCAGCTGCAAACCCTCGGAATTCGCCAATTCCGCGACAGCAAATTGGCTGACGCCCAAAAAGCCTTCTTCGCAGCCATCAAAATCGACCCCAAATTGGCTCATTCGTGGTATTATCTAGCAGAGCTGGCCCTGGTTGCGGACAACCCGGAGCAAGCCGCTAAGGCATACCAACGCTGCTTGGAACTAACCCCCCACCACGGTCGCGCTGCTGCCAAACTGTCGCAGTTAAAACTTGCTAGCACCGCCTCATCCGAGGCCAGCCCAGTTCCCGCCAACTAAGCTCCACAACACCCGCCAACCCTACCGACGTCGCCGAGGAAGGTTCACCCGTCCTTCACCTGCGGACCCAACGTCACATAAAAATCCCAAAACACCCTTTCGCCAGGATGAGATTTTTCTCTCAGGCCCAGGCATAGATTCATTGAGGAGAGAAATACCGATGCGTAGTTTCCGTCAACACTTACTCAAGACGACTCTGATTACGGGACTCGTCCTCCTGACATCTACAAATATTTTGGCTGAAGTGCCGCATGTAAAGATCAGTAAATTTCCACAAGAGATCGCCACCCGCTTCACCACTGCCGAAGGTTTGCCAGCTGACGACGTCACTTCAATTCATCTCGACGCGAAAGGCGTCGTTTGGGCAGAAACCACCGAAGGTTGGGCTGCGTACAAAAAGGACAAGTGGAATCCCGCTAACCCTCCAGCTTCACTAGCAGGCTCTGCTTTAGGTTCTTCTTCCAAAAAATCAGGCATCAAAGGAAAAATCAATCAAGTTGCAAAATCATCGAAGCACGGCACGGTGGTAGCCACCAACAAAGGCCTGTTCAAACAACAACGCGGACGATTCATTCCATTAATCGTTGACGACAACCTCGGTCGACGCTGGGGTACCTCCGATGTCCGTGGCGTCGCCTATGACTCCCAAGGCCAACTCTGGTTCGCCACCTTAGCCGGGGCAGCCTGCCAAACTGCCGACGGTTGGGAATTTCACACCGGTAGCGAAGGACTACCCTACAACGACTTCACCACCATCGAAGCCGGCCTCGACGGGGTCGTCTGGTTCGGCACCCATCTCGGGGCAGTACGTTTCGATGGCAGCGAATGGGCCTACCGCCAGGGCAAACGTTGGCTCCCCTCCGACGACATCCGCGACATCGCGGTCGACACTAAAGGCAACGCTTGGTTTGCGACAGCCGGCGGAGTTGGCATGATCGAACACCGTGAGATGACGCTCGCCGAAAAAGCAAAATTCTATGAAGACGAGATCGAAAGCTCTATCCTACGGACTCCCTATGGCTATCTTTCCGAAGTCGGCTTAACAACGCCCGGCGATAAAACCTCTGAAATCAAATACCACGACAGCGACAACGACGGCCTCTGGACCAGCATGTACGGCACCGGCGAATGCTTCGCTTACGCTGCCACAGGCGACCCCAAAGCCAAAGACCGCGCCAAGCGTGCGTTCGAAGCATTGCGATTCCTCCAAAAAGTCACCCAAGGCGGCAAGCACAGCCCGCCCAAAGGATACGTCGCGCGTACGATCGTCTCCACCGATTTGCACGACCCCAATCTGGTAAAAACCAAAGCGGGGATAA
>Ga0315338_1002529_pt1 | contig 17927 bp, 20 predicted proteins | sample ASW8metaG_FD_204518 | JGI IMG/M metagenome (GOLD analysis project Ga0315338, IMG submission 204518) | Ammonia-oxidizing marine archaeal communities from Monterey Bay, California, United States - ASW #8 | ecosystem: Environmental > Aquatic > Marine > Coastal | place: USA: California | collected... | reverse complement strand
CAAGCCTTCTCGTCGTTCCTGGGGGGCATGGTGGGCGGCGCAAAGAAACATTAGGAGATGCTGGTCTTCTCGATGCGGTAGAAGCCCCACCAGTTTCGGAGTCGCTAGACTCACCTTCGTCCGTAATGGCTGTCCCTTCCGCACCATCTTCAGATGGTGGCGAGTCGCGCCGTAGCGCCTGTTGTACAAGCCATTCGGCTATTGCCGAAACCCACGGCCGCACGGCGGGGGGAGGGTTGGCAACATGCAACCCATCCGATATATTTGGGAATCTGGATATAACAACCTCTGGGGTAACGAGTTCGGCTCTACCGCCGACGATATGGTGCAACTTCTGAGCAACTGCGTCAGGGATACGCCTCATATCTCTAACATCCATGTAGGTGACCTTTTGGCCATTTACGGTTGCGCCCAATCTTCGCTCAATAAGTTCCTTATATATCTCTCTACTTTGAGCCGCGCAAACACGCTCGCCGCCATCGACGGGGCTATCGCTAGGCACCCTGATTGAAGTTCCTCCCCGGCGACCTATAGTAAGATACCGATAGATCTCCGCCTGGCTCAAGCTGCGGCGCGCATCGCCGCGGCCGCGATACCTCTGTGCTTGCTTGGTTGAAGGGACTGGAGCTATCCACATTAATTTCTCACCAAATATATTAGCCAGTCTATCTATGGAACCTCCTGGGTTTAAATAATCACTATACCATTTTCCTGGGTTCGTCGTATCATTACCCCCTGCACTTAAAAATACAATATCATATTCGCCTGTTCTAAGAAAAGGACCTGGGGTGGTTAAACGGTCACTGGTTTTGAATGCGTCGGGGTTAGTCGAGCCGCTCGCAGCCATATCGGCGAGCTGGCTGGTCTTCCATCCGACATTGGTGCTTATGTGAATGTTACCTGCCGTCGCTCCATGGGCGGAAACGAGAAAGTTTTTAATATGACGCCCCATGCCGTTATGTATTTGTCCGGCATTGCTGTCTCCAAATATTAAGATCTTTGTATCTGCGTTGATGTTTAAGCTCATTATTTTTCTACTTAGGTGTCAGTGGATGGAGGGGTCTCAGGGGTCTCAGTGGCTCTCGCATTTCCTCCGCAGCTATCGCTGGGACGCCAGGGGGCTCTGCCAGCGCCGCCGAGCGGAGCAGGCGTTACCGAGGGGTGAGCGGAAGCATAGAGCAAGGGTGTCGGGTCTAGCGTGATGTTCCATGCGCCCACCCTAACTTTATTCCGTATCCCGAAACCTCCGCTTGTGCCGCTGGGTGGTCCGCAGAGAAGCTCAAGATGGAGATGCGGATTGGATGAGTCGAAGTGCTTGGAGCGGGTCTCGGTGCTACCGGCGCCACCATTAGTAGTGCCGGTCTTACCGATAAGGGCTCCTGCACTGACTTCAGCGCCTACGGTGATGCCCGGTTCGATGTCGGATAGGTGGCAATAAAAGACCCAGCGTTCCTGAGATGGTGGAGCTTCGTGGCCGGCGGTCTGGAGCAGGCGCTGAGCGTCTTCGTTGCTGGGGGCGGCGTGTTTTAATTTTAAAACTACAATATGACCATAGTTGCTGAAGCCTGGATACCAACTGTACGCTTCGCCGTTTACGCTTTCCTGCTTCACGAAGCCACGGGGGGAGGAGCGCCGGTCGGTGGAGTTTTGGTACGATCGCGATGAGCGTACAACTGTGGCATCTGCTACTGCGTAGACCTCAGTCCCCCAAGGCCCGTTGATATCTATACCTCCGTGGTTGCGCTGATATTGCGGGACCTTCCAACACCTGCCGCGAGGAGCGTTGGGGGTCTCGCCATCACGGCAGGCCCGAGTGCGTCCACGGCGTTGCATAAAATTACTCGCCGTGGTCCAGGTGCGGAGGGGACAAGAGCCATGTGACGGGAGCGTAGTTATGTACTGAGGGTGATCATTGTAAGAAGACATCCCCCCGCGTGCGGGCCCTGACCTTTTAACAGGGGGGATTATTACAGAACCACTAACGGGAGTCAACACAGCGTGAGCGGTGCCTCCGCTAGTGCCAGTAGCTTGATTGTTAGATCCGGCTGCGCCTATCCTGACGCAATCCTCAAAAGCGCCTCGTGCTGATGGTGGACCCGCTGTGGTGGTGAGGAGAGCGCTTTGTTGCTCAGCCACCTTTCCAATAATAATGCCGCCTTCTTGAGCTTCTATGTTTTGAAAAGTCACCCACACAATATCCCCTAGCGCGTGCGCGGCAGTAGGCTCTGCGTCTATAAAAGTAGGAAAGCTGTCAATTATCATATCTGAAGAGTTACGAGTGCCGTCGCCCAGGGGCCCGGTGCCAGATAAACTTTGAGGTGACCAAGGGTGAAGCTCTGGTATTCTTATTTTATAGCGGCGGCGTAGACTTTGCTCTGCGTTGACAGAACCGGCTAGACGCTGGAGCAGGTTAACAAAACCAGAAGGCTCACCAGGATCATACGCCCTGTCAACGGGCTCCGCTCTTAAAACAATCCCTTGAAATTGAACAAGCCCCTGAAAGGCATTAGGGGTATATGTAGTCCTAACCGCTTCTCTGAGCGCACGTTGAGGCGTTGTTTGATAAGTTAAAGAGGGGGCCCTAGTTGTACTGGGTCGTATAGGATTTAGCTCGCCAAACGCAAAATTTCTTAACCTTCGTTCTTCATCTTCATCAGCCATAACAACTTCATCTCAGCCTCCATTCTTATTAAGTAAATCAAAGATTTCCTCTTTCTCTAGCGGAGACAGAGAGCTGCTCTTCCCATCTTTCTTCTGCAACAAGGAGGTAACTTTTACAAGCTGTTCGTTAGAACGCTGGAGCGTTTCAACATACTTTGAAGCAATAAGACCCAGCTTCTCATGAGAGTGGGTTCCCTCGTGTTTCATATGAACCATCAACTCCATCAAGAGAGTAGAGGTCACAGCCCGGTCGGTTCTAATATTAGTGATAGCTTCAGTGATGTAATTTTCCACCGGAGCATCTGAACTAGGCGTTTTTTTAAGGGCTGTCTTTTTGTTGGGACAACGGGAGCTGCATTTCTTCGTTGGGGCTTTCTTCTGCGTTGTCTTTTTTTTCTTTGACGATGTGTTTGACATTTCCTTTATCCCACTCTGACTTAAAGTTTTTATACTTGACCCTAAGCTTGTTCAAGTTGTTAACTACTTGTTTGGTGTTGAGACCCGTGAGTTCTCTCAGATAAAGGTAAATAGCTTTCTTGTTGAAAATTTCAATGTCATCAGGGTTCTCTAAAAGTATCTTAACTGCCTTATAAACTTTCAACTCGGTGGGCTTCATTTGCACGGAGTGCCAAGAAGATATCTCGTTAGTCAAGGCAAGCCAAAATTCACGCTTTTCCAAATCATTCAAAAAGTTATTTTCAGTAGTGACATACTTTTCCTCAATCGCTGAGCTGATGTCATCTATTAACAATTCACGGCGGCGGCGCGTCTTGTTCTTCTTTACCTCATGAATAAACCAGTTCTTGGTTATAACACTATAATAAGAAAAAGCCTTATAGCCCTTCGATTTGTCAAACTTGTCTAAAATGGTAGTAAGCCACACCTTACACTCCGCTCGGAGATCGTCAATGTTTGGCAGATTAGTGAACTTATAAGTATAAACTATCTTGTCCACCATCTCGCTAAACGCCGGCTGTATGTAAGTTCGATAAAGTTCTTCTCTTTCTGCCCTGTCATTACTTTGTGCATACCGTATTATCGCGTCTTCATGGATTTGTGTAAAATAATATTTCTTAGGTCCCCGACGACGCCTTTTCTTCTTGGGTGGTGTCGAGGGTTCACCCTTTAAATTGTTAGTTGAGTTCTCATCCACGTCATACGCTCCCTTCTTTAGTTTCTTCGAAATCGGCTGACGAAGCCGTAGGTGTAAAAACAGCATTGAACTCCCGGCAATTTGCCGCATGGTGTTTTGTATGGCTCAAAAGCTCTTGTAGTGTCGCGTCCCCATAAAAAGTAGGTTTATTATAAACCTCCTCTAGGTGCGCTTCATACTCGCTTGTCAGGTCAACAAGGGTATAAAGTTCTTCGGCTATAAAACGCATCTTTTTTAAAAGCCACGAAATATAGGCGATAGCACAGATTAATAGTCCCATCAAAACAACTATAGTTATGAACATTACTCGAAATCTTCCTGTGTCTCTTCTTTTACCTGATTTAAAGTACGACGTGCATCTTCGATAAACTCTTTAATTCTACCTTCTGCTGTGGGTTTGTGCCCTTTGTGGGCACTCGGTGCAAACGCTGCGGTAACCTTCATCATGTTAGACTTGCACTCTATACAAATCTGTGTTGTGTTCAACCCCATAGGAACCATTTTTTCTATAATGGTCCCACAAGGCTCACACTCATAGCAATAAATCGGCATGATGTTTACTATTCTTCTACGCCAGTAGGTACTGGCTCGATAGCGGCATCAACGTGAAAAACAGGCGGATTCTTTACATCGATTTCGCCGCCCTTTGAACCCCACTTCTTTGTACCGTTTGCCTTAACAAACTCCATCGTCTTAAAAATACCGACGACATCAGTCTTCTCCAATAATCCCTTCTGTAGGGTCATCATAATAGCACCAATTGCTTGATTACTTAGCTTCATTTTCTTTTTCCTCCGTTATAGGTGCAAGATCTGTAACGATCTTGGTAATTTTATTATTAATTGTCTCTTCCTCAAAACGCCGTGACAGACTTGTCTGAAGACGTTTGGCTTTGCGCTTGTAAGTTCTATAATTAGAATATACTTCGCGCATATTAGCGCGGAGACTGCTTGTGTCAGGATAACACCACTGAGAGTCTGCAATCAGCACATCTTCCCATACGTCCCGAGCAGCTACATCCTCCAGGCGATATTCTAAATCTAAAGAGAGTAGTTCCTGTTTTTTAGATTTCCCCCCTTTGGTGACACTTAAAAAATCTTTATGCCCGCCCCAATTAGGTGCGATGATAGGAAGGGTGTGGCAAGCTGCCTCAAAAGTAGGTAACCCAAAGCCTTCGCCGTGTGTTGTAGAAACATAACACTTAATCTTCTCGTGTTCATATAAAGCCGACATTTCGTCATCCGAGAGGGTGCCGTGTAGTAAATAAATACGGCATTTATTCTCTTGATTGCCATCAATAAACATTTGGAGGCGCTCTTCAACATAGTGCCTATCAATGGTAGAGCCGTTCTTGATGAATGCCTTTAATACCAAACCCACATCCTCGTTTTTAAATTCTTCCATAAAAGCAAAGATTGTTTGTTCTACATTCTTACGATTCGACCACTGTGACACATTTAAAAAATTAAAGTCTGATTTCAAATCCAAATCAATGGACGCGCTTCGAGAGCCTCGAAAGGGAAACCCAATAACGTTAAACTTGTCAGTCACAGCAGCGTCATAAGAGGCGAAACATTCTTTGGAGTGCTGGGAGGGGACAATGATTTGATCCATCTGAGTGATGCCGTCAGCCCAAGCGGGGGAAGCCTTAGTGGTCTCAATGCCCGCAAAAACACCAATGTTCTTTTTCGCCAAGCGATCCCACTCGGTGGGGAGCTGGACCTGTAGAGAAATATCAAAATCTATCTCCTGAAGTTCTCGGGCGTGACCGGCGGCGACAGTCTTCATGATCATGCCATCAATCCAATTACGCTCTTCGTTGTCCTCGGATAGCCAGCCGGTTTCTCCCCACCCGGTGTTGATAAGGTACATATTGTAGTTATCTTGTTGGCTACGCAAGGCTCTTAAAACAGTGCGACAATGCTCTCCATAGCCTGAGCGCGATAGCGCTGGTCCTCGTATAATCATATTTTTCATTATTCTATCCAACCTCTCTGAGCTGCCAGCCAGTATAATTCTTCCTAGTTTCCCACGAGCCATTTTTTTCACATATGGACGTAATAAGCTCGTCCCATTTCTTGGCATAGTCTGCGAAGCCATAATTTTTCTCTAGGTGTTCTCTGCCCTCAGTTCCCATCTTACGCAACTCTGCTGGGCTCTGGTGATAAATCTTTCTCAGGGCAGCTAAGAAGTCTTCTTTGCTAATCCTATCCTCAAAAATATAAGGAACCTGCTGAGAACCGATTATTGCTTTAGAAGATGGTTCAATCCCCACTCCAAAGGTCCTTTCCCCATCGGTCACCTGTTCTTGAAGCCCCCCGGTAAGAGTCACGATGATGGGAGTTTCACAGGCTAACGACTCTAAAGTTGCCAAGCCAAACCCCTCGGCGTCTGCAATATTAATGGTACAGTCGGCAATATTATATAAATAAGCCATCTTCTCAGGAGGGTATTTCATAGGCGAGAGCATAACTTCCCCCTTGTCCAGCCCCAAATGGTCTAAAACAATTTCTAGATCAGGTCCGTGAGGGTCCTTGGGATCGGTATGCATAAGAAGACATACTTTGTCTCTGCCGACCTCATCTAAGAATTCCTTAAACCACCACACAACACTATTCGACTGTTTCCTTCTGGCATTCCTATTGTTCCAGAAGAAGATGAACCTGTCGTCCGTAGCGTCAAAGTGAGCAGACTTAAACATGGCAATCTCCTCATCTTCGAGCCTCTTGAAGACCTCCATATCCACCGTATGGGGAAGATATTCTTCCTGAACAGTAGGGGAAACTGTCTGTACAATGTCGCTCGTGACTTTTGAGATGGTGACAACAACGTCGTTCGATTCATAAAACTTTTTATTGAATTCGGGATAAGGGTAGTTGTCCCACACATGGTAATATACAATTGGCATATTAGCCCGAATCTCATCCTCCATTTGCCATAGCCAAGACCAAAAGCGAGGGTCGGTCATTAACCACATCACATCTGGTCTTTCAGTCCGCATAATAGACCTTACCATCTCCTGTGTGCCGAACCCTTCAACCGGAAAAATCTTCCAATCATCTCCATACTTCTCTGTGACCAGGGGAGTCATATCTTTAGGTTTCGTAGCCCCGGCGAGGCTAATAAATTCATATTTCCCGGTATCCAGCATCGCTTCAATAAAGTACTTAGTTTGGATGCCGACCCCTGATGGGGCGAGCGGATGGTCGCTCAAAGTCATAATTTTAATTTTTTTGTTTTCTTCTGGTGGCATTTTTCTCTCCTATGAACGTGGACACTCTTCGGTATCATAGAACTCACATCGTGAACACGAAAGCTTGTTCTTTATAAAATTATTGGTATCGATATTTTTTAGGGCTCTCGACAACAGACTCGATGCATTGATCAACTTTTGGTCTCCGCTTGAGACTCTAAAAATTTCTACTTGATTCTTCTTCGCAGTTCTTTTAAGCAAGCCAAAATGAGTCTCTATATCTTCCAAGGGAATCGAGTGCTTTTTGGCAAAATATTTCTTGTACAAAGTAAGCTGATAGGTTGTCATAGGATCGTTCTTTTTCTTATAGTTCCAACCCCAAGAGCAGCTTTTCCAATCAATTATGTGATATTTCCCATCAGAAGTCTTAATAACTAAATCTATAAACCCCTTAAAGAGATACTCGCTATCTTCGATTATTTCATAAAGCTGTTCTTCCGTTGATACTACTTCAAATTCTCCAAACTGTTGACGTAGAGCAGGAATAGCCAAAGGAGCAAGAACTTTTCCCTGCTCTAAAAACTCGCCATACTCTTCTTCTAGCTTCTCTACTTCTTCTTGGGGCAAACTCTTCACCTCTTTCTTGAACGAGGTTTCAAAATATTCTGATTCATGAATCGACTCATTGAGAAGCTTTTGTTCGCAAACATTATGAATGGCTGTCCCAAAAGCAGTATATTTGTTCCCCTTAAAAAGCCTTATACCATCAATATATGTAAGCTTATATGAAAAAGGACACTCATTCCACTTCTTTAAAGCTGAAAAAGAGACATGAGGCAACTCAAGCCTCGCTTTCTTGTTCGTCTGTGGAAGGCGCCGGGGCGGGTGTCTTCTTTAGATTAGTAGTGGTCTTGCGAGACCGGCGGGGCTTAGTCGATTCCTTGCTGGGCTCCTTTGCCGCGATGGTGGCTTCGGGGGTCGAAAACACCCACGTTGCTGACAAATCCATCGAATTGTCATTAACTAAACTGGTGCCCTCTATAAGAGCCCCGGCAACAACCCCTTCGCTTGCCAAAAAGCGGCGCACCCGTTTGGGGGAAAGTAAAACAGCGCGTTCGCGTGGCTGCTTCGGGTGTAAAGTGATAGTTATTTTTATTAAACCACCCTTCTTATCTATTTTTAGATTCTTCGATGCTATCTTGTCAAATAAATTATTCATTTATGTTCTCCATTAGGTTAGTTTAACCAAAAATTCATTAATCTGCTTTATCTTAGTATAAAGCACGGGGCTAATAGTCGCCAGCGACTCACGATCGCCTATAAAAAACTGTTCAAGCCCTTCGGCAAAATATTCCCGCAAAGACGTGGCGGAATATGGCGTTACAAAGAGACCTATGCTTAAAGTTAAAAGTGTTGGATAGCCTACCTGGAACCATAAATACTCATCAACTTCTTTATCATAATCAGGATTCATTAACTTTGAAACATCAAAAGCCCCCTCTTTATCTACCGGGAGCAAAGAACCGAGTTTCTTTCTTTTGCCCAAAAATTCATTTTCTACCGACCCATCGTGATAGATTTCAGCGCGAGAGCCTTGCTCAATAGAATGAGCCATTTCATGGACGATGTTTCGCACTAAATCTTCATTCTCCTCATGAGTATTAAGGGTATATACTGCGCCATCTAAATATGCCGACATAACATCTCGTTGGGTTAGTTCAGGAAACTCTCCAATATAAATTGCGTCTACATTGTGAAAATAAGGCTCTGGAATCTTGTCTTCTATTTCTTGCAGAGCCGAGGGAATATCAACCTCTTCTGAGATGGGATGATCTTTTATCAAAACATTTATGCGCCCGTAAAGAAGATACTCTCTCCTTTGGTCGTTAAAATTGGAAGCCGATTTCCTTATATAGTTGTCCGAGGTCATTTAGAAATAATATCCTTCGTTGCCTTATTTACTTCGGATTGGATCGCTAGTCTTCCCTCTTCTACGTCAGCTAGTCCCTGCCTGTATCCCCTAAGCCAATTCTCCTCTGCGACTACCATAAGAAAATCAGGAAATTCTTCAGCGAGAACATCTACAATCATGGCAACGGTAACTTGACCATCGGCAGGATTAAGCTTTTGACCCACATGATTAAGGAGCCACTCTTGAACCGGCGAATCCCCCTTGGGAACCTCGCTTAAAGTAGGGTTCTCCTCTTCATTGAATTTCGAAGACTTGGGAAGTTCGGGCTGTTTGGTGTTTGTATCTGTGGGCATAATGTTTCCTCTACATACAGTATAAAGACATTATGACACAAAGTCAAGGGATTTGTTAACTATTTTTTACAATTTATTAGATGCGAGGGTAGCAATCGCTGAACGTTCACCTTTGTTAAGGGTAATATGCCCAGTTAACTTCGAACCCTTGAGCCTTTCTACGACATGCGCGAGCCCATTGGTGGTTTCGTTAATGTACATATTGTCGATCTGTTCGATATCGCCTATCAACACCAGCTTTGTGCCTTCTCCCACTCGCGTAATAATTGTCTTGATTTCATGCTGAGTTAGATTCTGTGCCTCATCAATAATAATAAAGCTATTAGAGATTGATCGCCCCCTAATATAGCTTAGCGCTTCCACCTCGATTGTACCCTTGTCTAGATAAAGATCTAAAGTCACTTTATCGTTTCCAAAAAGTGTTCTCAAATTATCTTGTATAGGTTTAAGCCATGGCAACATCTTCTCTTCCATCGTTCCAGGCAAAAAACCAATATCCTTCCCAAGAGGCTCAACGGGGCGCGACACAATCATCTTGGTATATACAGCCGAAGCTTTTTCCATCACTTGCTGTAAACCGGCAGCCGCAGCGCATAAGGTTTTGCCAGTACCCGCTTTCCCCACCAACGTTACTAAGGGAATAGAAGGGTTCAATAAAAGATCCATAGAGAACGTCTGTTCGCGATTTCGAGGAGTAATCCCCCACACGTTAAGCTTATTAATACAACACAGCGGGCTCTTCTCTGAGATGTATTTAGCCAAAGCTGTCTTCTTTGGATCATCATGGGCTTGAAGCATAATAAATTGATTGGGGTATAGCTGGGCGGTGGACCCATTAAGAACGATCGGCTCTCCAGCATAAAAAGCATCGATTTCTGCGGCATCCGTATGGTGCGTATGAAATCCGCTATATAGATCATCTGAGGAAATTATTGCTTGGTTGAGAACGTAATCCTCAGTAGAAAGACCCACGGCGTCACATTTAACTCGCATGTTTATATCACGAGTGACTACTATGATTTCTTCCTTTAATATTTTCTTTGCCGCGAGGGCAGTACAAAGAATTTGGTTGTCTGGGTCTTCGATGAGCCATTCGTTAGGTAACTCCTTGTCTCCCTCTCCGCAAGAAAAGATCTGTAAGGTACCTTTTTTAGAACCTAAAGAAACTCCGTCGCGTAAGTTTCCTTCGTGGCGAAGCTCATCTAAGACGCGAATGGTTTGGCGAGCATTATAACCAACACTATCTTGCCTCTTCTTATGGTTGTCTATCTCTTCTAAAACCTTTAATGGTACAATAATATCGTTCTTGCCAAACGAATATATGGACTCATAGTTGGTTAAATATACATTCGTATCCAGTACATAAGCCTTTTTATTTTTCACATTTTACTCTCTTGTTCTTAAACTGTCTTGAAAGCACCAAAAATTCCGCACTTAAGTAAGTAGATATTTTTTAGATTGCTAAATGATTTATTATTTCAGACTATACTTATTTTGTATGAGAAGGAGTTTATTCTTGTTTAGCCTTTTTTCATTTCCCCCTTTTTTGTGTCTGGCTTTGTTGTTTGGGTGCTGTTCGAGTAACCCCTTTCTTCAAGAAGGTTCAGCTAGGGCGACCCAAGAAGCAAACACTCCCAATCTAGAAAGACTTCGCCATTCTTATCTGCACCTTCGTCGTCGTATTTTTGTGCGAGTTTGTGGCGTTCGAAGTGATGGGGACACAGACTGTGTTGACACAACGCCGAGTAGAGCATCCGCTTCTGCTATTGCGTATAATCGGGACGATGAACGCACTTACGTTCTCACGGCTGGTCATGCTTGTGAAAATCGTCAGCCTATGACGATTTTTGATTACATTTTTAACACCCCTCAAGAACAAGAAGTGGCTGAGAAGTTGGCTGATTTTGTTGATATCCGCACTATGGAAAAAGTGACGGAACTAGAACTACAGACGATTAATGGGGATCGCTTTCTAGAAGACGTAGCAGTCGTAGAGGTTGATAGGGAGTCGGACCTTTGTGTGCTCTCCATACCGGCAGAGCCGAGCATTCCGGTTGTAGAAATTGCAGAAGCTGAGCCTGTGGTGGGCTCCACTGTTTGGAACATTGCCTCCCCTTACGGCATCTTTGGTCAGGGTATGGTCCCCATTCTTAGTGGAATCTGGTGTGGTCGTGCCCCCAGTGAATCAACTTTTATATGCGATCTCCCTGCTTCCCCAGGAAGTTCGGGATCGGGAGTGTTTAACAGCGAAGGTCAAATTGTTTCTATTGTATTGGCTACAAATATGCAGTTTCATCATGCATCCTTTGGGGCGAACCTTGAACAAATTAGAAACATTATAGATTAAAAAAAAACAGCCCGCGTGGACTGTTTTTAATTTCTACCCCATATGCTTGGGTAGCCTATCTAGAATCTTAGGTGCAATAAACTCAGAAAGCTTATAAGCGGCAACGCATAATAGCGTCCCCATCAGACTCATGGGCGCAACCCCTACTATGTGGGCTAACACCAAAAACAATATTGGTGCAGTTATCCATCGTAAAGATGTTCTCAACATACTTTTTCTCCTTTCTTAACTAAAAAATGTTTTTCTCGCCTCGTGGAGACAAGAAACATACTTATCTATATGAGTAAAAAAAAACTCAAATATAGAAAAATCTTTGCAAAGCTCGATTACCTCGTCTTAGAAAAAGAAGAGTGTGCCATACTCCTCGAAGACTATAGTGAAGCCTTCCACACTGATTTCAAAGATGAGCTAGAATTCATTCAAATAAGACAAAATTCTGAGCCGGGGGTGGACCAACCGAAGGCTGGGGATGATGACCGCGTAGAGTCATCTAAAAATTCTATTTCTAACAAGACCCTAAATGCTTTATATAAAAAAATTGCCATTAAGGTTCATCCTGATGTGTCTAAGTTAGATAATGCTGAAGAGCTTTTTATGAAAGCCAAAGAGGCGCAGTGTAATGAAGACTGGGTTACATTAATCACACTTGCCAAAGAGCTTAATGTAGAAATTCCTGAGTTTACTGAGGAGGAAATTGAGCAAATCAATGAATACATGGTGAAAGTAGAGTTAGAAATTGCTATGACTAAGAACAACAACGTTTGGTTTTGGGCTACTGCCTCTGAGGAGCAGAAAGAACATTTTAGAAAGCTTTTTCTAATGACCCAAGGAATTGATCCCACGGAGTTTGAAGACTTCCTAGAAAAGAAGAAAACGTAGAGCCATATGTCAGAGTCGAACTGACGACCTACGGTTTACAAAACCGTTGCTCTACCAACTGAGCTAAAATGGCCTAATTACTATTCACTTTTCAAAGAACTGAATAACAATAATCTATCTATTGAGTCTTGATAGAGATTATGTTATTAAGAAATATTCTAATATCTATAATATCATTATACATAAGATTTTCTATCTGTTAAGATCTTTATAAAAGAAAGCTCATTTTTCTTTTTTTCTTAACAAAGATCTCAATGTAGTGTAGTCTCTCTCGTGAGTCTAGCGTAAAAGCAGGGGTGTACCCTGCTATGGCTGAGTTGCGCTTTGATTTAAATGGCTCCGACGGATGGGATCGAACCACCGACCAGACGATTAACAGTCGTCCGCTCTACCTCTGAGCTACGTCGGAAAAGCTTTACTTTTTGTCATCATTGGCGATGCCAAGAATGGCATAACCACAGATGTCCTTCCATGGACTTTCACCAAAAGCATCTTTCTTGTTAGCAATACGAAAGAGCTTATCAATCACTCTCACTATTGCCAGCATATCAGTATACTGTTCATGCTTAATACCATCAGGAAATAAAACTTCTAAAATTTCCTGAGCCTGACCAAAAGAATTTCCATAAGCCTTGTTCTTCTCAGCTACAAGTTCGCCTATTTCTCCAGCTATTTCTCGATACACGTCCGTCATGCAGTTCTCCACTCTATCTTAAGATAGGATACCACGAAATGTCCGATTTGTCAAGTAATATTACTTCTTTTTCTTCCAAGAAGTCTTTTTAGTCGTGGTTTTCTTAACAGTGGGGGCGGCAGCTGCTGCAACAGTTTCAGTGGTGGTCGTAGCAGTGGTAGTTGTAGTTTCAACAACCTCCTCGACAGCCGCCATAGTTGTTTCTGTAGTTACCTCAACAGTTGGAGTCTGCGCGGCAGTAGCTTCTGTATACAGCTCCATTGCCGCCGGGTCCCGGTGTCGGTACAGTTCAAGACCCCTCGCTGCACTGGCTCGGTTTGTAGCAGCTTCTTCAGGGGTCGCTGCGGTTTTGGCATCTTCTAACAATATTCTCGCAATTGCTATCGCCCTCTGCTTCTTCTTTCTTTGCATTTTTAGACCCATTTTAAATTCTCCTTAATTTTAAAATTCTTCTTCTGCTTTTTCTTCCTCATATTCCGGTGTTGTCGGCTCAGGAAGAATATTAGACAATTCATCTTCAAACTTGTCAAAATAAAGCTTAATGTTTGTTACTAAATAGTCATAAAACAACTCTCTATCCATATCATTTTCCAGCAGAGCATAAGCGTCAACTATTTGATTTTCTATCTTTTCGAAAGTATTGATCGCAAAGTTCCGACCAGTTGCTTCGTTTTGATCTTCGGGTGTTTCCCCAAATGGGCTTAGGTTCTCACTATCCCTAGCCTCGATATCAATGAACTGAGAGTCGTCGAGATCCTCCTCGCCTACTTCAACATCAATCTCTGCCAGCGGCTCATCTAAATCTTCAAGTCCTGCTTGGTTTTCATAATCAGCCGCATCTTGAGAAGCCTTAGTGGGAGCAAGGGTATTTTGAACAGCGTTAATAACATGAGATCTAAAAGACTCTCTCTGGGCTGCACTAGTGGTTAATTGCTTGAAGTGATCCTCAAGAACGGGGATTATCTTTTTCAGCAGATCTTCCAAAACGTTAATGCCGGTAGACCTACTTGGCACCTCATCATTAACCGCCGTTTCCGCCAACAGTGTTCTTATAAACTGACGAAGCTCTCGTTCCTCTTGATAAACCATTTTCTTTTTTTCTTTTAAAGTCCGATCTACTGCTTTAGCAACAACCTCTTTCAACTGAAGGTATTCTCGGTAATCTTTTATCAACTTATCTCTTTTGATGACAGTCATATTTTTTTCTTGGCTCTCGCGAACGTAAGCATTCAAATCCACATATTTAGATGCTTCAACTTTCTTGCTATCACTAAATAGTCTAATATTTTCTTCAAGCACCTCATTTATTATTTCATATATCATTTCGGATGTTTGGTGAGGCGGCGACAACTGTCGTAGAATTTCATCTGCCTGGTCTCGGACTTTAAGCGGGAGATACTCTGTGAAAGCTTCTATATCATTTTCGGAGATAGCCTTACGCATAGCAGAAGCACTCAAGGCTTCGCCATTTCGAGAATCCGTAAATTCCTCCCCAGAAGGATCGATAGAATACTCGTCGCCAGCTAGTACCGTAACTCCTTCTCGGGCGTGTTGCTCCGCATTTTTAGAAAACCTTTCTTGATCTCCACCCTTGGTGCTCACCCCTAAGATGACAGTCTCTCCCGGCTGTGCCCAATCAGGATTTTCATCTTCGTTTTGAATAAAATGAAACGAAGCGCCGACTGGCGAATTTACAGGAGACTCCGTAATTGTCACTTGGTCGGTGAGCCCGTAAGCTTTTAAATATCGCTCCCAAACCTTCCGCGCATCTTCAAAAGAAACACTCTTCCCATCTGGCATTTTGCGCGGGAGGGGGGACATAAAAATAACAACGCGGTTCGCCATATTCGCATACGCCTGAATCATTGCCAGATGACCTCTGTGTGGGGGCTTAAAAGCGCCCGGTACCACCGCAATATCAATGCTTTGGTCTTCGGTTAAAATATCTATTTCTTTTACGAGGGGAGGTATGCTACCCTTTCCATACTTAAATAACCCTAAAATTTGATTTATAGGTGCGAAATTGCCGGTAAACTTATAGGTGTGACCGTCATAATCAAAAACAAAGCCTTCAGCCGCAGTAGAAACGTTCTCGGCTGCTTTCAATTTTACCATCTGTTTTTGTAAAACTTCAATCGCCTCTTCGTTGCCCGAAGCTTCGATAGTTTTGATTGCCGCACTAACCTCTTGACGAAGACGAGATACTTCTTTTTGGCTATCTACGACAAAGGCGCTTTCTAGCCCCTCTAACATCTTCACTGAAAAGTCATGAACGATTTGTTCTAGTGGGAAAATGGCGCGGGAGAGAAGCGATTTATCTTTTACAACCGCTCTCACCGCCGCCTTTTGTTCGGGGTTTAAATTTTTTACAAGTTGGGGTAGTGTCTTACCCCCCGGCAACTTAAGCAAACGCCTTAAAACATCCTTCTGGGTCGATTGTGGGGTATTTGTGGAAGCAACTACAGGCACCAGTCTCGCCACCATATATTCCGTGATCGTACTGTCATCACTAAGACCATCAATGCTCGTTATCCTGTCCAGGGCGGCATAAGCATTCTTAAGGGCGACATCATCACTAAGTGCTTCTAAACCGCGAATAGCGTTGATTTGTACGCTATATCCCTCTTTCGATTCTTGGTCTTGGACTTGCTCAAGGGCAGATTGGAGGCGCTTAACGTTTTTTGATGCATCTTCTACTTTTGCACTGGTTTCTTTATCAAACTTCCCATGACCCTTTTGGTGGATCACTAGAGTTTTGGTATCGTAATTTACAACGTTGGGAGATCGTGGGTCCATCAATTCAGCATTAAAATAGATCTCTGCGTCCTCACCAAATATTTCAACCTGCTCTTCAATACTAAGAGATTCTATAGCCCGTTCAAAAGCGTCAAAAGCCTCCACAAAAACTTTAGTGAGATTTCCGCGCCCCGCAAATTTGTTTGCTAGCTCGGCAGCGTCCATCCCCCCCGCTTTGATATTCCCTTTATTGCGGGCTGCTTTCGCTTTTCCTTCTTTAACTGAATATGAAACAAATAAGTTTTGTCCATCAGTCTTTTCGGTACCCTTCAGCTCACCATGGGAGGCTTTGGCAAAGATATCCTTTAATTGAGCAAAAGTTAGATCCCCATTATCATAGAGATGAGACATGTGACCGGAGAGACCACCTTCCAAAATCAACTTTTTATTGCGCTTCTCCATCGCCTTCTCTAAGTTTTGTCTCTTCTAATACTTTGACTTGTTCTTCAAGAACGCTAATTTTATTTTCCAAGCTGCGTGTCATCTTTCTTACTTCTTTGATGTTGTGTCGAATCATTTCTACATTTCGACTTCCACGCTGAGTTCGTAAATTTAAGCCCCCCAACAATTCTTCTATAGTTTGAAGATAAGTTCGTATGGTTGGCTTGGTACTTTCATTTAAAAAGTTCCTTGTCATTTTTCTCCAGTTTGTCATAATAATCCTTCCTCTTTTAGAGCGTGCCCCATTTATTTCGCAAGTAACTAGTAAGGATATTCCTTTCGTGGTCACTCAATTTTCTGGAAAAGACTAACACTTCTCCGATGAGCCCCTTGAAATAAAGTGCGCCCGCGTCATGACCCAAATGGATTATGCGGCTCATACCGGCGGTGTTGTATTGGAGAACGTCGGCTATAGTAGTTACGGCGCCGTCTTGAGTTGTGGTTAAAGGATTTCTGTTTGGCGAAGCTCCTGGGTCGGTTTGAGCCATCCCGTAGATATGGGCATCCCCAGCTGCTTGTGTATACTCTGTCTTCGGCGAGCCTGGACCAGGCGCCTCATACATATAGCACTGAATTGTGGGGGTAGCTGTATCCATATCTTTCACAAAGATACCACCGTAGCCAGCGTCGTCGGAAATAAGGGCAGTGTTTGAGTATGGGTTTGCGCTATTGTTTCCGCAAGATCCGCCGCAGCCTGAGTTGTCATCTGGTCGGGTAACAATAATTATTTCAAAGCTTCGTCCGCCAAATACGTCTGACCAGTACAGGGAGGTGGCGCCGGGATCATGTGTTCCTATTAGATAGTCGTCAACACCCCCGAAGTCAAGCCAATTCTTTCCATTATAAGCAAGCAGTGTAGGTTGATTGACGAGCCCCGGCGCAGTGAACACGCCATTAGAAAGAAGCGCCGCCTTATCCGCAATACTGTTAACAAGTGGTGCCACGCCCATACCAAGAGTGGTTGCATCATCTGGGTCCAGCCACAAAGACAAGCCAGAAATAGCGCTGACATCAAATAATGAATATTCGCATTGGACAGTGCCCCCTTCATCAACCCCATAGGCTTTACCAGTTCCCCGCAAGGTTTGCCCCCCACGGCGACCCAACGAAAATGGAGGCTGATTAATACCAACAAGAGTATATTCACTTTCAAGCTTGTCCAGATCCATAATAACGTAGTTATTTTCTTCACTCGTGAACCCAGGACACCGGCAGTCTGCGACAACAAGCGTTATCGTTGTTAAAGCCGATGCAATAGTACATGCAGTGGCTGTGTACTGAAAAGTATAAGTGCCTGGAGCTACCCCAGTGGCGTCATAAGTGAAAGCCCCTGTGGCTATGTCGAGCGCTACCGTGCCCGCGCCGATGGGCGGCGCAGCCGGGGCAAAGGTTACGGTCTCCCCCGTAGTTACCTTTCCTACCACTTGACCAGCGAAAATAGCGTCCACACACACATCAAATGATTCGGCATAAGTACTCGGGGTGGGTGGGCAGCATG
>Ga0315338_1002528_pt1 | contig 17932 bp, 14 predicted proteins | sample ASW8metaG_FD_204518 | JGI IMG/M metagenome (GOLD analysis project Ga0315338, IMG submission 204518) | Ammonia-oxidizing marine archaeal communities from Monterey Bay, California, United States - ASW #8 | ecosystem: Environmental > Aquatic > Marine > Coastal | place: USA: California | collected... | reverse complement strand
ACTGGCGTTGATACATGGCCTAGCGGTGCTGATATTTTAAATGTTCCCCTTGCAACATTGAACACCTTGTTTCTTATTACCTCATCAGTGACTATGGTCATGAGTTGGGCGTCATTAAAACTAAAGGATTTAGCTAAGTTTAAATTGTATGCCGGGTTGACTTTGCTTCTTGCATGTGCTTTCCTTGTAGTGAAATACTTTGAATATACACATAAATTTCACATTGGATTATTTCCATCAACCAACACTTTCTTGGGAATTTATTTTACAATGACTGGCTTACATGTACTCCATATTATTGGTGGTATAATTGTGATTTTTTACTTTTGGATGCCTGGTTCCAAAATGTGGGAAAGTGATCCAGAGAGATTTACTAATCGGATTGAAATTGTTGGTCTCTATTGGCACTTTGTTGATTTGGTATGGATTTTCTTATTTCCCGTACTCTACTTATTGTGAGAAATATGTTATGGCAGATTTAACTCCAAATCAGGTAAAACATCATGTTAGAATTTATGTCATGGTTTTTGTGGCTTTGGCTTTTTTAACTATTGTTACTGTAGCAATTTCTTATTTAGACCTTGGTCCAATAGCATCAGTTGCTTTGGCTCTTTTTGTGGCAAGTATTAAAGGTTCACTAGTTGCATGTTATTTTATGCATTTAATTGATGAAAAAATCACTATTTATTGGACATTACTTATAACTGTAGCCATGTTCATGGTACTTCTTTTTGTACCACTAAGTACATTGTTGGATCATACGCAATATTAAAATGTCAATTAAATCATTCCATATCGTGTTTATCATTTTGTCCATCGCTATAACCATTTGGTTTGGCATTTGGGAGTGGAATCAATCTGTTCTTTTTGCAATTATTTCGTTTTTAGCTGGAGCTGGATTGGTGTTCTATGGAATACGAGTCTTTAAAAAATTCAAAACTATTTCCTGATGAAAAAAATAATTATTATATCATTAGTTATCTGCTTAATGCTTTTTCCTGAAGTGAGCTATGCTTGTGCAACTTGTTTTGGAAATCCCAACTCAGTTGCTACTCAAGGAATGAATAAAGCCATTATAGCTATGCTGGGAATTACGGGAGGGGTATTGGGAGGTGTCGGTTCATTCATATTTGTGCTGCGTCGGCGTGCAAAGCGGTACGCAAACTCATTAATAGATAAAGAGAATTAATTCAGAGGTAATCTTCGGTGTTAGAACTGCTAAAATATTTCGGACTTCCATCGGTATCTGCTTCAACTCAGGGACCAGCAATTGATAATATTATATCCATAGTTCACTGGTTGATGCTAATATTATTTATTGGATGGGGTGTATTTTTTATTTATACCCTAATTCGTTTCCGCGCTTCAAATCATCCTAAAGCCGATTATCATGGTGTAAAAAGCCATTTCTCTTCTTATTTGGAAGTAGTGGTTGCTGTCATAGAAATTGCTCTATTATTTGGATTTGCCTTCCCCATTTGGGCCAGTCGTGTTAATGATGTTCCTAAAGGGCCTGAGGCGGTACAGATCCGGGTTGTTGGGCAGCAATTTGCATGGAACATCCATTATCCTGGACCTGACGGTGTGTTTGGTAATACATCCATTAATCTGGTAGATGAGGCAGAAAATCCAATTGGTCTTGATCGTAAAGATGAATTTGGCAAAGATGATGTGTTTACTGTAAACCAACTTCATATTCCAGTGAATACGCCGATTAATATTTCACTGTCTTCTAAAGATGTACTACACAGTTTTGGCCTGCCTGAATTACGAGTGAAACAGGACGCTATTCCAGGCATGGTAATTCCAGTATGGTTTGAAGCCACCATGACAACAGAAGAATTTTTGAAAACGACCATTGGATCTGGCCGTGAAGGGAAAGGATTTGAAATTGCTTGTGCCCAGTTATGTGGATTAGGCCATTATCGTATGAAAGGATTTCTCACAATTCATGATGATGAAGGTTACGCTGCTTGGCACCAAGAACAGCAGGAATATCTGGCCGAAGAAGAAGACGACGACGATTGGGGCGACGACGACTGGTAGAACCTCCATTTAATTCAATAATTATTTGATAAAACCTCTATTTGTTCATTTAAATAAATAGGGGTTTTTTTGTGATTATTTCAATAATTAACTCTAAGTAAATTGTAAATTCAATGCCCAATCACTGGGGGAAATCTTCGAATGAAACCATCATCAGACATTTGGCTCAGACGGTTCTCTAAAGTAACTGTCTTTTCTACCTTATTTCTTATTTTTGCTGGCGCATTGGTAAAAAGTCATGAGGTTGGACTTTCTGTTCCAGATTGGCCAACCACTTATGGTAAGCAGATGTTTGCTTTTCCTTTATCCGATATGGTGGGCGGTATTTTCTATGAGCATGGTCACCGCATTATCGCAACGATTGTTGGTTTTTTTACTATGATCCAAGCTATTTGGCTTGGGTTTTCACATCACCCTAACTGGTTGAAAAAACTTGGGTTTTTTGCATTAGCCATGGTCATTATTCAAGGATTATTTGGTGGTATCACTGTTCTGTTCTTTTTACCGCCACTTGTATCGATTATTCACGGTATTTTGGCTCAGACATTTTTTATTATGACGATTATCATTGCTTATAGCATGTCGCAAGAACGTGAGAACCGTGTTGATAATGGTATGGTTCAAGCCATTCGAAAAGGGGCGTTGTTGATGGGTGGTTTGGTTTACATCCAACTAATTTTGGGCGCATTGATGCGTCATACTGGCTCTGGATTAGCTATTCCTGATTTTCCCACTATGGGCGGTATGTGGATTCCCACGTTTTCTAGTGAGATGATGACAAATATTAATTACATTTTATTTGACCTGGACCTGGATTCAGTTTCAAAAGGGCAAGTAATTATTCATTTCATTCATCGATTAGGAGCAGTAATTGTCACTGGTACCATTGGCTATTTTTATGCCAAGTATGGCCAAATCATAAAAGCCAGTCAAAGAAGTAAGGCTGTGTTCATAAGCATCATAGTTATTGTGATCATCCAATTTTCATTGGGCGTTTTAACTGTTCTTTCAGCCAGGTCACCTTATATCGCGAGTTTTCATGTGGTCACTGGTGCAGCATTATTGGGATTATGTACTCTTTTACTCTTAAAAGTAAATTCTCTAAAATGGAGCCAGTGGAAGCTGCAGTGAAATTGCAAAAGCAAAAAGCGAAGTCCATTGTGAGCATTTACCTCGAACTGAGTAAATTAAATATTTTGTCCCTTGTTTTAGTAGCAACCTTTCTTGGATATTATATAGGTAATAATGGAATCGGCTCTTGGATATTGCTTACATCAACCCTTATGGGAACAGCCATGACATCTGCTGGTGCTGGTGCATTGAACCATTATTTGGAAAGAAAGCCTGATCAATTAATGAATCGTACTAAGAATAGGCCCTTGCCTGCAGGAACAATATCACCGTTATCAGTCATTATTTATGGTGTACTTATGGTTGTGTTTGGGAGTATCATATTATTTGTGAAGGTGAATATGTTAACGGGCTTTTTATCCCTACTCACGGCGTTCCTGTATATTGCTATCTATACACCATTAAAACGAATTACATGGTTGAACACCTCCATTGGCTCGATTCCCGGTGCCATACCCATTATTGGAGGTTGGACGGCAGCTACAGGTGAGATCGGTACCATGGCTTGGATATTATTTGGTATCATGTATCTTTGGCAGCATCCCCACTTTTACGCCATCGCTTGGATGTGCAAGGATGATTATGCCGCTGCAAAATTTAAGATGCTGCCTGTTATTGAACCAGATGGCATCCGAACCATACGCCAAATTTTTTGGCATCTGCTCCTCATGATCCCTATTTCACTGCTGCCCGTTGTCGAGGGTTCATTGGGTACGATCTATCTTGTTGGTGTGACGATGATTTCCTGCGCATTTTTTTTGTCGGCAGTTCCGTTGGCAAAGAATCAATCACATAAAAGTGCATTATTACTTTTGAAGGCATCGGTATTGTATTTGCCAGCCCTTCTTATTATAATTATCATTGATTTGGGCTTAAAAACATGAATCAAAAAAATCGATTTATTATCTACGGAATTGTGGCAGTTTTTCTAGCCGTGACGTATTTCATCAAAGAGTCTGATAGAGATAGTATTTTGCCGCTGATCGGAACCGTACCAGAATTTTCATTTACGGATAGTAATAATGATACCATATCCAAGAATGAGATGATGGGCAAGGTATGGGTAGCCGATTTTATTTTTACCACGTGTAACATGGCCTGTCCAGTGATGACTGGTAACATGAACTTGGTTCATAAAGCTTTTAAAGAGAATGATGATGTGCGGATTGTATCCATTTCTGTTTATCCTGAATATGATACACCAGAGGTGCTTACTGAATATGCTTCTCGTTATAATGCGAATACAGATCGTTGGCATTTTCTAACAGGCTCGGAAGAGTTAGTACAGGATATCATCAAAAATGGATTTAAGATTGGTGATTATGAAGATATCATTTTTCACAGTGAAAAATTTGCCTTGGTAGATCAACAGGGTCAAATCCGCGGATACTATAACGGAATGAAGACAGAAGAAATAACCCAATTAAAAACAGATATTAAAAAGTTGCTAGGTCAATCATGAATCCAAATCAAGATAGTTTTTGGCTAAGGATAATCTATATTGTCTCGTTGATTATTTCTGCGGCCGTAGCTTTTTTGATTCTAGGCCCCCGTCCGGAAGGCATCGAAGGGACATTGGATGTATCTGGCCTTCCATTAGTGAATGCCACACTGAATGGTATTACCACTATATTATTGATTTATGGTTATATGTTGATACGACAAAAGCAAAGGCAACGCCATAAGAACGTTATGCTGTCCGCGTTTGGGACATCAGGTGCCTTTTTGGTATCCTATGTGATTTATCATTGGTTCAAGGCGGAGGCGGGATCGAAGCAATATACCGGAGAATTTACCGAAATATATCTTTTCATTTTATTGACCCACATAGTACTGGCAGCCATTATCATTCCCTTGGCTTTGATCACTTTGTATCGTGGGTGGACGGACAACATTGGTAAGCACCGAAAGATCGCCAAAATTACATTGCCGCTTTGGCTTTATGTGTCTGTTACCGGTGTTTTGATTTACTGGATGTTATATTAAAGTTTTTTGACCAAGCCGCCAAATTTCTGGTCAATTTGGAATCCTAGTTTATAAAACAATCCCGATTGAAAAAATCCAACAGTAAGGAATTTGTAATTCTTAAATCTTAATCGGAGAAATAATTCCTCAACGACTCGGATACTTAAATGGCTTTTTCGGTAATGTGGGGCAATGACCACTTTTTCTAAATGGCAAATGCCCGAGCCCGTTTTTTTCCAGAAAACACCGCCAGCGATATGGTCTTTTGAATCGAGCAAAAGAAGAAATGAATGTTGTGTCTCAAATTGGACATCCAGATTGGCCTCGATAAGTAGGCGGTGAAAACGGGCGACTTCTTTTGGGTGAAAAGGGGGCCTAATCTTGAAAGCTTGGCCCGAAGAATTTTCCACCAAAACGGACAGGTCCAATCGACCTTTTACACCAATATCTCTCGAAATAAGTTCAGCATAATCCGCTGCATCGACATGTTCGAATACAAGACGTGTCAAAAAGTATTTTTCTGAATCGGTGAGTGTTACCGCATCATGAATTTGGTGCAAATGTGTCTCAAATTTTTCTTCAGAAACAGATTCAGATCGCATTTGATTCATTAGTGAATTGAGCAGTTCAACCAGATCTGGATTGGTATTTCGAAAGGCGGTCATGAGAAAGAAACGGATTCGTGTTTCAGGATACTGTTCGATTAAATTATCCAATTTATAATCTTTATAAAGATCTTGGATAATGCTCCCTTTGGCTTTGTGGGTGGCTTCTGGATTAAGGTCTAACCATCTTTGATAGCGGAGAGAGGCAAAGACCACAGGTTTCCGTAATAGACCTAAATCAGTCACATCCTTCAGAAAGGTATTAATTCGTTGCTTTGTCAACCCCGTTTTATTACCGGATGTTTTGATAGATTTCAAGAGTTGGCTTCCTGTTCGAGTGCCAAAAGTTTCAAGGACAACTGTAAATAGTATCTCCCATTCAGCCATCTTTTTCAAACCGGGGAATTGATCTTCCGTATCTAAAATGAATTGTTGATAGAGTGTGGTCAAAACATCCGTAATGGATTCGGCTTTTGTTCGTCCAGCGATGGACACGAGGCGGGTACCTGTATAATAATCAAATTCCGGAATAATGACATTCCGTGGTGACGCATCATCAATCATTCTGGTTTGCCCGGATCGTTTCCAAAATTCAAGGTAAGCTCCAACTGCATTCCAAATGAAATGGAGCCAGCGCATTTGCCATCGATCCGGATAAGTGCCGGAAGCGATTTCACTCTGGTTACGTTCCAAATATTGGAGGACGGTTTCTCCAGGGATATATTCTTCAGTAAAAATTCCATGTTCTTCCCAAATACATCCAAAATCTTCAACTAATTTTTCGTGAGTCACGCTTGCGCCAAAAGAGATTAGCCAATTAGTTTCGCGTTTGAAACGAGAAGAGTCTAAGTCATTATTCATGTTAATTACAAAATTATAGGCGGTTCCATTGGTCAATTTTACTAAAGTTCTTACAACAAATTTTCCATGACCCTTTCCTAATAGGGTACACCAAACTCCTCCCTTTTCAATATCTAACAATTGAATTTGTTCGCCACCAGAAAAAATAAAGACCGATTCCGGAATGATTGTAGTTTGACGGAAGGCTGATTCTAGAGATTCCTTTAGTAGATCAGATATATTTTGATCGAATTGAATAAATGAATCCCAATTGAATTCTGTAGTGGGCGCATGGTTATTGATCCATTTTCGAAATCCATTATTGAGAATAGTTCGATTCGCTCGGGCCAATTGTGAAAGTGGGGTATTCTTTGAGACCAACATCCACATGGATAGTTCTCCTCTAATGCGGACGAAATGTTTTGGATGGTTTAATCCTAAGGTGGTGATCAAGTTTATTAAGGCATGTCCCACATTAACATCTGCTTTTTTCATTTTTGATAAATGACGAAACTTTGCTAATAACTCGATAATTGATTGGAGATGTCGCTCCTCAATAAAACCTGGGTTAAATGTACTGAGTGTATCAAAATCACTTGAAGAACTATAAAGATCTATAAACATTTCTCCATTGATATGAGGCATGAGTATTTCTAAGGAGCGCACCCAATAGATTTGATTTGGATGATACTGAAGTCGAAGAAATTGGCCCTGTAGAATGGATTGAAGCTTCGGTGAATCCATGGAGTCTCGAAGGTAGTCTAAAGCACTCCGTATGTGCTGATTACTTTTTTCAAATAAATTATGAGATGCCTGATGTAGAGTAGCGGTGGTAGGATTTCCTTCAGGATACGGAGCAGTATCAACTAGGGGCAGGTCAAATTTTTCAAATGGAAGAGATTGAAAATTCACAGTAAATCCGCGGTATGGTTCGAAAGAGATTACTCGGTAAGCCACATCACCAATAAAGTTTAGCAGAGATTGATTACCTAACCAAAGCGTGGGGTCACGAAGGAGCTTTTCAAGGCTAATCATTGTTTCGCTAGTATGGTAATGGAAATCTCCAATTATAAGCGACCGTTTATTCCATTTAAATAAAAGACCTTCCTCAAGATCATATTCTCTTATCTTTTTCCCATCCCATTGAATATCACCACGAGTGAGGCTTCTCTCTCGTAGGAGCCAGTTAGGAATTTGGATCTCATAATTCCCGCGGATCAGACTGATGTAATCCTTTTCATACATGGGTTCAATAATATCTGAAAAATGCTTTATAATAATTTTTCGTTTATAAGTATTTTTTGACGTGAGCTCATCTTTAGATCGGTTGAAATCCCTGGGGATAATAGCATAATTCACGATCCGTTCGTAAGGCGGTAAAAATGTATTTACCGAAAAGACCAATGAGCTGAAATAAGTGCGAATTTCCTTATCGGACATAGTGTCCAGATCCACGGCTTCGTTTTCCGGTTCGGGGTAGAGAAGTATTGTGTTAAACTCCTTGCCATCTCCAACAAGAAACACACTGCGAATGGCTTCAAAATCTTGAAATAAATTCTCGATCTTTTGCGGTGAGATTGTTTGACCACGGCTGTTCTTGTAGATTTCCTTCTTCCGGTCAACAATAAAATAATGTCCCTTTTTTTCTTGAAAAATATCACCGGAGTGGAACCAGTTTTCTGAATGAGTACCTTCGATTTCATCCTTATAATAGCCAGAGGAAACATATGGTCCCTTCATGAGGAGTTCATTATCTTCACTCAATTTCAATTTGATTCCAGGTAGCACTTTACCCACGGAATTAGTAACATAATTTTCAGGTGGCGTCATAGTAATACCTCCTGTTGCTTCTGTCATGCCATATCCACTTAGAAGACTAATACCATTTTGATGAAAGAATTTAAAAATATCCGGATCTAAAAATCCTGCAGCGGAGAGCCCCCATTGTAATTTTCCTCCAGTTATGGATTCAGTCACCTCTCGGATTTGGTCGTCTTTGGATTTTTCAATTGGGATAGAAGCAGTTATGTGCTCTTGGATTTGGATCCATCGCTTTGGTATTGATATAAAGATCGATGGTGTGGCGGTTTTAAAATCTTTTAAAAGTGTTTTAAATGATGTTGATTCTGTAAAAGTGTAAGTTGCGCCCCAAAAGATTGCTCCCATCATTTCGAACCATCGACCAAAAGTATGGTATAAAGGTAGGTAACAAAGGAAACCGTCTTTCGGTCCTATCTCCGGCAAAGCTAATGCACGTGCGAAACGCTTTGTAATTATATTGGTTTGACTAAATATGATACCTTTTGGGTTATCTGTTGTGCCAGAAGTATACATTATTGTTGCAAGTTCTTCTTGATTATTCAAATTTGGCAGTTTGATTTTGGATTCTTTACATTTCTCAATGAATTCATCCCAAACCTGTTTGTTATCTATTTGAATGGCATTGAGATCACCAAGATTACATTTAGCTTTCTCAAGTAATTCACGTGAATAATCACTACCCCAAAAGAGATTTGTTATTTCAGCGTGTTTAAGCACATACTCCAAATGATCTGCAGAAAGATTCATGGGTATTGGAACAATCCGAATTCCATAGCTTAAACATGCTAAGTCAATAAGTACACCATGAATATGATTTTCTGTAAAGATACCCACAGTTTCGGTACTATTCATTGTGGATTGAAAAAATGAGCCTATGGTTTTAACCGTTTCCCAAACCTCACTGTATGTCATGGTGGTTACATTATCACCTGCAATGGTTTGAAAGAGAGGCTTATCCTTATATCGATCTGCCCTTTGAGCTATGAGGCTCGAAACTTGATAATTTGATCGAACAATTAATTGATTGAGAATGACAAACCAATCTTCCACTTTATTTGTTTGATAGATAATCTTATTAACGGCAGGGAGATGTCCGATCTCTAAAAAATCGTGATAAGATTGAATGTCGTCAAGCTCAAACAAGGCTTGGGCAGATGCAAATAGATTATTCTTGGTGCATGTTCCTTTAAAGGCATTTTGTATTGTTTTTATCGGATCACTCATCTATAAAATTAGAAAATATAGTATATATATACCCCATCTATATAGTTGTACAGTGTGATTGATTTCAGTAAGTTTTCCCTCAAAACTATTCGGACTTAAACATGGCGAAAAAAACAACCTATTCAACTACTCATTTGGCTAGAAACCTCTCTGAGGCTCCAAAAGCGGTAAAAGTCTATATTAGAGATTTGGAGAAGCAGATTGGTAACATGGCCAATATCGGTTTGGCCCTTTCAAAAGAAAAGGATATGGCAAAGCTTTTAGAGATGATTCTCCTTGAGGCAAAACGGATTGCTAATTCAGATGGTGGTACCCTTTATATGATGACTGATGACCAGCGTTTACGTTTTGAAATCATGATGACTGATTCTTTGGATTTCCATATGGGAGGTACCTCAGGACAAGATATTCCATTTTATCCAGTGAAGCTTTATGATGATGGGGTAGAAAATAGGACTATGATTGCCGCATATGTAGGTCTAACAGGAGAAACAGTTAATATTCCGGATGCCTATAAAGCCAAAGGGTTTGATTTCTCAGGTACAAAAATGTTTGACGAAAAGACGGGATACCACTCTAAGTCTTTCTTGACCGTTCCTTTGAAGAATCATGAAGAAGAAATTATCGGAGTTTTACAACTTCTGAATGCCCAAAGCCAAGAATCCAAAAAAATTATCCAATTCACATCTGAAGTTCAAAAAATGGTAGAAGCATTGGCCAGCCAGGCTGCTGTAGCAATCACAAATAAAAATTTAATTCGTGACCTAGAAGCATTATTCGAGTCTTTCATTAAGCTAATTGCTTCAGCAATTGATGCAAAATCACCTTATACAGGAGGACATTGTGCTCGTGTTCCAGAGATAACTATGATGTTGGCTGAAGCTGTGCAAGGGACAAAAGATGGGCCATTTGCTGACGTGGAATTCACAGATAAGGAAATGTACGAATTGAAGATAGCTGCTTGGCTCCATGACTGTGGTAAAGTGGCTACTCCAGAATTTGTGGTGGATAAGTCCACCAAACTTGAGACCATTTATGATAGGGTTCATGAAGTAGAAACACGGTTTGGGGTCCTCCTTCGGGATGAAGAGATTAAACGCTTAAAAAAAGATTTAAAGATTGAACGAGATGGCTCTCTTTCTAATGAAGAAAAAGCAACTAAGATAAAGGCTAACCTAAGGGATTATCGTAAAACTTTACGCAAATTGAAAAACGATATTGAATTTGTAAAAGAATCAAATATTGGAGGCGAATTCATGTCTGGAGATAAAAAGGAGCGTGTTCACCAGATCTCTGAATACCGCTGGAAACCTAACGGGAAGATGCAAAATTTTCTATCAGAAGATGAAGTTTATAACTTGACTATTCCCAGGGGAACCCTAACGCCAGAAGAGCGAAAGGTTATTAACGATCATATAGTAGTTACTATTGATATGCTTGAAGAATTGCCCTATCCGAAACATCTTAGGAATGTCCCTGAATTCGCTGGTGGTCACCATGAAAAGTTGGATGGAACTGGCTACCCCAAAGGCCTGATAAAAGATGAGATGTCAGTTCAGGCTAGGATTATGGCAATTGCAGATATTTTTGAAGCACTTACTGCAAGAGATCGCCCGTATAAAAAAGGGAAAACTCTAAGTCAGGCTATGCGTATTCTTGGTTTTATGAAAAACGACGCTCATATTGATGTAGATCTTTTTGAAATATTTGTTAGAGAAAAAATCTATTTAAAATATGCTGAAGGTTATCTTGATCCTGAACAAATTGATGAAGTTCAATTATAGTTTTGGAATTCATTCTGATTTGATTTTAAGCTAATGACCATCGAAATTGCATTTGTTCTTGGCCTGATTGCCCTAGCCTTTATTCTTTTTGTTACAGAAAAATTCCCTTTGGATGTGACTGCGGTTCTTATTCTGAGCATTTTGTTCCTGGGTAATTTTCTTAGTCCAGCTGAAGCCATTTCCGGGTTTTCCAATCCTGCAGTTATTATTATTTGTTTGCTTTTTATTTTAAGTCACTCCTTACAAAAAACTCGCATTTTGGAATACCTTATTGTTCGAATTAACAAACTAGTTACTCAGTCTAAGACTCTTGGCCTAGGGGTCTATTTACTTACAATTAGCATTGCAAGTGCTCTCATGAATAATACAGCCATAGTTGCAATTTTTATGCCTGTAACCATCCGATTAGCTCATCAATATAGAATGAGTCCTTCAAAATTATTAATACCTTTAAGTTACGCAGCGATTATAGGTGGTACGCTAACCTTGGTGGGCACATCTACGAACCTATTAGTTAATTCAATATATATTGAAAATGGAGGCAAACCATTGGGTATGTTTGAATTTGCAAGATATGGTTGGATAACCCTTACTATTGGATTGATCTACGTAATGTGGATTGCTCCTCGAATATTGCCATCACGGACGGTAACCTCCAGTTTAACTCAAAGTTACCACATGGCGGGATATCTGACAGAAATGAAAATATCAATTGATTCGCCCATGGTGGGTAAGACCTGTCGCGAACGGAATTTGAACCAGAATTATGATGTTATGGTATTGGATATTCAAAGGGAAGGGCGTCTGATTTCGCATAATGTAGGGCAGCAGCGCCTACATCCTGGTGATATTCTTTTTGTTAAAGGAACAGTAGAAAGCTTCCTTCGAATGAAAGAAGTCGAGAAAGTATCCTTACTCACAGATGAAAAATTAACCCAAGCTGAATTGGAGCAGGAAGACAATGTTCTTATGGAGTGTATGGTTACTGACAAATCCGATATTATTGGACAAACCCTCATGGAGAGCAATTTTAGGAATCGATTCCACGCTTTTATATTAGCCATAAGACGCGAGGGATCGATTATTCGGAAAAAGATCGCCCATGTTGTTTTGCATAACTATGATACATTATTGATCTACGGTCGCCGTAAACAATTGGACGAACTGGCAAATAGTGGTGAATTTTTATTATTAGGAGAAGTCCAGGCTGACCTCGTAAAGGCCCGTTATTGGTGGGTAAGTATTGTGGCTATTATATTTACGATTCTTTTAGCGACTTTAGGGATTTTGCCTATTATAAAAGGGGCTATTGTTAGTGCAGTTATATTAATGATGTTAAGGGTCATATCACCTAATGAGGCCTATCAATCTATTCATTGGCAAGTTATTGTGTTAATTGCTGCCCTTATTCCATTGGGAATAGTAATTGAATCAACAGGAACCGCCGCATTCATTGGAGAATCTATTTCCAAGATTGCTACTGGATTTTTGCCTGAAAAACAACCTTATGTTCTATTGGGATTAGTATATCTAATAACCATGATATTGACAGAAATATCATCAAACACTGCTACAGTTATTATCATGACACCCATTGTAATGGCACTAACAACACAAATTGGAATTGATCCAAGACCTTTCATTTTTGCTGTGTGTTTTGCCGCTTCATCGTCATTTAGTACTCCTGTTGGGTACCAAACTAATTTGATGGTTTACGGTCCCGGGGGATATAAATTTTCTGACTTCATTAAAGTAGGTCTACCGCTTTCAATCACTTTGTGGTTTATGGCAGTACTTTTTATACCAAAGATTTGGCCCTTTAACTAGAAATTTGGAATGCCAATGTTCGATTACAAATGTGGAAAGTGCAGTCATCTATTTGAGGAATTAATTTTTTCAAATCAAATTCCTGATTACAAAATAAAATGTCCAAAATGTGGAGCATTTAAATCTAATCGGCAATTATCAGCGCCTACTGTTTCAGTAGGAACATCGTTTGATCCTGCATGTGCAAAACCAGGTTGTACTACGTCGGCCAATTCAGGATTTGGATGAGCTAATTAATTTTGCGGTCGCAGATAATTCGCTAATCCTCATCAATAATAACTTTTAAATTCCGCGCTCATGCGCCAATCCAATAAACGGCATTCACGGCTTCAATCATTTTTAGATAATCCTGCTAAATCTATGTGGAGGTTGGCTATACCCGTTATTGCTGGGATGGGGATTCAAACACTTTATACAATTGTAGATATGATATTTATCGGAAAGCTTGGTGGTGAATCCATTGCGGCGGTGGCATTTAATATGCCAATCTTTTTTTTCGTAATGGGATTGTCTTTTGGTTTGGGTAGTGGTGTGACTGCATCCATCGCAAGATTTATAGGTGCAGATGATAAGGTGAATGCTGATAATGCAGCAGAACATGCTGTGGCAATTGCGCTAATAATTAGCGCGATACTTACCATCATTGGTTTGATTTTTGGAGAAACCATTTTAATGAATATGGGATGTACTCCAGCCGTATTACCTCAGGCATGGGAATACTTAAAAGTGAGCTGTTATGGTATTACATTCGGTGTTTTTTCCGCATTCTTTCGATCTATTCTAGCAGGTGAAGGAGATATGAAACTCCCTATGATTGTGGCTGCATTGGGTACCGTATTCAATATTATATTGGACCCTATATTTATCTTTACCCTGAATTTTGGAGTTGCTGGTGCCGCATGGGCGACTACAATCAGCCAAATTATTGTATTTTTTATTTTTGTATTCATGCTTTTTGTCAAAAAGCATTCTTATATTCGTTTTAGAATGCATGATTTTTTACCGTCATGGTTTATTCTTGGTGATATTGTAAAAGTAGGTATTCCAGCATCAATGTCTATGATCGTTATGTCTGTAGGGCAATTGGTATTTAATAAAATTTTAGTAAACTTTTCCACGGACGCAGTAGCGGCATATCAAGTTGGTGGACGTGTAGATATGTTAGTTTTTTTACCCATTATGGGAATTGCATCAGCACTGACAACAATCGTTGGGATGTTTTATGGGGCGAAAGAAACTGAAAAGATCAAATTCATTACAAAATATGGTATTACTCGTTCTCTAATGATTACATCTATAGGTGCGATACTTCTATTTATTTTAGCACCGTCAGTTGTGACTGCCTTTACGAAAGAGCAGGCTATCCAATCCATTGCAGTGGGCTATTTGCGGAATATTGCCATTATCTTTCCTATGATCGCAATTGGACTTTCAATTGGTCGCATATTGCAAGGGATCGGATTGGGTATGCCTTCATTAATTATAACTGTGATCAGAGTTATTGGCGTGGCCGGCCCATTAGCCTATTATTTTACTCATGTATTAGGTAAACCGGTTGAATGGATATGGTATGCAATGGTGATATCAGGGATTGTAGCCACCATCATTTCAATTGTTTGGCTACGGTTAGCTTTTCGTAAATTGTTACCTGCAAGTCCCCAATAGAAGGAGGAAATATGGCTTTGCTTTTGGATGCTGATATTCAGTCTGAACTGGAGTCTATGGATGGATGGGTTTTTGACAACAATACTATTTATAAAGATCTTTCATTTGATAACTATATGGCTGGTATAAATTTCGTAAATCAATTAGCAAAAGTTTCTGAGGCTCATAATCATCATCCGGACTTGAGAGTTGGATGGTGCCAGGTTGGAGTCACCTTTACATCTCATGATCAAGGGGGTGTGACTAATAAGTGTATTTCAATGGCAAAAGCCGTTGAATCTATTATTAATAGTTAACTCAGAATTACTTATGAATAAATTTATTTGCCAACTTATTTTATTTTCTTCGTTACTGATCGGTCAACAGACCACATCAGCCATCCAGACAACAGTTAACCCATTAATAGATGGTAATGTCATTGATGATCTTGCCTGGGCAGATGTACCTGCCGTAAGCACATTTATTCAAAAAACACCTGATGAAGGTGAACCTGTTTCGGAAGAGACTATTGTAAAAGTAATGTATTCGGAAAAGTATTTTTATGTAAGTGTAGTTGCCTATGATAGGAATCCAACTGGTATTGTTATTTCAGATACACGCCGTGATGCCTCCTTAAATAATTCAGATAGTTTTTCTTTTGTTATCGATACATTCAAAGATTATCAAACTGGTTATGTGTTTGGCACGAACCCAGCGGGGATTGAATTTGATGCTCAGATTACTGGTGGAGGTGAAGGAGGGAGTATTATGCGACGATTCAGTATTGGAAGTGGAAGTGGATTCAACGTGAATTGGGACGCTGTATGGGAAGTAAAAACAAAAAGGGGCGATTATGGGTGGAGTGCTGAGTTTGCCATTCCATTTAAAACTCTGCGGTATAAAAAAGATAAAGATCAATCCTGGGGAATAAATTTCGAACGGGTGATAGCCCGAAAAAAAGAGGAGGCACACTGGGCACCGATTTCAAGACAATTTACTATGAATCGACTTGTATCCGCCGGCACGCTGACAGATATGAATGTACCCACTTCTAGAAATATCAAGATCATGCCATATATTTTGGGACAGAATAATAAAAGTATAGAAGATAAAACATCCTCACAAAGTGATGGAACTTTTGGAATGGATGCAAAAATTAGTGTGGGATCGTCAATGGCTTTAGATTTGACATATAATACAGACTTTGCTCAAGTAGAAGCAGATGAACAGCAGATTAATTTGGATCGATTCAGCCTTTTCTTTCCTGAAAAACGATCTTTTTTTCTTGAAAATGCGGGACTTTTTTCTGTTGGTACTGGTGGCGGATATTTTGGCCCTGATATTGAAATGTTTTTTAGTCGTCGTATTGGTGTTGGTGAGAATGGTACACCAGTACCCATTATTGGCGGCGGAAGATTAACAGGCACCTTGTCAGGAATGAAAGTGGGCGTATTGTCAATGCGTACTGATGCGGTAAAAGATGTTACTGATCAAAACCAATATTCAGTATTACGATTAAAAAAGGAACTACCAAACCGAACCCATATTGGCGGCATGTATACAGCCTTAGAGCATTATGGTGAAAATGGTTATCTAAATAAATCTTATGCAATTGATGCTCAATTAGGCATTGGTGAATTAAGTAAAATTATTGCTTTTGCAGGATTTACTGATACTCCTGGGCTCAATAAAGATAATTCATATGCGTTTCGTATAGAAGCAGCACGTGATACTAAATCAATTTCCACTGTTATGTCTTATACAGAGGTGGGAGCAGATTTTAATCCAGAAATGGGATACCTTAAACGGGAAAACTATCGCAAATGGTCAGGGCGCATCTTTACTCGTTTTAGACCTGAAAATAAATATGGAATACTCGAATTGCGGCCACATGTAAATTTTGATGGATATTGGAAATTAGATGGTCGTCAAGAATCAGGACGCTGGCATATTGATAATCACTGGGAATTCAGATCTGGATTTGAAATCCACACAGGAATAAATTTAGTTTATGAAGGAGTTTTTGCTCCTTTTGAAATTTCTCCTGGTGATACTATTCATTCGAATGAATATAATGATAAAGAAATCCAAATAATGATTATGACTAATAATGCAAAGCCTGTCAGCTTTAGTGCAATGACTAGAATAGGTGGTTTTTTTGGTGGTGATAGAGTTAGTTCAACCCCAACAATTCGATTGCGCTACAAAGACCAATTTACTTCAGAGTTCAGTTTGAATTATAATAAAGTAGAGTTGCCAGATGGCAAATTTGAAACCAAATTAGTTCGATCAAGGTTAACTTATGCATTTTCACCAAAAATATATATTCAATCTCTTCTTCAATATAATAACCAATCTGATGAGTGGTCAATGAATTGGCGTTTTATATGGCAACAATCTGCTGCTACAGGATTATATTTAGTTTATAATCAGACCCAAGACTATGATGGTATTCCAATACCTAATAGCACAAAATCATTTGCATTAAAATATAGTTACTTATTTGATGTCATGAACTAAAATCCCAATCCATTCAATTTGGTATTGGGTGTATATTTTAAGTTATGTTTTGGAGACATTCGTGACTGACATCTTATCTGGACTAATTCAAGAGACAATTAGTGGTATAGCATTAGGATGTATATATGCATTGATTGCTTTAGGTTTTACTCTTATTTATAAAGCCACAGAAGTTGTGAATTTTTCTCAAGGCGAAATAATGATGGTAGGAGCCTATATGCATTTCTTTATATTAAATCAATTTGTAGCATTAAGCGGTGTTTTGAATGGATGGATATTTCTAATAGCGTTCATCATTTCTATCATTTTTGCAATTTTATTTGGAATCATAATGGATTTTGTTATTAACAGGCCTCTAAAAGGAGAACCAGTCTTTTCGATTATTATGGCTACCATAAGTCTAGCTATTATTTTACGATCCTTGACTGCGATGCTTGCTGGACCTTTAAGTCTGATTCCAATTTCACCATTTGGTGATCAGACATTTATTTTGGGTGGTGTAGTTATATCAATTTTGGATATTTC
>Ga0315338_1002527_pt1 | contig 17935 bp, 19 predicted proteins | sample ASW8metaG_FD_204518 | JGI IMG/M metagenome (GOLD analysis project Ga0315338, IMG submission 204518) | Ammonia-oxidizing marine archaeal communities from Monterey Bay, California, United States - ASW #8 | ecosystem: Environmental > Aquatic > Marine > Coastal | place: USA: California | collected... | reverse complement strand
TCGTGCGCGACGGCAAGCGCGAGGAAGCGCCGTCGAAATTCGTCCGGTCGATGAAGAAGGGCGAAACGTTCCGCGCCGAGATGGCGGGTTCCGGCGGCTATGGCGATCCCCTCGAACGCGATGCCCTCGCCGTGGCCGAGGACGTTCTTCAGGAAAAAATTTCGATAGCGAATGCCGCCGAAGATTACGGCGTCGTGGTCGACGAGGCATTCTCACTGGACGAAGCCGCGACCGCATCCTTGCGCCGCGACCGGGCGGCCGGCTGATGGCACAGTACCGGCTCGGCGTCGATATCGGCGGCACCTTCACCGACATCGTCCTGCTCGGTGCGGACGGTGCGCTCCACAACAAGAAGATCCTGTCGACGCCAGATGACTACAGCCGCGCTATCGAAGACGGCGTGCGCGACATTCTCGGCTCGACCGGCATCGCGGCATCCCAAATCAGCGAGGTCGCGCACGGCACCACCGTGGCGACCAATGCCATCATTGAGCGCAAGGGCGTTCAGGTCGCGCTGATCACCACCGCGGGCTTCCGCGACGTATTGGAGATCGCCCGCTTCCGCGCCCCGCGGCTCTACGATGTCAGCTTCCGCAAGCCCGAGCCGCTGGTCGAGCGCCGTCTGCGCTTCACCGTGCCGGAACGGATCACGGCGGCAGGCGAGGTAGACCGTCCGCTCGACGAAGCCGCGGTGGAAGCGGTTGCCGACCAATGCGCCGAGGCCGGAGTCAACGCCATCGCCATCTGTTTCCTCAACGCCTATGTCGACTCGCGCCACGAGGAACAAGCAGCGGCGATCCTGCGCGCACGCCTGCCGGAGATCCCCGTTACCCGCTCGAGCGAGCTGGTGCCGCAGATCCAGGAGTACGAGCGCACCAGCACCGCCGTGGTGAATGCCTATATCCGCCCGGTCATCGAACGCTACGCCGCACGGCTCGAGGAACGGCTGGCCGCGATCGGCATTACAGCGCCGGTCAACATCATGCAGTCGAACGGCGGCGTGCTGCCGGCCAAGTTTGCCGCGCAGAAGCCGATTTTCGTTATCGAAAGCGGCCCGGCCGCCGGTGTCGTCGGCGCGCAGCGACTCGGCGAGAAACTCGGCATCCCCGACTGTATCGTCTTCGACATGGGCGGCACGACGGCGAAGGCCTCGATCGTCGCCGACGGCACCTTCGCCATGGCGCCGGAGACCGAGGTCGGCGGCGACGCGGCGCTCGGCCACCGCATGACCCAGGGCGGTGGCTACGTCGTGCAGGCCCCGACGATCGACATCGCCGAGGTCGGCGCCGGCGGCGGCAGCATCGCCTGGATCGATTCCGGCGGCGGCATCCAGGTCGGCCCGCGCAGCGCGGGTGCGGCACCCGGTCCGGTCTGTTACGGCCAGGGCGGCACCGATGCGACCGTGACCGACGCCAACCTGTTGCTCGGCTATCTAAACCCCGACGCACTAGTTGGCGGCGAACTCAGTCTCGATTGGGACAGTGCAGAGCAAGCCATCGAAAAGCTTGGTGCGGCGCTCGGTCAGGAGCGCACCGACACGGCGTACGGCATCCACCTGATCGCCAACGCGCGGATGATGCGGGCGCTGAGCGCGGTATCGTCCGAACGCGGCCTCGACCCGGCCCTCTTCCCGCTGCTCGCCTTCGGCGGCAACGGCGGCGTCCATGTCTGCAATCTCGCCGAGTCGCTGGGCGCCAAACAGGTTTTGGTGCCCCCCGCCGCCGGCCTGTTCAGCGCCGTCGGCCTCTTGTTCGCCGACACGGAACATCAATGCATCCGCGCCTACTACCAGCCCTTCGACACGCTCGATCTGGAGGCCTGCAACGCCGCCTTCGGGGGCCTGACGGAAGAGGCGGACAAACTGGTCGAAACCGACGGCTACGCGCCGGAGGCCCGCCGCCTCGCCTGTTCCGCCGAGCTGAAGTATGTCGGCCAGAACACGGCACTCGCCTTGCCGGTCCCAAACCTGCCAATGGATACGAACGCGCTCGCCGCCCTGGCGGAAAGCTTCGCCGTCGCGCACGATGCCACTTTCGGCTACCGCTCCGACGGGGAAAGCGTCCAGTTCGTCTCGCTGAAGGCCGTCGGCCAGGGCATTTCGGATACCCCGCGCATCCCCGACAGCATCACCCTCAAACGTGACACCCCGCCGCCCGTCGCCGCCCGCAAGGCCTATTTCGGTCCCGACCATGGCTGGATCGAAACCCCGGTGGTGCCGCGCGCGGCGCTCACCGATGAGCTACAGGACGGCCCGTTGATCGTCGAGGAATACGATTGCACGACCGTGGTGCGGCCGGGCTGGAACGCGCGATTGGATGGGTGGAGCAATATTGTGCTCGAGAAAGGCACCTAACGCCTTTCCCGATCACCGCGTCATTAGAACATCGACGACCATCACCTCGCCGGTGCCCTTGCGGATCATCACCGGATTGAGGTCGCATTCCGTAATAACGTCTCCAAAATCCTGCGCCAACCTGGACAGGCTGACGAGCAAAACGGCCAATGGGGCAGTATCCGTGTTCGGGTTCAGGTTGCGGTAACCGGCCAGCCGCGCGCCCAGTTTGGTTTCGGCGATCATGGCCTTCGCTTCCTCTATATCCAATGGTGCCAACCCGAGCGCGCGGTCGGCGTGGAGCTCGACGAGGGTGCCGCCGGTGCCAACGACGATCTTGGCGCCGAAGGGCGGGGCGGCGACGAAGCCGGCGACGGCTTCCAGGTCGCCGTCGAACTGGGTCTGGATTTCATGGCCGTCGATCTTAGCATCCGGCGCGGCTAGGGTGACGTTCCTCTCGATGTCGGCGATTGCGTTCGCCAATGCCGCCGCGTCCTGGACGCCGGTAACGACGCCGCCCAGTTCGGAGCGGTGCGCGATATCGGCCGACGCGACCTTTACGACAAGCGGAAATCCGACTTTTGCCGCGCGCGCGGCCGCTTCGGTGCTGTCGCGGACGGTGACGGATTTGACAACCGGAATACCATAGGCCTCGAGAATCCGGGCACTCTGTTGCGGCGTGAGTTGACCCGCCTGGCCCTCGATCTCATCTCGTAAGGCATTGACGGCTGGACCGGGTACGGTTGCGACATCCGGTTTCGTTCGTGCTGTATGCCCAGCGTAGCAAGACCGGATACCCACGAGCCCTTCCCGCAATCCACGAACGACCGGTATCCCCTGTTTTTCGAAAGCTTCCCGGACCTCCGGGTGAATGCCTTCGGATGCCGGCGAGATGGCGATGACCGGCTTGCCGGCCTTGGCGGCGCTGTTGCAATAGGCGGCGATGACGGTGAGGTAGTAACGCAGCGAGCGTTCGTTGAGGCTCGTCTGACCGTCCTGAATCAGCGCTAGCGCATGGGTTTCCGGGGCGGCCAGGATGGCGTCGATGGCGCCTTCATTGTTGCGTGTCTCGCGCCCGATCACCGCGCCCAGATCGATGGGATTGCGGCCCGGCGTGCCCGGCAAAATTTCCTGCAACACGCGTTCCGTCGCGTCCCTGAACCGCGTGAGCGTTACACTCACCGATTCCGCCACGTCGCAGGCAAGCGCCGTCTGTCCGCCGGAGATGCCGGCAATGGCTAGTCCTCCCGCGCCGGGTTGCCGTCCCCACGCCGATAGACATTGCAACGAGGCGATCAACTCGTCGTAGTCGTCGACCACGGGTATGCCGCAATCGCGGAAGAATAGCGCGTAGGTGTCCGCGCCGCTGGTCATCGCGCCGGTATGCGCCCGCGCCGCCGCGGCGCCGGGTTGCGACCGCCCGACATTCAGGACGACCAGGGACTTGCCGTTCTCGAAGAGCCGCCGCGCCGCTTCGGCGAAGGCGGCCGGATCCTTTATCGACTCTAGGATAATGCCAACGGTCGTGGTGTCGTTGTCCCGGGCGAACCAGTGGAGATAATCCGCCGAAGTGATCTGGAACTCGCTGCCGACCGTAACGATCTTGGCGAAGCCGAAGGGCGCCGAATTGATTACCGAAATTGCCGCCGACCCGGACTGCGCGATTAGCGAGACCGGGCCGGGGCGAAGGCTCTCGGTCGGCTTGGCCGGGTAGAGGAATACAGAATCCGTGCAGTTGATCAGCCCCATGCAATTGGGACCGTGGATGTTCATCCGTGCCGCGGCCGCCATTGCCTGGAACGCTCGCGTTTCGGCTTCCGTAAAGCCCGCCGCGAAGAAGATGGACGATCCGACGCCCCGTTTCTCCAACGCCGCTGCCGTCTCCGCCGCCGCGTGGGCCGGCACCGACGCGATGGCGAGATCGACACCGTCCGGCAAATCGGCGATCGATGGGACAGTCGGCAAACCGTCAACGGTCTCTGCGTTCGGGTGTACGGGGATTATTCGCCCCGCGAAGCCCCGGCCGGTTAAATTGCCGATGACGATATTGCCCTGCGACTGGTTGCGCGACGACGCGCCGATGACCGCCACGGTCTTCGGACGGACCAGCGCCTCGACATCCCGCGCCATGGGGCTTACTCGGCGAAGAAGTTGCGCGCGTTCCCGTAAAGCCACTTCTCGATGACATGTTCCTTCAGCGGCAGACCCTGATATTCGGCGATCAGTTCGTCATAGCCGCAATTGAACAGGTAGCGCGAGAAGCCGGTCATGACCTTGTCCTGCAGCAGCGTATTGCCGAACTGCAGGAATTGCTCCCAACCGGAGCCGCTCGTCCCGAAGTGGCGCGGCCGATGCGCGGCCGTGTCGCAATACAGGTTCGGGTGGCGTCGCATCAGGCCGACCATGTCGCCGACCCAAGGCCAACCGGCGAGACCGGCGATCATCCGCAGTTCCGGGAAGTCGATCGCAATATCGTCGAGGTGCCGCGGGTGGCCGAGCTCGTAGGACCGGTCGTTGGCGTAGGTCATGGCCGTGTAGATGCGGACCGGCACGTTCAGCTCGCAACATTTCGCATAGAGCGGGTAGTAACGGCGATCGCTGGCCGGCAGATTGTTGTACAGCGAGGACACGCGGAGTCCGTCGGCACCGTCCTCGCGGACCAGGCGCTCCAGCTCGTAAACGCCCCGCATGCCGTCCAACGGATTGAGCCACGCGAACAATTTGAAGCGATTTGGAAAATCATGATGGATCTGACCAATCTCGCCATTCGGCACCCCAGTCAGCAGACCGAACTCAACGCCGGACGCGTCCATCTCCGCGATTGTTTTCTCTAGGCTAGGCGCTTCTTTTGCCTCGCCCGAACCTGTGTCGCCGCCACCGAAGATGTGGTTGTAATTGTCGAAGCCATAACCTTCGGGGCGGTCCAGGGATTCCGGAAAGGGCGTGCCCGGCCGGTCCCGGATGATCTCGCCAAATTCCTTGGCTTTTCCGATCTTCGGTGCGCCGATTTCTAGATCGATTACCTGAACCATGATGTTCTTCTCCCTATTATGTGCCTCGCCGAACCCGGCGTTTCTATTTTTGACTATACAGCCCGCTTCGTGCGAACGAGCCCATATAGGCTGATCAATAGCCAAAAGCCTTCCATCAGCATCGCGGACAGGTTGAACTCATAGGCCAGCGAGACCAGGATCAGCGCCGCGCCGACCGCATTCCAGATTGAGAAGTGCGGGTTTTCGGAGGACATGCGGCCGGTCTGAAGCAAAGTGTACATGACGACGATGAACCCGACGCCGACGGTGCCGATGATGTCGTGGAATTCCAATTCTCGTCTCCCGGGTTACGCGACTGGATATATCTCGCGCAGGGTCGTGCGGTGCATGAGGCGGCGGTATCGGTCCAGGTCGAACGGCGTGGCGGCATGCAAGGTGCGGCGGTTGTCCCACAGCACGGCGTCGCCGACCCGCCAAACGTGACGGTAGACCCGTTCCGGCCGGGTTGCGTGCGCCGACAGGTCAGCGATGAACGCCACGGCCTCTTCCTGCGGCATGCCTTCGATGCCGACCGTGACCTTGGCGCCGAAATAGAGCGCCTTGCGGCCGGTCACCGGGTGACGGCGCACCAGCGGCCAGGTGACCGCGTCCGGCATCAACGCCTGCCGGCCGGCGTCATAAGGCGTGTCGCCGGATTGCTGTTGCAGATAGGCGCGCAAGCCCGACACCGAATGGATCGCGTTTAGTTTTTCGTACGCCGCCCGGTCCTCCGGCGACAGCGCGTCGTACGCCCCGTACATGCAGGCAAACAGCGTGTCGCCGCCGTTCGGTGGAATCTCCATGGCGTAGAGCATCGAGGCGCGGGCGGGCACATCGCGGTGAATGTGATCGGTGTGCCATTCCAGGTCGTCGCTACCGAAATGGGGCGCAAAGGTCACCGGCCGGGCGCCGGTATTGCCGACGACGAAGATTTCGGGATGACCGTTGAGCCGCGCGTCGATATTGCCGGTCGGTTCAAGCGGTCCCAGCGCGGCGGAGAACGCCACCTGCTGCGCCGGCGATATCGTCTGCTCCGGAAATACCAAGACGCCATAGCGTTCCAGCGCCGTCTCGATCGCCTCTATCGTATCGCCGCCGGGCACATGCCGCATGTCCACGCCGGTAACGGTCGCGCCGAGCGCACAGTCGACCGGTGCGACGGTAACAGTCACTACCCCAACGCCTCGCGCAGCGCCGCGGTATGGTTTGTCGCGGCAATTTGCAGGAAGCGCAGGTCGGTCTGCGTGGTGACGAATTTGACGCCCTTGCGGATAAAATCGACCTGACGCGCCAGATCCCGCTCGCCGCCGAGCCCCGCGACCTTGCCATGCGCGGTGCAGGCATCGATCACCCGGTCGATGGCGGCGACATGCTCTGGCGACCCGAACTGTCCCGGCATGCCCATATCGAGCAGCAAATCGTTGCTGCCGACATGCACCACATCCACCCCATCGACCGCCGCGATCGCCTCGACATTGTCGAGGCCTTCCCGTGTTTCGATCATGCAGGCAACCAAGGTGAGGTCGTTGATCCGCGCCGTTGCCTCGCCGACCGGGATCGGTTCGAAGTCGAAGTTCGGGAAAGCGCCGCCGGCGGAGCGGCGGCCAACCGGCGGGAACTTCGCCCGGTCGACGCCGCGCCGCGCGTCGTCTGCCGTGTTGACGTCGGGAAACACGATGCCGGTCGCGCCATTGTCGAGCAGCAACGCGGTGTTTGCGTCGTCGCAGCTGCGCACCCGCACCAAGGGGGCTATGCCGCAACCGAGCGCCGTGTTGGCGATGTGACCGACCGTCTCGACGCTGTACAGCGCGTGCTGCATGTCGATGAACAGGAAGTCGTGCCCGGACGACTTGGCGATCCGCGCGACGTCGCCGGAGCGCGTCACGCGGACGTTCATGCCGAGCGCGACCTCGCCGGCCGCCATGCGCGCCTTGACCGGGTTTTCGTTCGCCGCCATCGCGCCGCTACTTGACCGATGAGAAGCTGGTCGGCTGCAGCATATAGTTCACGACCTTGGCAACGATCTGGCCGTCCTTTTCCGTCTCGGCCCGCTTCTCGAGCCATTCCGGGTCGGCTGCGAATTTGTTCCACTTCTCCTCGCGCTCGGCTAGGCTTTCCCATTCCAGCAGGTAGTACAGGTCTTGGTTGGAATCGCCGACCAGCATGGTCCAGAATCCGGCCTGGCGGATGCCATGCCGCTCCCACAGCTTCAAGGTGATCGTGTCGAAACGGTTCAGCAACGCCGGCAACCGGCCGGGCACGCAATGGTAAATACGCAGTTCGTGAATCATGAAAGCCTCCCTATTTGAATCCTCTGTCCGAATTTAGTCTTTCGCGCGGCAAATGGGAACGGCGCCGGCAAATCCATCCGATGCGAATGCGGCCATTCGCCGCGACATGGCGGCCCTGTAAGCTGCTATCAGAAAGGCTGCGAGCCTCATTGCCGGAGTACAGGATGATTGCCAGACGCGCCGCCCTATTCCTTTTCACGCTGTTCATCGTGACGCCTGCGACCGCCGGCGAGGTCAAGCTCGGCACCCTGACCATCGAGGCCGCCTGGGCTCGGCCGTCGATTGGCAAACGCGGCAACAGCGCCGCCTATATGACGATCGCCAACGGCGGCGGCGTGCCTGACAAGCTGATGAGCGTGTCGACGCCGCAAGCCGGCAAGGCCCAACTACATACGCATATTCGCGACGGCGAGATCATGCGGATGCGACATGTGGAAGGAGGCATCCCCGTCCCCGCGCACGGGACCGTGGCGCTGAAACCCGGCGGTTACCACGTCATGTTGATGCGCCTGACCGCGCCGGTCGAGAAGGACAGCATGCTGCCGCTGACCCTGACTTTCGAGAAAGCCGGCACGGTCACTGTTCATGCGTCGGTGTCGATGAAACCGGTCATGAAAGGCCACGGGCACAAATAGGCTGACGGCCTACAGCCGCGGCAGCACTTCCTCGACGATTCCTTTCATCAACGCGTCAGGATGTTCCCAGGTGCCGTGGTCGCGCCACCAGATCGCATCGATCTCCAATTCGGCAAGCGCCTGGACGCGTTCGGCAATTTCCGCGCCGGAACCAACCGCGTTCATCGCCGCGACCACCTCGTCGGGAATCCAGGCGGTCGCACGTTTGGCCTCTTCCCAATCTACGGCATGGCCCAGATCGGGATAAGGCATCGGGATATTGTCCGGCACATCCGGCGGGGTCAGGCCGGCGCGGTCGAACAATTCGCCGACAAACCGGTGCCGACACAGATTGCCGACGCAGGGCCGCATCGTATCGATGGCGCGCTGCCGGTCGTCATCGACGCAGGCGGTCAACACCAGCGTGCGTCGGACGTCGGCGCGGGAGCGGCCCGCCTTCGCCATGCCGGCGTCGACATGCTCCAATGCCCATTCGACGCAACCCGGATGCGCGCCGACCATGATCAGAACGCCATCGGCGACTTCGCCGGCGAGCTGCAGAGCCTTTGGCCCGCTTGCCGCCATGATGATCGGGATGTGCGGGCGCGGCGGGTTGAGTTCGACCTCCAATCCGCCCAGCTCGGTGCGCGCACCGCTGAAGATGCCGCGCCACAGTTCTGTCGCCTCGCGCATCAGCTTCAGGGTCGCTGCCTTGCGGCCGATGATATAGGCGGAGCTGTAGCCCGTGCCGTAGGGTACCTCGCCGCGTCCGTCCGACACCTCGTCGAGCGTGACGATGGCGCTGCCGACGGCGACAGGATGGCGCGTGATCGGATTGGTGACACCCGGCCCGAGACGGATTTTAGATGTTTCCAGCGCCGCACAGGTCAGATGCATATAAACGTCGCGCCACAGGCCGGCGAGCAACGGCGTATCCGGCACCCACATGAAGTCGAAGCCGTTCGCTTCCACCTGTTTCGCATAGGCGCCTGTATTCTGAGGCGTCCCGACCATGGGGACCCGAAGGCCATGTTCGATGTTCATTGGGTTCACTCTTAAGACGTTGCGAAAATACGCATAGAAGATAGACGATCGTCGGCATGCGCGCGAATTGGACAATGCCGCCGCAATACTTAAAGCTAATGGGCGTTTTGGAGCCAGGAGACGACCGATGACCGACAGCCAAGTCAACAGCCTCGACCTCGCCAGGGACATGATGGCGATCGATGCCGGCTCGCTGACGGCGACCGATATCGCACAGCTCGAACGGCTGATCCTCGATTTTTCCGCCGTGGCGATGTGCGGTTCGGTGCAACCCTGGGGACGTAAGCTGCGCGACTGGGCGCGCGACCAGAACACGACTGGTTCGGCGCGATTGATCGGCTCCGGCGCGCGGGTCAATGCGGCGACCGCGGCACTGGCCAACGGCACTTCGGCACACGGTTATGAGCTGGATGACACGCATGAAGGATCGAACAGCCATCCAGGCGCGGTCGTGATTTCGGCCGCGCTGGCCGTCGCGGCCGAAACTGGATCCAACGGTATCGATACGCTCGCCGCGATCGCCGCTGGAAACGAGGCGATGGCGCGCATTGGCCGAGCCTCGACATCTCCTGAAGTCACGGAACGCGGTTTTCACGCGACCTGTCTGTTCGGCCCGTTTGGCGCGGCGACCGCCGCTGCTAAGCTGAAAGGCCTCGATGCCGATGCGCTGACCCGCGCCTGGGGCCTGGCGCTCTCGATGGCTGGTGGCGCGCAGCAATTCGCGCACGAGCCGCAGGGTACCATGGTCAAGCGCATGCATGCGGGCATCCCCGCGATGCACGGCGTGCTGGCGGCGGATCTTTCAGCGCTTGGTGTTACCGCGCCGGCGCAACCCCTGGAAGGGCCGCTCGGCTTCTATCATCTCTACAGCAAGAACGTGCAGCCGCAGTACCTGCACCGCGCGCCTGGCGCACCGCTGCAAATCCACGCGGTCAGCTTCAAGCCCTATTCCTGCTGTCGCAAGTTCCACGCTATGATCGACGCGCTTGAAATCGCCACGGACGGATTTGCGCTCGACCCCGACCGGATCGAAAAGATCGACGCCTTCTCACCCGGCAACGCGATCAAGAAGCACGCGATCCGCCGGCCCGACTCCGTCATGGCGGCGCAATACAGCATGCCCTACATCGTCGCCGCGACCCTGGCGAAGGGGCCGCGGGATTACGGCGCCTTCGAGGCGGAATTCCACAATGACCCGCAGATCCTCTCCCTCATCGACAAGACAGAGGCACATCACGATACGACACTGGACGCTTATCTGCCGGAGAATATGGCCGGCGGCGTGGCGCTGCATCTCGACGACGGCAGCGTCCGCAAGGCGGAAGTGATTGAAGCGCTCGGCTCGCCCGGCAACACGCTCTCCTTCGACGGGATTCTCGAAAAGGCGTGCGCCGTGACCGCGCTAATCGGACCTTCGATCAATGTCGACACTATCGCAGCCGCCGTCAAGCGGCTGCCTGATATGGGAAATGTCGACGAACTCACCCAGCTCCTTACCGTGCCGGGTTATGACGTGGAAAATGAAGCGGTGGCTGCGGAGTAGGTGCCATACATCGTTTGCACGCTATTTTACCGTCACCGTAATCTTGCGCGAAACGACCGGCGGATTGTGCGGCATATGCTCGTGATCGGCGACGATCAGTTGCAGCGTGTGCCGGCCCGGCGCCAGTTCCAAGACGGTCTCTGTCTGCCCCGCACCGAAATGAAGATGATTTTTGTCGAACGGGACCGGTTCGTCCGCCGGGGGTAATCCCGTGTCGACCAGCAAGTGGTGGTGTCCCGTTTTTTCGAACTCGACGCCCGCCGGCGCGACCCCCATATTGCGAAGTCCGAACCAGACGCGGAACTTGCCGGATGTGATAATTTCACCGTCGTTCGGCCAGCCGATATAGACGTAGGCGTTCTTTGGCGCAGGTGTGTCTCCCGCGAGCGCTGGAGCCGCGGGAAATGCCGCCAACAACCCGAAAAACATCATCGTAACGATTGCGGGTTTGCCCCAATTCGAGAGCGTCATCGCCTTACTCCGGCACAATGATTGTAATTCTTTTCGAAGCAACCGGCGGGTCATGCGGCAGGTGCTCGTGGTTGGCCAGCAACATCTGGAGGGTATGCGTGCCCGGTGGTAGTTCCAGCCTTGCCTCGGTCTGACCTGCGCCAAAATGTAGATGGTTCTCATCGAACGGAACCGGCTCATCCATGGGCGGCAGCTCGGCATCGACGATTAGATGATGGTGACCGGTGTTCTCGAATTCCACACCCGCGGGCGCGATGCCGACATTCCGCGAACCGAACCGGACCCAGAATTTACCGCCGTTGATAACCTGCCCATCAGATGGCCAGATTATATAAATGCTGGCGTTTTTCGGGGCCGGCGAGCGCTGCGCCTCCGCCGCATCCGGCAGCGCCAGGAATACGAACAACGCGGTTAAACTTAGCATCGCTTTGTGGAACATCTCGGCCCTCCGCAACCTCTTCGGCGAGCGTATCACAGGTGGCCGACACGCAAAATTTAACGCCGTAATTAGAACACCAGCCGTTTGCCTCTCCCCTGCAGCCGACGGCTTAGTCGCCAACTTGAATTACCAGCTTACCGACGAAATCCTTCTTGTTAAAATCCGCTTGCGCGCGGCCCAATTCGGCAAGCGGATAGGTTCCCGCCAACAACGGCTTGATCGCACCGGACAGAGCGTAGTCCCGGACCTTGGCAAAATTGCGTCGCGAACCCTGCGAGGCGCCCAGGATATCGAGGTGTCGCAAATAAATTCGGCGCATATCGATTCCGACCTCGGCGCCGCCCATCGCGCCGCAGACCACGTATCGGCCGTAATCCCGCAGAACTTCCAACAGATCGGGCAACAACACGCCGGCTACGGTGTCGGCGACAACATCGATCGGCGCGCCGCCGGTGGCCTTCGAAACCAGAGGTATAATTTCGCCCCGGTCGCGGGGAATTGCAGCCTCCGCTCCAATTTTCGTAACCGCATCCGCTTTGCCCGCGCTCACTAGCGCGTAGGGGATCGCGCCGCGGGCACGGCAGAGTTGAATGAGGCCGGAACCGACACCGCCGGACGCCCCGGTCACCAACACGCGCTCGCCTTCCCGAACGCCCGCCCGGTCCAACATATGTTCGCCGGTGACATAGGCACAGCAGAACGTCGCCAGCTCGGCGTCGGTCAATCCCGTCTCGACCTTATGGGCGTTCTCCGACGGCACCGCGACAAACTCCGCAAAGCCACCGGGACGCGCGGAACCGATATAGTCGTAGCTCGGTACGTCATCGCTGTCGTCGGCGTAAATTCCGAAATCGACCATCACGCGTTGACCAATCCTGTCGGCACTGACTCCCGGCCCGACGGCAGCAACAGCCCCCGCGATATCCGCGCCTTGTATGACGGGAAACGGTATCGGATCACCAAATGAGGCGACCGCATCTGGATCATCACCGCTGCCATAGGCGCCTTCGCGAACCCAAATATCAGTATTGTTGATGCCGCAGGCGCCGACTCTGACGAGGACCTCGCCGGCTTCGGGAACGGGTGCCGGCCAGTCTTCCCTGTACACGAGTTTCTCCGGGCCGCCATGCCCGGTCAGCAGCATGGCTCGCATCTTCTTTGGCACTGTCATTGCGGCGTCTCTTCCATGTTACGGCTCACCGACACTACCGGGCCGATAGTATTTGACCGCCGCTATTCCAGCCAGAGGGATCGATGGCGACCGCTCCGGCTAATTCTTCGCGAAGACCAATGTCGTCCATGAAACACCGGCACGCCGGTTCGCATTCTGCCGGGATTCGGCAAGCTGGTTAAACTTAGTATTGAGCTCCTGCGCGCGGGCCAAGTTAACCGTCTCCTCCGCCGTTACTGCGAACATGCGCCGGCCCTCGGGTACCGCGCCGTGCCGGAGCGTCATGATCATGGCACCGCCAGGGGCGAGCAGGGACGCAACGATAGGCATCGCGCGGCGCCGTTCGGCCGCGTCCAGGTGCATCCAAACCGCCGACATTAGGATCAGATCGAAATTTTCCCGGCGCGCGACGATCCGCTCCAGTTCGGGCAACCCGTCGTGGATCCATTCAATAGACGGGGACGGGTGCAATTCGGCAGCGAGAATGCGCAAGGCATCGGTCGGCTCGACCGCGACGACGCGATGGCCCTTGGCGGCGAAATAGGCGGCATCGCGTCCGGTCCCCGCGCCGATGTCGAGGACGGCGCCCAGCGCGTGAGGCAGCAGATGCAGGACTGTGCGATGGGCGTCCTCGAATCCAAAACTCTCGTAGCGGACCTGCAGATCCGCGGCCTCTTCGGCGTAACCTTGCGTTCCCCTTATTTTCAAGGCACGGCGGCCTAAATCGGGACCGAACCGCGCACGACGGTGCGGTTCAGCACGCGGACATGAGTTTCCATGTCGTAATTGGCGAGGGCTCTATGCAGCAGGGCGCAATTGTCCCAGATCACCATGTCGCCGGGTTGCCAACGGTGACGGTAGACGAACCGGTCCTGGATCGCGAATGCCTGCAATTCCTGCAGCAGAGCCTCGCCCTTTTCCGTCGGCCACCCCTCGACATGCGAAGAATGGTTACCAAGATAGAGGCCCTTCAAACCCGTCATCGGATGGGTGCGGATCAAGGGATGGACGACCGGCGGCGCGTCTAGAATTTCCTGCGCGGTGGCAAGACGGCTGCCGTTTTTCTGACGCGAGCGCTCCCAGCTGTGCACTACGCGCAGCGCCGCCAGCTCCGACTGGCGCAAATCGGGCAAGGCCGCATAGGCCGCTTGCATATCGGCAAACTCTGTATCGCCGCCATCGGGTGGCAGAGTTACCGCGTATAGAAAGGTCGCCAGCGAAGGACGCGGCATATAGGACTTGTCTGTGTGCCAGGAGTAATTGCCGATATTACGCCCGCGGCCCGATTTTCCGTTGTCGTCGAGATTATTGACGGGATGCACTTCCGGTACGCCGGTGCCACGGAACTCCCGGTTGACATGGGGTTCCAACTCGCCGAACCGCTTGGTGAAGGTTGCCTGCGCTCCGGGGTTCAAACCCTGGTCGCGCAGCACCAGCACCTTGTAGCGACCGAGCGCCTCCAGAACGGAATCCCGCGCCAAGTCGTCAATCGGCCACGCGGCGTCGAAACCCCTGATCTCCGCCGCCATCAGTGGCGAAAGCGGAGCAATCTCGAAGGGCCAATCGTCGGCCCAGTCCGTATCCGCCATGGCAATGTCCTCTGCGCGTCTCCACATAGTTTAGCAAACCGCCACCGCGCTCAACCAGCGTACTTGTCGCCGGGCACATCGTGAATGACAGGCGCGCGGCGCCATCAATCCGCTTCGGTGCGCCGGATCAGCGCGGCGAGGACCGCGTTGATCTCCGCCCCGAAAATGAAGATCGCACCGAGGTAATAGAAAAACAGCAGCGACAGGATGACGCCGCCCAGGCTGCCGTAGATCGCTTCGTAATCACCGAATTCCGACAGGAAGAAGCCAAACAGCCGGCCGAACGCGAGAGAGCCCACGAGCACGAAACCCGCGCCGGGCAGGACGCTGCGCCAGGTCGGGCGTTGGTAGGGCAGCCAGTAATAGAGGATCGATGTCGCGGCCAGGAAAACGACGCCACTGGCGCCATAACGGATCGCGGTCCATGGCAGCGCGATGTCCTCGTCGATGCCGAACGCCTCCTCTGTCAGGACCCAGGCATAGGGTGCGAACAACAGCGCCAAGGTCATCGTACCCGCGAACATGACGATCAGGAACGTGCCCTGGCTGCGCCGCCGCCAGTATGGCCGTTGGCGCGGTGAGCCGTAGGCGCGGTTTAATCCCGTCCGCACACCTTCCAATCCGGCCCCGGCCGTCCACAACGCGCCCAGCATCGAGATCGTCAGCAGATTGCCGTAGGTATCCTGGAAGACGCCCGCGAGCGGCGTCTCGATTGTCTCCGCGACGGATTCGGGGATGTTTTCGAAAATGAAAGCGGCGAGATAGGTGCCGGCCTCCGTCACGCCGAAGAAACCGAAGACGGCGAACAGAAATACCAGGAACGGGAACAGCGACAGGATGCCGGCGAATGCGATGTAGCCGGCGAGCGCGAACCCGTCATGGTCGAGGAATCGCTGCGCCGCGCGCCGCCCGACGACATAGGCGGCGGACGGCAGCGACCGGCCCGTGACCTCCGGCGGCGTATCCGTATCGCGGTCCGAGTCGCTCATTTCGCCTTTCCCGCTTTTTGCCTCGCGGCCCGAATGCTAGGTTACTACCCTCTACAACGACACTCTCGTCAAACATAAAGAGGACATGCCTGTGATAGGGGAAGGTACAAACGCCCCGGCATTCGCGATGACCAATCAGGACGGCAACGCCGTCGGACTGAGCGATTTCGCCGGGAAATACGTGCTCCTGTGGTGGTATCCAAAAGCCGATACCCCTGGGTGAACGACTGAAGGCAAAGGGTTCCGTGATAGAATCCAAGATTTCAGCGACAACAACGCCGTGATCCTGGGTGTCAGTTACGACACTCCCGCGGCCAACAAGGCGTTCAAGGAAAAGTTCGATTTTCCGTACGACCTGCTGAGCGACGACGGCCGCTCCGATTCCATCGCCTTTGGCGCGGCGGATTCGGATTCAGCACGCCCGAGCCGCGTCTCCGTGCTGATCGGCCCGGACGGCAAGATCGCCAAAGCCTACGGTACGGTAAAACCGGCCGACCACCCGGACGAGGTCCTGTCGGATCTGAAAAGCCTGTCGTAAGACGGGCACCGGGTTAAAACAGACCGGCGGCATGGGTACACCCTGTGCCGCCGGTTTCGTTTACGCATCTTCGTCGTCCTTGAGCTTGACCCGAGGACCCATGTTTCAGCCGTGTGGCGGCGATTAATATGAGCGCCTCGCGGTTACTCCGTGGACCCTCGTGTCAAGCACGAGGGTGACAGTTTCATGTACGTTACAACTGCTATCCGACTCATTCGGTCGCCAGCAACGCCGCCAGGCCCCGTGCGTCGTCGAGCGTCTCGAGACTCAGCACCATTGCTTCGATCGCCGCGACTCGGTCTGCGTTTACCACGCGGCCGGCGAGGTCACGATATTTCGCAACCGCCTCGGCCGCCGGATATTCCTCCGGTGGGCTGCCGAGACCCTTGGCGGGTTCGACCATCTGCTCGATACTCCGGCCGGATTTCAGCGTGACCGTGATGCGCTCGCCGCCGCCCTGGCGCGGCGCGCTTTCATCGAGATGCACGGTGACGCGGCGCGTCAGGTCGCGCACCGTCGGATCCTCGATTGCCTCGTCCGTGTAGCGCGACACGGTCAATTCGCTGTCCGTCAGCGCGGCGGCGATGCAATAGGGCATGTTCATCTGCGCCTCGGTGACGTTGCGCCCCTCGAAGGGCCAGCCGCCATGCTCGACGAAGGCCTTGGCGCCGGTGACTCGCACCGCCTCGACCTCGTCCGCGCTGAAGCCCTCGCGCTGCTTCATCACCAGGACGGTATTGACCGACCCATGGCTCCCGCCGACGCAGGGGTAAAGCTTGATGCGGACGCGCATCGTCTCGAAAGTCTCGCCAAGCCCGGCGTTCAATTGTGTCAGGTCGAAATCGTCCTGGCTCTGCGTGAAGGTGGTGCAGAATCCGCCATAGGGCACCTCGAAGACATCTTCGATGCCCGTAAAGCCGCCAGACGCCAGCAAGCCCGCATAGACGCCGTTCTGGCAGGCACGGCCATGCTGCATGCGTTTGACCATGGCGCCAAATTGTGCCGCCATCAGCCCGCTGGCCCCGGAACCGGCAATGCCGAACGCATGTTCGGTCTGCGCCGGGTCGAGACCCAGCAGATTGGACGATGTCGCGGCCGACGCGAAGCCCCCAACGATCGACCCGCTGTGCCAGCCGCGCTCCAGCATCTCGCGTCCGCGCATGCACATCGCCGCGCGCGGCCCCGCCTCGCACCCGGCGACGATAGCGGTCAAGAGTTGCTTGCCGGTCACGCCGCCGGATTGTTCCGCCAAGGCCAAGGCTGCTGGAATAGTCAGCGACTCGCAGTGCAGCACGCCTGGATAATGCACATCGTCGAGCTCGAACCCCTGAACGGCGGTCGCGTTGGTCAACGCCGCATGCGGCGCGGACAGTTTCACGTTGCGGCCCCAAACCGTTGCGGCCCCGCCACTGTCAAGCTTGCTTAGGGTCTCGACCATGATCTGCGACCAAGGCTTGATCGAGCCGTAAAGCCCACAGCCGATGCCGTCGAGAATCAGATATTTCGCCCGCTCGATGACCTCGGTCGGTATATCGTTCCACCCCAAACCGGCAATATATGCGGCAAGTTCCTTGGTATAAGCCGGTGTAGTTTTAGCGTTTCGCATTCCAATTGAAATCCCTAATTCTGTTATCCGTACTTAGGCCCGATGACTTCAACTTTTTCTTACCAAACAAGAACGCTAGAACAACGGAACCGGCACCGAGCCAAAAGGCTACATGTTCGATATAGGTCCAAGTTTCGCCCTTGAACCATTTCAGATGTATTGGGCCTATCTCTGCTCTCCAAAATTCGTCGTGCGATGCCATTTGCGTCAACGTACTCGCTATTACGCCACCCGACATTCCTGCGACGGCGATAAAGCCAATTGCCAAACAGAGCA
>Ga0315338_1002526_pt1 | contig 17943 bp, 16 predicted proteins | sample ASW8metaG_FD_204518 | JGI IMG/M metagenome (GOLD analysis project Ga0315338, IMG submission 204518) | Ammonia-oxidizing marine archaeal communities from Monterey Bay, California, United States - ASW #8 | ecosystem: Environmental > Aquatic > Marine > Coastal | place: USA: California | collected... | reverse complement strand
TGATACTTGCATTTTATTATTAGATTTCCTCACTTAAACTAATAAAATCAGTTATTTGTAATTGTAACCTAGATTTAACATAAAAAAAATCCAAATTTTACAAACCTTCAAAATATCAGCCAATTAACTAGTAACAAGAGATATTTCTCGCCTGAAAGATATGGTGCGAAAGGAGAGACTCGAACTCTCACGCCTTACGGCACTGGAACCTAAATCCAGCGCGTCTACCAATTCCGCCACTTTCGCATGGGATTTTATTTAGGAGTTTAAACGTTTGATAATTATTTGAACAATGTAATCTACTTTTAAAAACATGCCTCTGCAAATGATTCACATACTCTTCTGCATTTTCTACTTGCACCCGCTCCTGTAGCAGAAGGATTGATATTGAGAATACAATCTTCCCCCCATTGACTGCATACAGTAATACATTGTTTTTCTTCGGCTGTATTGTTATAACCTTCAGGTAATAATAATTCACCGTCTAATGGTGTGAGATTTTTTTCAGCTACCTCTTTTGAATTAAGAAAACCATTAAAAGATAATAAAATAATTATCAGCACCAGGAGTTTAGTTTTAAATAGGTTCATGTTGTGTGATATTTATTCTGGAGAAATAATTCTGTCAAGAATATTACCTATTTGTTCGCGATTATAGCCGGAAACAACTTCCTCTCCGATAACCGTCACAGGAACACTCAGTTTGCCAGAAAGTTTGGCTAACTCCTGCTGTATTTTATGGTCCTTACTAACATCTTTTTCACTAAAAGGAATATCACGGCTCCTAAGATATATCGCAACATTTTCGCAAGTTTCGCAGTCGGGTATTGTATACAGTACAACATTTAATTTACTCAAATCGACTGTCTCTGATGATTTTCCTACACTTATTTTTTTCTCGCCAACAAGGCTTGTCCCTGGAGGGCATGCTTTCTGAAACGTTTGATTACCTTCCGCATCCTCGCAAATCACAACATCTACTGCGGAAAATACAGGATGGCATAATACGCAGATTGCAATAAATATAATGCACTTTATTGGTATTGACATGTTTTAACCTGCCTGTTTAATAGTAAATATAACTACTTTGACCTTGAAATTAACCAAGAGTTTTATTTCTTTAGTTACAAAATTGACTCCAAAATCATATACTAAAACATGCAGATCGTGGAGCTAAATCTATTTTGAGCATAAAAAACACACAGCGTATCATCCCAAATTTGTGTATTTTTTTGACCAGCATGCTACTTACTTTAGCAGCACCGGCTGAAATATATAAGTGGGTTGATGAAGAAGGTAATGTGCATTATGGTGAAAAATCACCAAATACAACTACAAATAAGGCTGTTGAAACCATAAAAATCAAAGATGACCTCGTTACCGGCGATACTCAACGTGCCAATGAGGTCCTCAAAAAAAAATCAAAATCACTTGATGAAAATAGGAAAAAAAGAAAAAAAGAAAAAAAAGATACGCTGGCCAAAAAAGAAGAATTAGCAAAAAAGAAAAAGTTATGTAAACAAGCAAAAGAACTTCTGGCAGGTTATCAAATGCCAAGAGTCGCTCACGTAGAAGGCGACGAGTATACTTGGTTAGATGAGGAGCAGAAACAAGTAAAAATTAAGGAAACTAAAGCGCTGGCCAAAAAGGCTTGCAACTATTGAATTATTGGCTCCCACCGATAGGCCTGTTTTAATAACTCTCTTAGTAATTTTCCGCGTGGCTCATCTCTATAGGTCTTTTCAAGTATAATCATCGCCTCTTTTCCCCTTACATGACCCAGTAATGCTAAACTCGTCATCGCCGTTTGAACGACATAGTGATTAGTTGAATGAACCATCTTGACCAAATACTCAATATCATCCGGGTCCCCATTTAAACCCAGTGACACGACAACCTGTGCACGGATAAATTCATGATCGGCATAACGATGCGAACGAATGAATGCCTTATACTCTTCGGTATTAAATATCCTGACTCGGTTAATCGTGCTGGCAAGTGCGATTCGAGGAGGAATCTTTTCAAGTAATTCCCATGCTAATTCGGGGTACTGTTCTCGTTTTCTATCCCAAATATTCTGATAGAGATGTAGTACTGCTCTATGCCAACGCATCGAATAAAGTGCATGAAGGGTATTAGTTAGATTAACAACATTAGGCTCGGTGAGCGCTTCTCTCACTTCTGCAAAAGTGGCTTTACCGAATGTAATTTTTTCTCGTAGCTTATCATAGTCCAAAACGGCCTCGCTATTTGCAAACGCATGGGTTCCATGAACAAGAAAACCAATCAATAAACAGCTATTAATTAACTTAACGAATGAAAACATCGAACTATAAACTATGGATGTCTATAGAAAAAAATGAGTCACTAATCTATTTAACGACCCCAACACTGATCAACAGCAGCAGCTTCGGTGGCGCCGGCGTTAGAACAAGTTGCTGAATCGAGTATACACTTCTCACCCGTACTCCTTACTGATAAAACATCGCAGTTAGGGTCCACCATTGCCGGAGCAACAGGAGTGGCATCCAGCACATATTGCGCTGTCGTGCTTACTCCATTGATTGTTAGGTTATATTTGCCTGTTTCGCTAGGGCAGCCAGCAGCGGTAAGGTTAGTGCCACAGAGATCCACTTGATCAGCAGCACAATTCCTTGCCGTAGCGATTGTGTTACCAAACCGAAAACAATCGCCGTAATGTTTTTCCATCTTTGAGGCAGCATCCATCAGTATAGCTCTGCCTTCGGCGCGTTTACCACGAAGCATATAGTTGGTATACGAAGGAAAGGCGAGAGCAGCAAGTACTCCAACAATCATAACTACAATCATCAACTCGAGTAATGTAAAACCCAGACCACGGCTTTTATTAATTTTAAAAAATGACACCGTCATAAAATGATTCTTATTGAAACTAAAAATCAAGTGACTCACTCCAGTAGGCTCTTTCAGGTGTCGTTTCTGATAGTGACCCGAGGGTTGTCGGTACACCATCGGATTGAACAATACCAACCACTCCATGCTCAGTAAACACAGGGATGACATCAGAAGGTATACCGCTGCCAATTGTGCCCCTAAATCTATCCGAACCTGCACCACCACCAAGTTCACTGATTTCAGGCGCATCAGCAGCTAAAATAGTTAAATGATAAGCACGCGCGGTACCAATATTTGGTGCTGCAGAGCATGGATCACTACTCTGCGCTTGTTGTGAGGTCACACCTCCAGTTCCAGCTCCAGTTCCAGCTCCACCTCCTGCTGGTGATTGTTCCGTTTCCGGATCAAAGGTCGTAAAAGCAACCGCGCCGCCTGCGGTTATCGGAGCTGAAAGGGTCTTCTCGCCTTTTGAGTTAGACCTGCCGCTGATTGAGGCGTTTGCTTCAGCAAAATCAATATACCAGCCATTAGAATCTTTTATCAAATTCTCATCGAGTTTAGCTTGATCTGCCAAACCTTTTTCTGTGACATTAATTAGACTAGTATTATCTGCATGAGAATAAGGTGAGCTCGAATTGCCCGGATATCCGTCATTTTCCTCTGCAAAATGGTCGCTATCGTTATCACCAAGCGCATTACTGTCGATTTCCCGGTCACGAAACGCATAGAATCTATCGCTTACGGTCTGCTCTAATGGTTTCGGACGATTTCCGGTACCCATAAGCACATAGTCATACTCTGGTTCATCTGCATAAAGTGCATCACTCACCTGAACAATAGAAGGTGGTTCAAAAAAACGACGTCTATCTTCGGCAGCATTACCAGAAATCTGCGCTAATAAGCCGACTACGGTACCTTTGCTTCCTGGCGGACCACCGGCCGGTGTACCACCAGTCATTGGTACCGCCTCGGAGAGATCAACACGCCATACCTGTCCACCCAAGTCGCCAACGTAAAGACGGTCTGTTAGCCCATCAATATCGGAATCAAGAAATTCAATTCTGGATGGGATAGAATAATGCATATCGTCAATTTGAATATCAGCCCCACTACCTAGACCACTGATTGATAAAATCTTTGTACCATCCATTGGATCAACAATGTAGATTGCATTACCCTTAAAGTCTCTATTACCATTCTCGCTTGTTGTATACACGCTACTATCATCCAATGCTGTATCATAACCACCGCCAAAGATCAGAACATCCTTTGGATATATTCTGCCATTCTTGTTAACCATGATTGTGGTAATTCTTGGTTGCGACCAAGTTTGACCAAGACGAGAAAAATCACCTTGACCCCCTTGAATACGCCACATAAACATAGGATTGACGATAGCGGTGTCATTTGTAATAGAAGCAGATAAATCAAGTGCGTAGATAAGACCAGTTTCGCCGCCATTAGCACCACCACGACGTGTTGATGTAATGACTCGGACAAAATCACCGTTATTATCGCTGCAAGCTCCATCTCCATGACCTGAATCTATACCTCGAGCTTGTGCGCCATCAAGAGGTTCAATGCTTCCATTGTTGTTTTTATCACATGCCCATATGGTTGGGGTTGAGTCCATACCATATTTATGCTTATCCTGACGATTATCAAATAATTGGCGTTGCTCTACCCAAAAATCATTTGGCATATAGCGCCATTCTTCTTTACCAGTCTTACCGTTAACCATATGCAAATAACCCGCGTTGGTGCCATAAATAATCTTATCGATAAATGTTGCTGTTGATGTGCTTGTTGGGGCTGTGCCGCCATAAGTGATGACAACAGGTGAGCTATGCAAGACATCACTCACTGACCAACGTTCAGTCGAAGAAACATCATGTTCAGCATCGGTTGTGTGTTTTTTACCGAGCATCCATAGCATTCTCTTTTCGCAATCTTTACCATCTGCAGTATTGAGATTAGTAAACCTTGATGCAGTCCCTTTACAAACTTTTCTACGTACTGCGTCCTTATTAGCGTCTGTCCAATTTGCTGAGGTAATAAAATATCCAGCTTCTGTAGACAATATCTTGCCTCGTTCGTTTGTAGAAGCCGGATTCGAAGTTATTGAATCGGTAAGCAGAAGGGTTTCTGTATAATCAGTTATCTCAGCACCTGCACCCCCTTTTGTCACTGCCTGGCCATCTTTTATAGTTGACCAAATACTTTGGCTGTCTGTTTTGAACTTTGGTTTCTTGGGATCAGACCTATCAACAACAGAATTGCCACCATCATCTAAAACGTCGCCCAGTTTGCCACAACTATCTTGAAGGCAAAGTTTGTATTTCTTAATATTGCCATTCCATCTTTGTGTAAGTTCTGGGGTAAACATACCGTAGTAGACATCATCACGACTCGTTAATTTATTAAATGCATCTATTGCTAATGCCGGTGCGGCAAATGAACTCGGCGCACTCCTGACATCAGAAAGAATCACCTTAAAAACATCCTGCAAATCACCGGCGGTATCGGCAGAATAATGTTTACCCTCACCAACATTTGCGAGGTCTTTTAAAAATTGTACGGGTCCTGCTGATTTCAACGCAAAGGCAACGGTATGGGTTATGACATTTTGTTTACCGGCAATGCTTGTGTTTTGATCCTCTGTCGCCATGTATTGAATGAGATCAGGAATACAATGCTCAGCATTCGCACGATAGCTGTAGTAGCCACCGCCAGCGGCATAACTATGATTTGCATGCTCCGGTAATTTAAATGAACTGTTATTTTGATAACAATTGGACTTTCCTATATGAGTTTTAATTCTATTCTGATCATTACCACCTGCCTGGCCATCGGTTAGGAGAACCTGATGATTGGCTGCGCATTCAAGATCAGTTTTAATCGGTGAGATATAATCTGGATTACCGTCAATTCTTCGGCCACGACAGCGATAACTGTTCTGATTATTTGGATTGCAACCAGATGGATTTCTAACACCAAATTGATCAGTATTATAACTATTTGTGCCTGGGCAATTACCTGGTCCGGCACAATAGGTACCGGGATGGCTAATTTTGCCATAGTATCCACGATTTTTACCGTGCACCATTTCTTTGCCACTAAAGTATTTTGCGGTTTCTAACAGAGCGCCCGCAATAGGCGTACCACCACTTGCAGGCAAGTCTCTTACGCTTTGCTTTAATACTTCGCGTATCGACTTAAAAGGAACTGATACTGAGTCATCATACGTAATAACAAGACGTGGAGCCCTTGAAGGGTCGCTATCATAACTTTCTGCACGACGTGTACCGGTACCAGTGACAACAAAACCCATATTATTTTTACTACTCCAATCATTACGATTAACAACCTCCTGAACAAGGGCTGTTAAATCGGGAGTAACTTGTTCGGAACCGTCTGTATCCCAATCATCTTCACCATCTTCCGATATCGACCAGGTGGCCGATGCTGATGTTGTTGGTAGATCGGATATAGCATTGGCACTATTTCCAATTGGACCCATATTACCGACATTATTAGCTTTAATGGTATAGCTTGCGGCACCCGTCGAGGTGCCTTTTGATCTAAATTCTATAAATGCTTCCTTTATTGTAACGTCTTTTGGAACTTCAACGGCGGTAAAACGAAGACCGACAGATTGACTACCATTTTGAGCGTCTACACCCAAAACAAGGTCATCACCCACTGTGTCGACTCGACTATCATAACCATCGGGGTATTGTTCTGCATCATCACCGCTTGAGCTGACCTGAGAGACTTCTCTTGAAGACATACAACCTGCCTGTGGCATATAGCTATAGGCAAATTTCGGTGCAAGGGGAGCCCCGTCTGAGTGATCGCGACTAAATAATTTACGCATTTCGTTGGCGTTTGGGCTATTTGCATCGATTAAAAACGTAATCGCATTACCGCCACACCATCCAGGGCGGTTGGTTACTTGAGTTACGACGCTACTAATATCAGCCGATTCTTCTGTAAATTGATCTTCACACTGACTCGCAGCACCCGTTGTCCCCGTAGTCACAGAGCAGGTGTTCAGTTGAGGGGCGACGTTTAGTGTTGAAGAATCAATCGTCCAATTCACCACGTTCCCTCCACCTTTGCGTGAACTTAAATTATTCGTCGTTGTAGTTAGATGTGGAGAATCATCAACTTGTTCGGCCTGAATTCTCCAAGTCACCGCATTTGAACCACCTGCCGCAGAATTTGTAACTAATATTTTAGCTGAAGTTAAAGCCGCGCCTCTTGGAATACGAATATCTTCAAAACGAAATGCAAGTAACTGGTCATCGCCTTCAACACCTGCAACTGCCTGCGTCTGGATGCGAAGCATAGGCTGGCGAGTGGTGCTACTGTTACGCGAGTAAGGATATCTGTTGCCTGAACTGGTAGCGATTTTAAAACCCATTGAATTCCCTGATGACCAATCATTACGATTAACAATTTCCTGGACAATAGTGCCAACATCTGGAGTTGAAAACTTCGTATTTTTTTGCCCGCCCGGAATACCATCCCAGGCAACCGTTGCAGTTGTAGTATCTCGGCTAGATAGGTCGCGTCTTGCAGTAGAAAAAGCTGTGGTATTACTAATATCTAACCCTGAGATAACTGCATTAGTACGATTAGTTCGACGAATTCTATGAGTAAAATCAATAAAAGCAGACTGTATTGTTGTACCTTGAGGAATATTGACACTTTGAAAACGCACCCCTAAATCAACTATGTAATGGATATAAGCATAGGATCTATCAAGCATTCGACCGCCATAACGACTAGGCGCGTATTCGCTTATGTCATCGAGAGTATCTGCAACTAGATATGTTTCTGTCCCTGATTGACCGGTGGTCCCACCAAAATCAAACGCTTCAAGTACCTCATCATTTAAAAAAACCTGCCCTGTGCTACTTCCCGAGATTCTCTCCTCAGCATCATCAGTATCGTTAATTAATGTTGCTTTAAATGATAGTGCTTGTGTGGATGTTGACTCGCCAACGATAAGGTTGGCGTTACCATTAATTGGGCTAATAGGAAATATTATAGAGCCGCCGGAAGAACTGAAACGTGCTAGTCCGATATTGACATTATCCAGTGTTGATAGTAGATCATCCATTGCTTGCTTTAACACTGTCATCCGTGGAGTTCTTCTATTCGCGCCTGCATCACGTGCGCGCATACTGCCAGAGGTATCTAAGATAAAAAGTACATTGGGGTGAGTCTCAGCAGCATCAGATGTACCAGTACCCATATAAATTTCGATATCGTCTGCTTGGCCACTGCTGCTCGTAAAGATTAGAAAAGCCACGAGCGCTGCTCGTTGCAGTTGTAAGAAAAAATTTCTTAATGATTGATTTGTATTCAACATTGTCAACTCCTTATAACATTACATTGTTAGCTATTTATATTGCTATTTTAAAAATAATTATTTTAGTTTTTTACATACCGCCTCCGCTGCGGTATCAATATCTTCATACTCGGCACAATCTAAACCCCCTTGGTTGAGAGCATTACAGACCTTCAGTTTACCATCAGATTCAATACCTGCGTCTCCGCCACCAATACAGCCGCCAACATTCAAGGATTCAATATTAATGATATCTGAATCCTCTGCAGGCATTTCGACTTCTTCAAGTTCGCAGTCTCCAATATAATGGAAAAGTGTTGTACCTTCCCCGCTTGCACAAATCACATCATAAAGTCGATGTTCGCCATCAACACCTATGTCTTTGACCTGTATTATTCGATCAGCGGCTTGGGAAAAAGCAGATGACATGATAAGGGCAAACGTCATCAAGAAAATATTTGTTTTATTCATTTTTCGTCCCTCAACTTTATTATGTTAATTTGCGCCAACCTGAAACATGCCAAGAGAAACCGTTGATTCTGCCCCGGTATCTGTTCTTGCTTTTGATTGAAGTTCAAACCAATAATTAGCAAATGAAGAATCAAAACCGGAACCACGAGTCACGGGAGTTTTTTGTAAAAAAACAGACGAATAGGTGACATCAACACCGTACCCCGTTACAGAATGGCCTAATGTAGCAGTATCTCCCTGACTAAAAGTAGTCGAGCCATCAGAGTTAAATGCATTTGATGTATTCATTGAACCGCTATTTGCAATCGCCATCTCAATACCAGTCTCAGCGGCCTGGAAAGCACGGTTTTTATCTTGTGAATTCTGCGCCATTTTTTCATCCATCGAGGTATTACCTATCATCGTTACCGCGAGCATTGTCATCAATACCATCAACACAAGCGCTGTAAAAAGCACAGCGCCGGACTGTGATGTCGGTATTCTAATTGCTTGTTTGTTACCCATATCTCTTACTATCACCTTCATTTCCATTAATCTCTTATGCGACCGATCTTTATAGCATGTTTAATTCTTTATTTTTACTACCAATAGTTTGAAATAGTCGACATTTATTATGATAACTACTTGAATTTATTTAATATTATAACAAATATCATATTATCCAATAAGTATAAAATTATGTGACCTAGTTCACATTTTATCATAAAAATGTGAATTAGTTCACATTTTTAATCGAGAGACAACTGTCGATTCCTAAGGGAGACGGTTGCCTCAACAATCTTTCGACGTCGGTGGTCGTCAGTCCCCGCCAACGGGGTGGGGTCAAAAGGTGCGGCATTTAATAATTGATAATCAGCCCTGGTATCTAATGGCGTAGTAAAATCCTCATCAACTGTTGCAAAGAGTAGCGCTAGTTTGACACTGACCACATTTTCCCAATTAGTCACCGTTGCTGCATTGACATAAGTATCCGCAACACGATTAAATGGCGCAGTGCTGTCCTCGCCATAGAGAATTTGCATATTTTCTACACCATCAATCAATCTTTCCGCAAACTCTTCAAATGTGTTGGTATTATTTGGATTGGAATCAAAAATTTGACGGTAAAGCCCTGGGCTGCCGTCTTGATCTTCTCCCACGAAATAACGCCGTGCGCGAAAAATCATAATATCAACGGGCGATGCTGCGCAGTTAGTTGGGTCTGAAACAGTATATTGTTTACTCATTAAGCCAGTAATATTGCCTGGCGAAGATCCTGTTGCATGGGCCAGGCTAAATGTCGGGGGGTCACCAACTCCGGCTTGATCTGCGTCGAGCTGAAAAATATTAGTCGCCTCACAATCTGCCGCAGCATATACGTTACCTCCAAGAAATAAATTCCCGGCGACGGCACCCGCCGTTTGAGCTTGGACATTAAGCGCGTCACTGCGATCAGTCATACTGGCGCAAAGATTAGTGTTTGTATCTTCCAAAAAGCGAACGGTAAAACCATCACTCGTGGTTCGCATGGTAACAGGCATCATGACGCCAAAGTCTGCGACTGAGGTATTAGCTGTCAATACGGCGGTGCCGCCTTCGTTTGCATCGGTGCTCCCTGTCGGCTGCCACGCGCCACCGCTTTCTGAACCTTCAATTGAATTAGTCTCGTTAGTGGCATCTGTTCTTGCCATAAAACTTAAAAGCTTGGTTGGGTCTGGGTCAGTCCCGCTACGCACATCAAGATCGTTGTTGACGTCCTGTTGAATAGCACAACCAATATAACCTGTCATGCGTAAATCTCGAATTATCATTTCCATCGCAAAACGTGCGTTTTCTGCCAACCTACCTTGATAATCAACTTCTTTATAAATACGTTTATTAGCCGTAAACATGCTTGTTGCACCAAGAATCATTAACGTTCCTAACAGCATCGCAATCAGAAGTTCGATTAATGTCAAACCGTTTTGTTTTTGTTGTGATGAAACAGACATCATATTATTTTATCAATTAATTTTTATTCTACCAATTATACACAACTACATGCCCCTGCATTAGCGCATGCGCCCGGATCAAAAGTATAATCCATCGTGTGAACTTCACCATCACGGTCAGTCCAAACAACCCTAAATGTAAAGATATTGATGGTTCTGTTCGCATTAGTCGGTGTGACGGTTGAACTAAAGATTGACGCTTCTGTACCCGGCGGCATTCCTTGTTCTAGTGCCGCTCCCATGCAAGCTATTTCATTTCCCATCCCCCCACTTCCAAGTGGACTACTGTGCACGCAAGCTCCAGCATCGCTTGTGCCAACAACATAAGGGGCGCCTGTTTTAAAAAATGACTGAGTCATGTAATCGTTCTGACATTCACGATTGGCGCGGATTTTATCGGCAATATCATAAGCTAAAAGACCAATCTGACTTCGAAGATAAGCATCATTACTATTTTTCATGCCTTGTAATTGCAACATCGCATTACCCAACATGCCAAGCGCAACAATCAATAACGCAACCAGCACTTCAATCAGGGTAAACCCCGATGCAATTCTTGTTATTTGATGTTCTGTTTTATTCATTTTCTAAAAACCTGCCATAGGACAAGCTGTTATATCTAAGCTATTAGTCTGTGGTCTGCCGATACTGGAAATCCGGGTTTGCCTTCCTCTGTCTGTGCCTAGAAAATTTACCACACAAGTATTAAACATAGCATTAAGCGCTTGGGTATTAATTCTGCCGCTAGAACGATAGGTAAAATTGGGCTGCGCGCTGGCAGGATCAATGCTTGTATGAGTTAGCTGAAGCCCTAGTGCCGGATTTACATCAACGCATCCAAGTTCAATGACTTTTAGAATCCCGTCATCATCACATAGACCAGGCGCTCTGCCGTTACTATTTGTAATACTGTTATCGTGGTCTTCTTCCTCGGTACAAGCTCCATCACCATCTGCATCTATTTCATCTGTAATAATTTCAAAGCCGAGACGCCACGAACCGTTTCGCGCTCGTACTGAAACATCTGCATTTCTTTTTGCCGCTTCGCTTCTCGCATACTGAAGTGTGGCGACCAATCTATTGGTATTAGTGACAAGACAATTATTATTTCTCAGTACAGTATATGAAGGAATACCAATAGTTAATAAAATGCCAGCGATGGCCACCACTACCATCAATTCTAGCAAGGTAAAACCTATTTGTTTTTTGTATCTTATGTATCTCATTTGTAAATATTCTCATACCAAATATAGCTCTAATTAACAATCATACATCAGTAATGGCATGACACCAATCCACGATCAACTTGATTTATCGACATCATGATAAAAAATATACCTACCACTCTACTTTGATTATTTTTATTGCTTCATTGTTATATGCAACCACTGTGGCAACTCCATGATCATTCTCAATATTAAAACTAGTAACATGATACTGGTAATTATTACCATATTGCTCTTGGGCTGACTTTACCGCTTTTGTTACTACTTCACTACTATAGATGAAATTAAAAAATGCTCCTATCAATATCATTAGCAGGGTCCCGACTGCTGTCGCTGAAAAACTCATTAACTTAGGAATAGTCGATTTATAACCTTCATCTATAAATGCCTGAATGGATTCACTTGTAGAAAATTGTATGCACATCCAAATTAAAATTGCGATAACACAGCTAAGAATTAGAGCGATTGATAACATTAATGTGCTTTGTAATTTGATTTGTACCATAATTAAATCAATTGGCATTAAATAAAAATATAAAATTATAATGCCAAATACAACAGCAACAAAAAACGTTATAAAAAAACGAGTGATAAGTGCGACTATAAGATTCCCTCTAATTAGAAAGATGCCGGCAACAACAGTAAAGATATTAAAACTTGACGCGTAACTAAATTCGTTAAATATAGAATAAATCATATATCCAATATCCAATATCCCTATCACCAATAAGGCAATACCAACTTTTCGAAATGGATTAATGGATTGCTGCATCTTTACCTCATATCAAAAACCAATCCTATTTGCAGGAGTAGCTGACGGAGGGTCTCTGCCATCTAATACGCTCTCGTTAATATTTGGCATTAATACCTCACCCACAGTTTTCTTTCTTTCTATTTCCTTTATTGTATCTTCAATTGAGACGAACCTTTCGGGTGTAGATGGATGAGATGCGGCATGATTTTTATCAATCGAACCTGGATGCTTAACCCCCATTCGTCGCCAAAAATAAGCCGCATCCGATATGTTATATCCTGCAGATTCACACATGTATAACCCAACATAATCTGCCTCTGATTCGAATTCCTGGCTATATGCCTGAGCAAAGTTTTGAGTAAACATACCTTGCGTATCAATTCCTGCCAAAACTGCAATTAACATATCAATCACAAATCCCCCTATGGCATTTGTTCTTTTTGCATCAATGTGTCTCATTGCATTGTGTGCAAGCTCATGCCCAACAACCAAAGCAAGTTCATCATCCGATTTTGTAAAATCCATCATGCCTTGTGTTATATATATATTAGCGCCATCAGCAAAAGCATTAACAGCAGCGTCATTCGCTACAATTAATGGATAATCACAACTTTCAACAGGCGTGACATTAAATGATTCAGTTATGTCATTGCGTATAATTTGAAATGAGAGTTCTGTGTTATCTTTGATTTCTTTTTTCAAAAGATCTGAAAAGTTTTTAGATGCATTTTTGCCAATTGGCACATTCTTATCATTGGCAGAGAGTAGAACATCGCCTACCTGCATACCAACGTTTGCGGCAGGGCTTGATTCGATGACATAAGTTATCTCTAATGCCTCACCTAACCCCAGCTTAGAGATTGCAATTTCCTGATAGTCCCCTTCAAAATCATATTTGTTTGCATATCTAATTCCAATTGATTTCCTTTTCCTGTCCTTACACAAAGATAAAGAATTTTTTAAAATGGGTGTGCCGATTTTTAATAATCTATTTTGGCTTTTTAGCGCCTCTTTAAGTGCTATCTCACGCTGTTTCTCAGCTTCAATCGCAACAGCCGCATCATTAGGTTTGACTCGTTGTGTTGTAGGTCCAACACAAGCACTTAAAAATACTAAAACCGAAATAAGCAGGAACTTAAGAATTTTTATATTCATGACTATAATTAAAAAATATTTTAAACCGTTGAAGCAATCAATTCCATGAAAAATAATAATATGAAGATATGGTGGGCCGTATAGGGTTCGAACCTATGACCTTGGGATTAAGAGTCCCCTGCTCTACCAACTGAGCTAACGGCCCATCCTTGAGTACTTAGTTACTACGATGCATGGTCTTATTAAAAACCATGAAATTAGAAAATTGACTGGCAACCTATTCAATAAAAAATGGGGTGAACGATGGGACTCGAACCCACGACGACCGGAATCACAATCCGGGGCTCTACCAACTGAGCTACGCTCACCATGAACAAATAATTTATCAAAGAATAATTATACTGGAAATTGGCGCGCCTGAGAGGACTTGAACCTCTAACCCCCGGCTTAGAAGGCCGGTGCTCTATCCAGTTGAGCTACAGGCGCTTTCAATATGCTGAGAATAACACCAATCACTGAATAATGGTCGGGGCAGAGGGATTCGAACCCCCGACCCTCTGCTCCCAAAGCAGATGCGCTACCAGGCTGCGCTATGCCCCGAACACTTGATATCTCCAGCCTCTAACCGGACGGAGGATAATACGCGCACGTCCAAATCTCGTCAATTAAGAAAAAAGGGGTAATATACATCCAATAGGCTAATTTCTTCGCCAGTCCGTGCCATCTTCAGTATCTTCCAGGCTAATATCTAACTCGGTAAGCTGTTTTCTGATTTCATCAGCTCTAGCAAAGTTTTTTTCGTCACGGGCAATATTGCGTTGTCGTATCAGATCATTGATATGATCGGTACCCGCGCTACCCCTACTCTCGTTCTCTTTTCCCTGTAAAAAATGCTGTGGTACTGATTCCAGTAACCCTAATATTGAACCAATTCGCTTTAATGTTAACACCAATCTTTTTACTTCTGCTATTGATTTATCTTCATTACGATTTAATTTTTTTGCAATTTCATGCAGTAATGAAATTGCCCTAGGTGTATTAAAATCATCATCCATATAAGAATTAAATTTAGTAATATAACTTTCATCGATACCGACACTTGAATCATCTTCGGTATCCCTTAATGCGGTATACAATCGTGTAAGTGCGGATTTTGCTTCATCAAGATTATCTATCGAATAATTTAGTGGGCTACGATAATGACTTGATAGAATAAAAAAACGAACAACTTCAGGTTGATATTTTTTTAAAACTTCTTTAATTGTGAAAAAATTACCAAGTGATTTTGACATTTTTTCTTCATCTACTCTAACAAACCCATTGTGCATCCATATATTCGCGAATCCTTCTCCGGTAGAGCAAACAGATTGAGCAATTTCGTTTTCGTGATGCGGAAACTGTAAATCCTGGCCACCGCCATGAATATCAAAGTGATTCCCAAGACAATGAGTGGACATAGCTGAACACTCAATATGCCATCCTGGACGTCCATCACCCCAAGGAGATGGCCAGCTTGGCTCACCTTTTTTCGCGGCCTTCCATAAAACAAAATCTAATGGGTCATTTTTCTCTTTTTGAACTTCAACACGTTCCCCTACTCTCAATTCTTCAATATTTTTTCCTGATAATTTTCCATAAGCATCAAACGAGCTGACATCAAAATAAACATCACTATTCTCCCCCAGATAAGCATGTTTCCTTTTAATTAATGTAGAGATCATTTCAATAATTTCTTTCATATGTTCAGTTGCCTTTGGTTCTATATCAGGAGGTAAAACACCTAGAGCATCTGCATCTTTATTCATCGATTCAATGTATCGTTTTGTCAAATCAGTAATTGATTCATTATTACTATTTGCGCGATCAATAATCTTATCGTCAATATCGGTGATATTTCGAACATAAAGTAAATCAAAACCAATACTGCGAAGATAACGAGCCACCATGTCGAAAACCACCATAACTCGTGCATGTCCAATATGACAAAAATCATAAACAGTCATACCACAGACATACATCCGAATCTTTTTCGGCTCGATTGGTTTGAGAGGCTCTTTTAGCTTAGTGAAACTATTGTAGATGGCGACCATAATTTTTATTCAAAACGGATATTAAAATCGCGCATATTATATGGATGACTATTATTTAACAAAACAGATTTGTCATACTTATGATAGCGCGTGCATAATTAACTTATAACATAACTATTATTAAATGTGATATTTATCATTGGAGAAAAATAATGAAGGCGAAAATAACAACCTCGCTTGGCTCAGTAGTTATAGAGCTTAATCAAAATAAGGCCCCAAAAACCGTTGAAAACTTTTTAGACTATGTAAAAAGTGGATTTTACGATGGGACCATTTTCCACAGAGTCATTGCGGGCTTTATGATTCAGGGCGGCGGTATGGATAAAGATATGAAGACAAAACCAACCAATCCATCTATTGAAAATGAGGCTAATAATGGATTAAGTAATCTTTACGGTTCAATTGCAATGGCAAGAACCTCAGACCCGCACTCTGCAACCGCACAATTTTTCATCAACACTGAGGATAATCGTGGCCTAGATTTTCAATCTGAAACTGAGCAGGGTTGGGGTTATTGTGTATTTGGTGAAGTTATTGAAGGGACTGAAGTAGTCAATGTTATTGAAGAGAAATCAACAACCACTCGTAATGGGCATCAAGATGTACCAGAAGAAATTATTTTTATCGAAAAAATAACGATACTCAATGAGAAAAACTAACTTATATAAATGACAACTCTTTTCATTTCCGATCTTCATCTCAGCCAAGATAGGCCGGAGAAATTAAGTCTGTTCAAAAAATTACTGATGGGGCCTGCAAAAGATGCAGCTGCGATTTATATTCTGGGTGATTTATTCGATGAATTTTGGATAGGCTGTGATAATACGCGCCCGCCCAACTCAGAAATCATGGCTATTTTGCGTGAGTACACAAATTACGATAATACTCAGCTATATATTATGCGTGGTAATCGTGATTTTCATATCAATAAAGATTTCGCTGACTCTACGGGATGTAAAATAATAAATGACCCCACTGAAATATACTTGAATAATGAAAAAGTACTACTAATGCACGGAGACACCCTTTGTACGGATGACGTGAAATATCAAAACTGGAGAAAATTTATAACAAACCCATTAATAAAATGGATTTATTCAATAATGACGCTAGCCTTGCGTCAACGTATCGCCTATGGAGTGAGAGGTTACGCAGCACAGGCAGTTAAAAATAAATCTCCAGAAATAACTGATGTTTCTCAAAACTCAGTAGTAAATACAATGCGTAATCATGACGTTGCAACTTTAATCCATGGGCATACCCACAGAAAAGCGATGCATAAATTAGAAATTGATGGAGTACCTGCCAAAAGAATTGTTCTGGGTGACTGGTATGAACTAGATTCAGTATTAATTTATGATGAGACTGGTTTTAGATTCGAGCGTGTCGCAAATTACATAAATAATAGTTAACTAATTTATTCCTGATAAAATAATTATTCCTACTATAACAATCCATATAATTAGTGTTCTTATGACCAAGAATTTAAACTGATTAAGCCAATAGGATTTTTCCTCATTGGGAACATCAAGTTCAGGTGAGTATTGTAATGCTGCAATACCAATATCCGTTAGCAGTGAGTAATTAGTTTCAATCGAAAAAATATCTGATTTCTTCAATACTGAAATTACTCCTACTAAATTTCCGGCTAAGGCAAGCCCAATAGCAAATACTCTTGTTGATGGCCATTCAAGGATATTTAATAAAATTGATGTACTTTCAGAAAAACCACTAGAAACATTACTTAACTCATCGTGTAATTTATCAACTAATCGATACAACAAAACACCTATCACACCAAGCACAAAATACCAAAATATTGCAGCTAAAATTTGTTTATGGGCTCCAACAAAAAAAGACTTCATGATTGCGACTTCGACATTATCTGAATGATTTGTGATTTCTTTATTGATCAATTGTTGAGCTAAAACTGAAGCATCTGCCTCCTCTTTCTCAATTGAGATTATATATTTATCGAATTGGCTCAACAATTTCTTGGGGCTAATACAATAAATCAAAATAGATATAACTAGAATAGCTTCTGCAAACGATGACCAATAACCCAGTATGAAAATTATCAGGGAAAGACTCAGTATCGGTATTGC
>Ga0315338_1002525_pt1 | contig 17959 bp, 14 predicted proteins | sample ASW8metaG_FD_204518 | JGI IMG/M metagenome (GOLD analysis project Ga0315338, IMG submission 204518) | Ammonia-oxidizing marine archaeal communities from Monterey Bay, California, United States - ASW #8 | ecosystem: Environmental > Aquatic > Marine > Coastal | place: USA: California | collected... | reverse complement strand
TGGGTGCTCTTGCTCCTTAGCAAATTACCTGATGGCGCGCCAATTGCGGACGCGATCCGTCAACTGGAGACGGAGTTCGATCAACTCGAAACGACGATGCCGACTGACCTGACGATCGACCGCCCCGTGGCGGTAGCCGAAGAGCTTCTGCGCTTGCGGAAGAACCTGCCTGAGGCCCCTGAATTCATTAGGGACCTCTTGGGTTCGATGGAGAACGGCACCGCGACACTCGCTCATATGACCGAAGAAGCGACGGTCTGGTTCCGCGAGAACGACTTGATTAGCTTCATAGCCGTATCGTGGAAATCCAGGTAGATGGAGCTTCACGAAAAAATCCTCGACGAATTGCTCGACGCTATCGAGCGGAGCGAATTGAGGCTACTGAAATGGGGTTACGTCGACGGTAGCCTGAGCGAGGCGGATGTCGATGCCCTCGCCGATTCGGTCCTGAAAGATCACAATCAACAGGGCAACGCGGAGGACCTGGTCGAGCCACTCGTAGAGAACCGGTTACTCTTCGAGATAGGCCGCGATAGCACCACAATCCAATACCGTTCCCGATTCGCCGAAGGCGTTCGCTTACTCACCCGTGTGAAGCAACTGTTCCCGAATCGCGCTTGGCTTGCCGCGCCGGACCTCGTTTCCGGGTTCCGGGTCGACGCCAGGTCCAGGACCGTCCCGCGCAGGGACATAAGCTCCGAGGATGCGCTATCCCACCTCAGATCGACCGATGGGTGGACCCGGTTGAGCGAGGAGATCGCCGATGCAATTCTGGGCAGCATTAGCCTATCTGGCTTTCAACTCCGGGCCACGACTGCCATCCTGCGCAACTTGCAGACCGACGTAGGAACGGTTTTGACGGCGGGGACGGGCGCGGGCAAGACGATAGCGTTCTACCTGCCTGCTGCGTTGACCTTGGCTCCGTTGATCGCAACCGGTGAGCACTGGGTGAAAGCGGTCGCTCTCTACCCCCGGGTTGAACTGCTCAAGGACCAGTTCACACAGGCCCTCCGGCTTTTGACCACGACCGCGCACATCTTGGTAAAACACGGGAAGCGCCCCTTCCGGCTCGGCACGCTGTTCGGATTAACTCCGTACGATGCTCACATAGACAACATTCGTGATGCCAAATGGGAGCAACGGTCGGCTGGTTTCGTCTGTCCGTTCTTGCTCTGCCCGCAGTGCGGCGCTGAGATGCTGTGGAGGCAAGATGACATCACGCGCTCCATTGAACGTTTGACTTGCTTGGACGACTGCGGCCGAGAAGTGGGCCCGGACGAAGTGGTCCTGACGAGGATTCGGGCAAGCCACGAACCCCCGGACATCGTGTTCACCACTGGAGAGATGCTCAACCAGCGTCTTTCTGATACCTGGATGCGCCACCTGTTCGGTATTTCTTTCGACCAGGCCAAAAGGGCCAAGATCGTCTTGCTCGACGAGGTCCACACCTATGGCGGCACCAGTGGTGCCCAGATGGCCTTGGTGGTCAGGCGGTGGCGGAACGCGGTGGGTAGACAAACCCCGGTCCACTTTGTCGGGCTCTCTGCAACTCTCGAGGACGCTCCGCGGTTCTTCAGCGACCTGACAGGAGTCTGGTCGACCAGAGTGTCGGAGGTAGCGCCCCTGGTCGGCGAACTCGAACCGCAAGCGATGGAGTACCAATTGGTACTCAGGGGCAATCCCGCCGCCCAGACCCAACTGCTGTCGACCACCATCCAGACGAGCTTCCTGGCGGCCCGTATGCTCGATCCCAGGGGAGACGCTGTATCGGGTGGGCGATTCGGTCAACGAACCTTCGTGTTCACCGACGACCTCGACGCGACCAACCGCTTGTACGACTTCTTGAAAGATGCTGAGGCTTATGACCTGTTCGGTCGGCCGGACCCCGCTCGACAACCGCTCGCGGCGCTCCGTGGGCCGGACCACGGACCAACAGACAGGATGAAGGACAACGCCGGCCAGCGGTGGTCCGCTATTGAGCGCATAGGGAGGCCACTTGCCCAGCGTTTAGGGATCGGGCGCGTGTCCTCTCAAGACCGGGGGGTGAATGCCACTAGCGACATCTTCGTCGCCACGGCGGCGCTCGAGGTCGGCTTCAACGACACCACCGTGGGAGCCATAGTTCAACACAAGAGCCCGCACAACCTGGCGTCGTTCGTACAAAGAAGAGGTCGAGCGGGACGCACCGAATCCATGCGCCCATGGATGATTACCGTCCTCTCTGATTTCGGGCGTGACAGGCAGACCTTCCAGACCTACGATCGGCTTTTTGACCCCACGCTTAGGCCGATATCCCTGCCGATCCACAACCAGTACGTTCTTCGCATGCAAGCGGCATTGGCAGTCTTGGACTGGCTCGCCGCCAGGAACCAGTCCTCTAAAGGCTGGTGGTGGCCGCCCGCAAGCGGCCCGGCAACCACGGGTCCGCAACGGAATAAGCAGACAATGATGAAGAGCGTGATCGATGAGGTGCTCTCCCAAGACGGCCCGCGGCGGAAGGACTTGGCCAACCACATCCGTTGGGCCTTATTGCTGGGTTCGCAAGAAGCAGCAGTTGAACTCCTCTGGAGCAGTCCACGCGGACTGATGTTCGAGGTGCTGCCCACGCTTGCCCGGCGATTGGCAACTGACTGGGCTATGTTCCCAACCCTTGCAAGCAACCACGCGCTGGACCGCCAGTCAGATCGAATCCACCCAATGCCGGAGTTCCTGCCGGCGAACTTGTTCAGCGACCTGAACCTTCCGGAGGTCGCGATAAGGATTCCTCCAGCCACCAGAATAGACACCGAGACGGTCAATCTGATGCCGATCGAGAAGGCTCTGGCGCAATTGGTGCCCGGCCGCGTAACGAGGCGGTTTGCAATCGAACGCGGCAAACTGAATCACTGGGTGCCCGTACCGCTGCCCCTGGCGGACGGCGATAATCTCCTCCCGGTTCAACAGTACGCCGAGGAGGCTGAATTTGTAGCTTTGGTGCCCGTCCTGCAGCAGGACGGCACCGTGCTCAACATCAACTGCTACCGTCCTTGGCGCGTCGCCCTCCAACGCATCGCCGATCGCCAGGTCCTTTCAACTTCGAACGCGTGGCAGGCATGGAGAACCAACATCCTTCCCCAGGGTGATCCCGTCACTCTTGCCGTAGCGCACGACCCTACCTGGGGCAGCGTTGTCCCAGGGATCCATTTCCATACCCACGCACTGCGAGCGCCTGTCACGATCAGGCGGTTCGCGACCCATGCGGTCGCCTCTGTGAAGACACCGCCTCCGACGCGTCAAGAGTTCCGGGTCAGGACCTTTTACACGGAACAGGACGGGACTCAGGCAGCTCTGGGCTACGAAATCGAGGTGGACGCGGTCTCAATTCCGCTCGCGTTGCCGTCACCCGGTGAACTGGCCGACCGCGCGGTGCATTCGGCCTATTTGCCCGCTTGGAGAACTGCGTACTTTAGACACCGGATCCAGAGTGACCCGGTACTCGAGCCGATGACCAACACCTTCCAAAGAGACTGGTTGTACCAGTTCCTATTGGCCACCCTCGTCCACGCCGCGGTATCAGACGACGTTAGCCTCGATACCGCGCTCAGGTCCACCGTGGAAAAGGGCCTCGCGGACGAACTGCGCGACATTGCGGTGAGGCTCGCCGATATCGACTTCGGCTTCATGGACGAAGACGCCGAGGATGACGAAGATCCACCGTCCGCGGTCGATGAGGACGCCAGGGCCAACCTGGAACGGCACCACTGGGCTCAACTCCTGGACAACGAGGCCATCGTCCAACGGCTGGCCAATCTCGCGCCTATGCTTTGGAACCCGGGCGATGACTGGGCGGATTGGCTGCATTCCCGGGTTCACGAGACGTTGGGCGAGGCGATGTTGGCGGCTGCCTATCACTCGGTTCCCTCCCACACCCCCGACGGTGCGCTCTACCTCGACCTATCACGGGGCATCCCCGGTGCTTCTCCGGACGGGGAGATCTGGTTAACCGAGTCCACCTTGGGAGGCGCGGGCGTAGTTCAAGCGATAGCCGAAACCGCGACCGCTGACCCGCGCAGGTTCCTGAGCGCACTCGAAGCCGCGGTCGCGCCCGATGCCGTCGAGTTAGTCGCCCAGGATCTCGAGCGTTTCGTCTTGATGCTCGACGCTGACACCGAACTCGCTGCGTTGCTAGCAACGGTGAGAGACCAGGACGACTACGGCGGCCGAGTGGCCGGCATGATCGCGTTATTCGACGGCATGTCACGACGAGGCTTCTCGGTGGGCGAGGAGTTCAAGGCGTCCATGAGCCACCGGTTGCTTCGGGCGGGGATGGACGCGACGACGAGTACTCTTATCGCGGACCTGCTCAAGACCTGGCGTTCGTGGGAGGAATCTCTCGGTATCACCATCGAACTTCGACTATTCGCGCTGGTCGCGTCCTTGCATGCTCAGTTCGGCCCACGTATGCGAGACCTGATCAAATCCAACACAGGCGCGGTCCCTGGACTCGCGGAATCTGCCCACGTCTTTGCGGGTCTCCTATGGCAACGCACAGCTGAGGTCAAGGAGCGGACGTACCAGTCCCATGACCCGTTCAGGAGCGCGGGCTACACCGATCCCAGCCTCATCCGCGACCTGGTGCTGCTCGAGGGCCCAGAGATCGTCGAGTTCGGAGCCGAGGGATGGAAAGGCGACTTCGATGCAGCGCTCGCCAGATCAGGTTTGGGCTCCGTAAAGTTCGACCATGGACAGGAGAACTTGTTCGCGCAGGCGCTGTTTCCAATGATTGCCGACCCGATCGAGGTGGACTACCTCTTGCTCTATCCAATCATCGTGAAAACAGTACGCACTGACACAGGAACAGTCATCACCTTCGCGCTCCGGGAGGTGTTCTAGTTGGCCTTGATAAGAGACATCTACGCTGCGAGATCGCACCTGGTTCCGATGGAATTCCTTCAAACACTCTTCATCGGCGAATTGATGAACCCCAGTTCTGCGATCTGGATCTCCTCCCCCTGGATCAACGACGTGGACCTAGTCGACAATTCCGCTCGCCAATTCGGGACCCTCATCCCGAATTGGCCTCCCGCGATGATCCGGTTGTCGACGATCCTAGCGACGTTCCTCGATCGCGGAGTGCGGCTCACGCTGATTCTCAACTTCGATCCGCAGAACGACGAATTCTTCGCGCGGATGTCGCGGATGTCTGATTCCTATCCGGATACGTTGCGGATCATCCGCACAGACGAGGTCCACGAGAAGGGGATCGTTACGGACCGTTTCACCCTCGACGGCAGCATGAATATCACCTTCCGTGGCGTGCACATTAACCAGGAGTACCTCGGCTACCGTTGCGACCCTGAGTTGGTCTACCAGCGCCAACTGGTTCTCGAGCAACGGTGGGGCAAATAACTCGATGGGCTTGCATCTCGCAAATGGTAAGAGCGCCGGGGCCGAATTGCGCACACAACTCGACTGGCCCCCCAACGCCGGACCCGAACGAATCGAACTCCTCGAGGCTATTCTGAGCACCTCTACGGACGACCGATTCCCTGGCGCGATCCTACCGCGGTTCATGAACCAGACGATCGTGTACTACTCCGTGGCGAGCAGTACCACGGAGTGGCGACAACTTGTTCCGCTGCTTCAGGCAGCGGTCGGTTCGACCGTGTCCGATTTCACCGGAGTCACCACGGATTTCGACGAAAGCGACCCATTCGAAGCCGCGTTGGGCGAGGTCGAAGGGCTGGTGGGCACACGCTTCACCTCAGGCGCCGATGCGACCCGGGGCCGATACACGCTGTCGGCGCTGGCGAGACTAAGCCGATTGGTCGGAGACGCGCCGTCGCGAAAGGAAACGGCGCCCCGCGCTACCGGTGAAGTCCTGCGATCATTCCAACTCGCGATCGCGGGCCTCGATCGCGCCGCTGCACAAGACGCGTTGTCATTCCTCTCCGGCAATCTTCGGCTCGACGCCGTCAATTTGAGGTTCATGACCGTCAGGCTCCACGCCGAATTCAGAGAATGGGACGAACTCTACCGGCTCGATTTCTTTTCGGCGCTGTGCAAAGTCCGTCGTTCATCTGCCGTCACCAACGCGATGGCTGAAGCACTTTACCGGGCGAAGTTGCTCCCCGCAGAACTTGAGCACGACCCCGCGAAAGCGCTAGAAACATTCAAGCAGGACATCGCCGGCAACTCGGGCAGTCTGTTCACTAAGTTGCCACCCAATCCGAGCCCTGCAACGGGTAAGGCATTCGCCCTGAGCGCGCTCGCCGCGAACCCCATCGACCAAGCCCTCCTGACGGCGCTCGAGGCAGAAGCGGAGCGTTGGAACGAAGAGGACGCTGCGTACCTCCGTGAATTGGTCCAACTGTTCTCGCTCTCAGTCCCTGGTCCTGCGGTCGAACTCGTTGACCCTCTGGCCTTCCTGAACGACCCCGATTCCCCAGTGACGGTCGAACGGGCGATGGTTGGTCTGCACGGCGTCGTGCTGTCGGAAGATCTGGACTCGGTTCAACTGGCACTGGGTTACGTTGAGCGACTCGACACCGATGAGCGGACCGACCTTCTGCATCGGCCGGTCTATCGCGCGATTCACGACGACTTGCTGATCCGGGTAGGTGGGGCGAGCGTTCCTTCGTCGTGGGTCCAATGGCTTGAGCGTCTCGCTCTTGAAGACTCGGGCCAGACCAGTGCCTGGGCGGAAGCCGCGATCCAAGAATGGCCGGTCGAAGAACACCTGGCGGGGGAGGCGGACGTCGATCAGTTGGTTGAGGCCATCAACAACGTACCACCTGCTGCGCAGGACCGATTGCTGGACACACTCCCATTCATGGTCTCCTGGGTCACATCCGATCCGAGATGGCCCTATGCCCAGGCGGAGCCCCTGTACTCCACGCTGTTCGATTTGCTCACCCTTTTGCTGGGCTCGGGATGGCGACGAGAAGCGGCGAGCGCTGCCAGGGTTCTACTGGACGGAATGCTCGAACTGGGTCCGAACGCCCCACGGTATACGTCCCTGGTCCAGGATGCCATCGATGTGTTGCCTCAGGAAGCCGGCACCGCCGACATCGAAGGCTTGTTCGACCTGGTGGAATTGGTCGTCACTCATTCGTGCCCTAATCCAGACGCACGGCAGCGGCTATGGAGTCGCGTCTACGCCGCGTTGGCGCCACTCACCGCACGGATGTCCCTGGGCGAACGAGCCCTGGGACGGAACCTGGCCACGGTCTTCGCGATGCCGGAAGTGTTCGAAGATCCCGCCGAGGCAACTCCCGAGGAGATAGACCTGCGCGGCCGCCTTCGAGGGAAGGTGATCGCGATCTACACCCTGACCGAGTCCGTCGGCAAAAGAGCGCGCTCACTTGTTGAATCGACCTACGAAGATGTCACCGTACGGCTGAACCACTCGAAGGTGGCAGGCCCTGAACTCGACGAATTGGCCCGTAACGCCGACGTCTTCCTGGTCTGCTGGCGCTCCGCGGCTCATGCAGCGACCGATCGGATAAAGCATCTACGGCCGCCCGAAGCTGTTACGTTGATGGCCGAGGGAAAAGGCTCGTCGAGCATCCTCCGACGGCTCAGCGAATGGCTGGCATAGCTGCTGGGATGCCCCGGGAATGTGGACCTGACGTGCCTGGTGAGAGGGCGAAAGGCTCTCGGTGGTTGTTGGCGTTGGCTCTTGCTCAATCAGCTATGGCGATCCCTTGCTGTTGCAATCAGACCCGTCCGAATCCGTGTGACCATCGGCCTGGACAAGCCAGGTCGGCGTTGTGCTGCGAATCCCTCGCGCACCTAGGGCACACATGGAGTGAGTGGTCTGTCGCCAACCGGCTTGGTCACCTGACTGGCGTTGACTCCAAATCGGTGACGTATTGCTGGGGAAACCCAAACTCTTTCGCGCACTCCACCAAGACCGCCAGATATCTTGCTGATGGAGTGACGAAGTCTTGTTTGTTCACCACGAAGTACACCCATGCTTCCACGGCAGAGTGATTTCCCGCCGGAACTACATGCAGCATCAGCCGATCGTAGAGATGCGGATAGCCCTCGTAAGTGTCGAGAGCGGCCAGGTCCTCAGGCATAAGCTCGTACAGCAAGCCCCACACCTTGTCCCCTACAGTCTCCACCACATCGGCAACCCCACCGCTCCACAGTCGTGAAAAGGCGGTGAAGGAAAGCCTGTGGCCCTCAAGGACAGCCACGCCCAACACCTTTGCCGTTGGGCATCGAACGCCCATCTGGGCCTGGGACAAGTTGGAGCCGTAAGCGAAATACATGCTCACGGCGTGTGGCTCCACCCTTCTGTCGCCGCTACTCGCGACCCTCGCGCCACTCCGCCTCGTGTAGGCGTTCGTGGGCGGCCAGGGTCTGGGGGCGAACGTCGCGGCCTTGCTCCGCGCTCAGCTCGATGCGGCGCAGGTATTTAACATTGGCACAGGCGTCGACGTCGGCGGTCTGGCAAGCGGCCACGTCGGGGATGAGGAATCGCAGCGGACCGCCCTTGGCCTCGGGCAGCGGGCCTTCGCCGAGGCGGTACATGACGAGGGCTTGATCGATCACGGCATCGATCGGGATGCTGGCGGCATAGTCGCCCTCGGCCTCCAGCCTGATGAAGCGTGCATCGGGGGTGGGTTGTGCCAGCTCGAGGAGAGCGGCCAGCGTGACGGCGCTCCCCTCGCGGTCCGGTGCCAGTTTCGATACGTCGACGACCTGACCCGGTGCCGCCGCCAGATCGTCGAATGAGTAGGTTCGCGGCTGGCGAACCAGCCCTGCTATCTCCAGCATGTTCTTGCTCCTACGCCTCTACGGGGACCGGCTCGAAGACGCCCGCGATCTCCTGGTGCCCGTTGTTCTCCTCGAGCGCCTCCTCCCGGTAGAGGCCCAGCTTCTCGATCACTGGGGTGTCGTTGTAGACGAACAGAACCGACTCCACGTCGGCCTCGTGCTCATGGTAGGCCCAGCTCGGTACGACGAAGGTGTCCTTCTCGTCCCAGTTGAAGCGCTTGCCGTCGATGATGGAATGCCCCTTGCCCTTGGTCACGTGGTAGATCGTGCCGCCGGTGTGACGGTGCGCCGTGGTGGGCTTGCCGGGACGCAGGAGCTGCGCGAAGCAGGCCATCGTCGCCATGGCCGAACCACCGGTGACCGGGTTGGTGTACTCGAGGCACACGCCGTCGTGCGGGCTGCCGTCGGTGTCTTGGGCGAGGCGAGTCAGTGCCTCGTAGGTCTGCTCGAACTTGTAGTTGATTATCGGGGAATGCATGCCGCGATGCGTCTCCCACGTGGGGCGAAGCGATGCGTTGCCGTAGAGGCGCAGCGACATGTCGTCAGGCCTGGTTATCTCTTGCTGATCCTGGGTGTAACGCTCTTGGTAGGCGGCCTGGAGGGTGGACACCAACGGAACGTCGAGGCCGTCGATCCAGATCATGGGCACGTCGCCCTCGTTGCCGTGGCCGTGCCACGTGCCGTTGGGCGTGGTGATGAAGTCGCCTGGGTCCATGAACGACCGCTCGCCATTCACGGCGGTGTAGGCGCCCTGGCCCTCGACGACGAGACGTAGCGCCGATGCGGCGTGCCGGTGCGTCTTGGCGATCTCGCCGGGGTTGATGATCTGGAGATTGGCGAGCAGCGTCGTGGTGGCTGCGGGCCGTCCCTTGCCCTCCAGCCCTGGATTCGAGAAGACGAGCACGCGGCGCTCGGTATGCTCCATGGGTACGATGCGAGCGGCTTGGTACATCAGCGGCTTGAAGTCGGCCCACTTCCATATGTAAGGGACGACGTCCGGCGTGGTGTTGGCCATCTCCGTGTTCCACAGCGCGGCGCCGTGGTTGCGGCGGACCTCCTCGTAGAAAAGGGCCAGCTCTTCCATCGTGCTTCCGGGTCCACCTGACGTTGTCATGTGTGCCTCCTCGTGGCAGCCGTAGGACTCGCCTCTGGCGCATTCTAATCCAGCGGGCCTGGGAGTACATCGGGGAGCCGGGGTCCAGCATGCCGCAGCAGCGACGGGAGAACGTCCGGGTCCGGGAGGTGGCTCAGGCCGGGACGTTTGGGGGTCACCGCAAGCGCAGGAGGTTGCGTCTGATCTCCACACTTGTGGCGGCTCGACCGGAGACGCGTCGGTTTGACGCGGCCACGGGGTGGGCGCATCCTACGCAGACGTCATCCTGCCCGGGAGGAACCCTCATGGAGCTCGACCACACCATCGTTTCCGTCAAGGATAAGGAGGTCTCCGCCGGGTTCTTCTCCCGCATCCTCGGGTTCGAGTACAAGGGCGTCAGCGGCACGCAATCCAAGGTTCGCGTCAGCGATTCGCTGGTGATGCGATTCGACGAGCGCGAGCGGGAGAGCGAGCACTACGCGTTCCACGTGAGCGACCAGGAATTCGACGACGCGATCGCCCGGCTCACGTCGGAGGGGGTCGCCTATGGCGCCCGCCCACGGCAGGACGACATGCAGTGGGCGAACCGGGACGGCGGACGCAGGGTGTTCTTCAAGGATCCCGACGGCAACGACATCGAGCTGCTGACCGCCTCACCCAAGGACTGACCCATGACTGACGAGCGCGTCGACCTCAACACTTTCGCCGTGGCCCTCCTTAAGGCCGGATATCGGACGCTGGGCCAGGCGACGGACGGCCTGAACGACGAGCAGCTCTATCATCAACCCACGCCCGACGCCAACTCCATCGGCTGGCTCGCTTGGCACCTCAGCCGCTGGATGGACCGCTACGGCGCGATCGTCAGCGGCGATCCCCATGTGTGGGAGAGCGGCGGCTGGGCGGAACGGTTCGGCATGGACGCCGCACGTACGGGGAAAGGTGACTCACTGGAGCAGGTGGCCGCGTTCCACCCGGCGCGCGAATTGCTGTTCGGGTACGTAGATGCGGCGCATCAGGCAGCGGTGGAGATCGTGGGGCAGATCTCGGCAGAGCGGTTCCTCGCTCCGTTCCAGTCCGTGGCCGAGGGGCCGTCACCCACCGCATGGCAGGTGCTGGTGGGCTCGCTTATGGACATGGGGCAGCACACAGGGCAGATCGCCTACTTGCGCGGGATGATCACCGGCTACGGCTGGCGGACGGTCTAAGGCACCGGCCTGGAGGGCGTGTGATGGCGAGCGGATCCGAGGGCGATGCCGTCCTCGACGCGAACGATCGCTTCTATCGAGCTTTCGAGAGCCTGGACATGGATCGCATGGCGGCGGTCTGGCAGCAGGACGCGTCGGCGCGATGCGTGCATCCGGGATGGCCGATGCTGGCCGGGTGGGAGCAGGTCGGAGCGAGCTGGGAGCGCATCTTCGACAACGCGGCGATGATGCAGTTCAGCATCACGGACGCGGAGGTGTCCATCGAAGGCGCCTTCGCCTGGGTCACGTGCACGGAGAATCTCACCACCGTCGTGGACGCACGGGTGAACGAAGCACGGGTTCAGACGACCAACCTGTTCCACAAGATCGACGGCCTCTGGCTGCTGGTGCACCACCACGGCTCGCCCGTGATGTGACCCCGAGCGCCGGGCATCGTCTGAACGCTAGGCTTCGTCCGGCAACAGCTCGTCGATCACACGGATCGCACCGTGGTGACCCAGGGCAAGGAGGCTCGTGAGCAGGTCATCCGATGTGATGGGATCTGACGCAGGTTGAGCGATCCCAGTGGCGGGCGTCACAAACACGTGACGGCCACGGCGCATAATAGTGACATGGCCCGCCCCACCTCGTCCGAAGCCGTATCCTGGCGCCACGTACCACGCCCCGTCCTGGTGGTCGCGCTGGTGACCGCGGTGTGCCTGCTGGGCGACTCGGCGCTGTACGTTCTGCTGCCGTCGCACCTGGATGCCTTCGCCGTCTCGCCGACCGGGGCCGGCTTGATCCTCGGCATCAACCGCTACATCCGGATCGCGTCGAACAGCGGCGCCGGCTGGCTGTTCGAGCGCGTGGGTATCCGCGTGCCGCTGCTCTTCGCTGTGCTGCTCGCCGCGGCGACGACCGCCGCTTACGGCCTGTTCAGCGGCTTCTGGCCGCTCTTCGTCGCCCATGGTCTCTGGGGCATCGCCTGGTCGATCCTGCGGCTGGGCGGGTACCTTGTGGTAGTCGATGCAGCGCACGGCGTTGCGCTCGGCAGGCTCATGGGTGTCTTACAGGGCGTTTCCCGCGGCGGGAGTCTGGTTGCGGTGATCGTTGGCGGATTGCTGGCCGACCTGATCGGCGGCCGTGAGGCGCTGGTGCTATTCGGTGTGATCACGCTCTCCGCCCTCGCCGCGCTGCCCTTCGGCAGGATCCCTCCACACCTCGGCAAGAAGCTGGAGCCCCCAGCAGGCGCGAGCGGCAGTGGAGGCGAGCAAGCGATCGTTCAGCAAGAGACCCGCAGGAAGCTTCGGGTCCTCTACGGGCAGGCCGTGATCGCCTGGCTGTTGATCCCGGGGCTGTTCGTCAGCACCGCTGGATATCTCGTTCGAACGGTCGCGGGCGACGGTGCGACGCTCTATGGGGTCGTGCTCGGGGTTGGCTTGCTCAGCGGGATCCTAGTGGCCGTGCGTTGGGTGGGGGATCTGGGCCTGGGCCCTTACTTCGGGCACCTGTCGGACCGGCTCGGCCGCCCGCGCGTGATCCTCACCGCCATGGGTGCCATGTCGGCGGCGATGCTCACGGTCGCCCTGAGCCCAACGCTGCCGGTGACCATGGCGATGTTCTCGGTGATCTTCGTCGGCAGCACTGCACTGATGATCTCGCTGAACGCCTCGGCGGCGGAGCTCGCCCCTCCCGAGAGGCGGGCGATGGTGCTGAGCCGCTACGCCACCTGGGCGGACATAGGCTCCGGCACCGGGCCCCTCGTCGGTCTCTCTCTCGTCGCGAGCGTGGGCTTCGGATGGGCGTACGGCGGGGGCGCGGTGCTCATGGCCGCCGCCGCGATCTGGTACTGGTCGGTGTTCGCTCGCGGACGAGGCTAGCGTGCGGAGGGGTGGCGAGGTGGCGGGGCGAGGAGCATGGACACGATGCCGATCACGAACACGCCCGCGAACACCATGAACGCGAGCTCGTAGTCGCCGGTGGTATCGCGGATGTAGCCGGCCAGCGTCGGCCCCACGGGCCCGACGATCGCAAGGAAAGGCGCGGTGGCTCCGCGGATCGCGCCGGTCGACCGGCGGCCGAAATAATTGGGGATCAACAGCCGGAACCCGAGCGACCATCCACCAGCGCCGATGCCCCAGAATAGGCTGAACACCACCGCGTCCAGGTAGGAGTCCGCTTGTATGATGAGCACCATGGAGATCAGGTAGAACAGGCCGGTCGCCATCATCGTGAAGCGGATGTGGGTGCGGTCGATCAGCCAACCCCAGAAGAACGTGCTCACCGCCGAAGTCATGGCCCAGATGAACACGATGGTGGTGGAGGCGGCAAAGGACACGCCGCGCTCCTGGAAGCTCGCGACGGCGTGCAGGTTCACGGCGGTCTGGGCGAAGCCGTAGGCGGACAGGACCACCACCACCATCCAGAGTGCAGGCGTGCGGAAGGCCTGCCGCACGGTCCATTGCGCTTGCTCCACCGCGTCCCGCGCCGACAACGTGCCGCCCGGGGCCTGCTGAGGGGCGGCCTCGGCCCCGTCCGGGTGCAACCCATAGTCTTCGGGCCTGCGCCGCATGAACAAGAACGCGGGGACCGCGGCAAGCAACAACGTGCTCACCGCCAGCGCACCGTAGGCCGAGCGCCAGCCCAGCGTCAGGATGATCGGCAGCACCATCAACGGCATCACCGCCTGTCCGAATCGTAGACCGAAGCCGGCATACGCAGAGGCTCGGCCGCGCTTGTGCACGAACCAATTCGCCAGGGCCACCGTGGAGCCGAACTGGATGCCGGCGATGGCGGCCCCACGGCCGGCGCCGAAGAATATCCACATCTGCCATGGGGCCTGCATCAGCGCGAGACCGACCAGCATGCTTGCTATGATCACGCCAGCCACGACGGTCACCGTGCGCGCGCCGTGGCGGTCGAGGATCGGGCCCATGGCCGAGGTGAGCATGGAGCCCACGAAACTGCCGACGGTGAAGGCGAACGCGATCTCCGTGCGGGACCAGCCCATGTCGTCGCCGATGGGCTTCACCCAGATGCTGAGTACGGCACCGTACATCGGGGCGGAGGCGAACGAGATGAGCAACGTGGTGGCCGCGATGCCCCAGCCGTAGTACAGCTGCTTGAAAGGCCAAAGCAGGCGGGGTGGCGAGCTCTCGGGAGATCCTGCTTGCTTCACCGAGACACGGGCCTGTCAGGCATCTAGCTCGCGCCGTTCAGGTGGAAGAAGTCCACGGCGTTCCCAAGGATCATCTTCTGGACCTCGTCGTCGGGCACGCCCTTGAAGTTGTGCTCCATCACCGCGTCCGACTCAGGCCAATCGGATTCCTGGTGCGGGAAGTCGGCAGCCCAGATCAGACGGTCAACGTTCATGTGGTGGCGCAGGTCGACGCCCGAGCGATCCTGCTGGAAGCCCCAGTAGAAGTATTCGTTGAGAAGCACGCTGGGCATCGCCTTCAGTGGCTTGAACCCGTTCATCTGCTGGGCCCAGTAGATGTGGCGGTTGTAGCGGACGTCTGCGATCTCCAAGAAGTAGGGAACCCACCCGATGGAGGTTTCGGCCAAGCAGACCCGCAGGTCAGGGAAGCGATCAAACAGTCCCGATAGCAATAGCTGGACCGCGTTCGTGCCAGCTCCGCGGGTCGCGAAACGCTGAACCTGGAAGGCGAGTTCCGTGATGAGTCTCTCGTCTTCCTTGGGGTAGTCGAGGAGCTTGCCTTCAGAGCCTGTTCTCGCGAGCTCTACATGGATGGACACGGGCATCTGAAGATCCATCGATGCCGCCCAGAAGCGGTCGTCCTCCGGCAGCGGCTTGCCCCCTCCGTTCGGGAACGCCAACAACTGAACTCCGGTGAGCCCGACCTCCCGGCAGTAGTGGAGCTCATCGATGGCTTCGGCGATACCTGTGGTCGGGATGGCCCCGATCCCGAGCAGGCGATCCGGTGACTCGGAGCAGTATTCCTCTCCAACCCATGCGTTCCACCCGCGGAACAGCGCGTTCTGGAGAGCATCGTCTTTGACCTTCATCCACAGACGGGGACCACAGACCACTGCGGGATAAAGGATCTCGGCGTCCAAGCCGTCCATGTCCTGCTCTTTGAGCCGCTGCTGCGGCGAGCCGGTTCCAGGCGTCGATTCGTAGGTCTGTCCGCCGGGATACCAGAGCTCCCGGCCTTTGCCCCCATAGAGATCCATGGGGTTCTGCGTCACGGCAAGATCTTCCAGCTGGGTGGCATCAGCGCCCGTTTTCAGCTGGACCGTCTTGGGCGCTCGATCGCGAAACTTCGGGTCGACTCGGTGGGTCCACCGCTCGTTTGCGACCTCTAGATGCGAGTCGCCCGACATGCGTTTGTATGGTGCCATCGATGTCGCTCCCTCCATGTCCTGCGGCTCGACCGTAGTTGAGGGGCGGCTCGTTGTCAACGAGCGAGAATCGGCGTCACCCGCATGCTTGCCTGGCCCGCGCACCCCACGTATCATCGCCGCATGGACTTCCACTACCGCTACAACGTCAGCGCCGACCCCGACGAGCTATGGGCCTTGGTCAGCGACATCCCGACCGTGGGGATGTGCATCCCCGGAGCATCCGACGTCCGAGCCGATGGAGATGCGTCCTACGCCGGTATGGTCAAGGTCCGCGTGGGGCCCATCTCCCTCGGGCTGAACGGCAAGCTCACGGTGGACGAGATCGACAACGCAGGGCGCCAGATCTCGCTCACCGGCGAAGGGGCGGACCGCAAGGTGCCGGGCAACGTACGCGTACGCATCAAGATGGCGGTTGAACCTGCCGATGCTGGCAGCTCCGTGCTCGTTGTCGACTCGGAAGCCAACATCATGGGCAAGCTGGGCGAGTTCGGCCAGGGCATCATCCGTCGGAAGGCTGAGGGCATCCTCAAGGACTTCGGCGAGAATCTGGCCAAGAAAGTCGCCCGCTAGCTGACCTGCCCAGACGTCGACCGCTCGTCCGAGCCAACGGCCGATCCGCTGCCGTCCACCCGTCGATAACATGCCCGCATCGGGCGCTCACCTCGTGATCCATGCGGCTGAGCGCGCACGACATGCTCCGCAAGTGGCCGACGCGATCAACGCGAGGCTCACGTCGGAAAGCGGGCGATCGTGACTCGTGGCGGGATGAGATGTGCTGGCTGGTGGGCCGGCCGGCAGCGATATCGCCTAGCTCCGCCGGCGCTCCACGATGCCGTACACCATGGACAGCGCGGTGATGGATCGACGGACCCGGCGGACCGTTCCCGCCCCACCATGGTCCGCGCCGTCGCGAGCTGACCGGCGGACCGCATCTCGAGCCACGGCAGCCGCGTCCGTGACCCGCCGGCTCTGCAGCACGCGGCTCAGCTGAAAGCCGATGCCGAATGCCAATCCGACGAGGGCCGCACGGCGCGCGATCGCTCCGTCGGGCCGGATGGCGATGGCCCGGCTGCGGCGCAACGCAAGCACACGGGCCCGCACTCTCCTAGCAGGGTCGCGCACGCGTCCTGCCAGAACCCGGCCCTTCACGACCGGCACCAATGCCCTATCCAAGCTCATGACGCCAATCTAGTCCACGGTGTCGCTGTTGTCATCCGCCATCGTTGGTCGTCTCCCGGCTACCGCCCGATGGGAGGGGGTCATGCCGCCGAAGCACGACCACGCCGCGGTCCCGGGCGCGGCCGTGCAGGGCCTCGCACCGGCCGAGCCGCACGGCCGCGCGTTCCGGATGCCGCTCGCTGGGCGCTGTTCTTGGGCAGCTCCGACACGCTGCGCAAGCCCGACAGCTCTCGAGGCGTCAGTTCGCGCACCCTGCCTTTGGCCAGGCCCCCCAAGTCGAGGTTCCCGAGCTTGACGCGCTCGAGCTGGGTGACCCGGCGACCCACCGCGGCAAGGAGCTGGCGCACCTCGCGCTTCTTGCCCTCCACCATCGTTACGCTGTAGCGATTGGGCTCCCCGATATCCGGGAGCCTCCGCACCGACACGGCACGCGCACGGCCCTCCGGCAGGTCCACGCCGCTCACCAGCTTGCGCGCGTCCCCCTGACCCAGAGGATGGTCCACCAGGATGTGGTATTCCTTGCGGACGCCGTACCGGGGATGCGTGACCCGATTCACTAGCTCGCCGTCGTTGGTGAGCAGCATCAAGCCGCTGCTGCGCAGATCCAAGCGGCCCGCTGGCACTAGGCCCGGGATACGCAGCGCCTCCGGGACCAGATCGAGCACCGTGCGCCGCCCGCGGTCGTCGCGCACGGTCGACAGGTAACCGATGGGCTTGTTGACCAGCAGGTAGAGCGCCTTGCCGCTACCCGCGGTGAGTCCCGTATCTCCGATCGCCACACGGTCGCTGGCCTTGATGGACTGTGTGAGGTTCGTGACGGCCTCGCCGTTCACGCTAACGCGGCCCGCGATGATCAGCGCGGCGCATTCCCGTCGCGATCCGGCGCCTGAGCCGACCAGGTATTTCACCAGCGTCAGCGGCATTGCGCCCGACGAGCCGGACCGCGGTGTGTTGGTTGGGCGTGCCATGAGCAAAGGCTATCATGCCGCCCACCCATGACAGGTGCGGGCGCCGCCTGCTACAATCCGGGGCGCCTCCAGCGACGTGGCCACGGCCTGGTGGAGGCCTCGTTTCACACTCACCACGATGAAGGTTTAGCGCGCATGAGCCAACTGATCGACAAGCTAGAGGAGGCCGCGAATGGCGCGCCTCAGCCGTTGGGATTCGGCGCCGCGCGGCGCGAGCAGGTCGCCGCGATCCTGCTGCTGGGTGCCGTGGAAGCGGGCAACAGCGCTCAGACCAAACTCGTGATCGACGCGGGGATGGACGCCGCCATCGTGCTCGGCAGCAAGCCTGCGAAGAAGGCCGACATAGACAAATCGGCCAGGGCCCTGAAGGGCCACATCTTCGGAGTGTGGCAAGAGGAGGCTTC
>Ga0315338_1002524_pt1 | contig 17962 bp, 15 predicted proteins | sample ASW8metaG_FD_204518 | JGI IMG/M metagenome (GOLD analysis project Ga0315338, IMG submission 204518) | Ammonia-oxidizing marine archaeal communities from Monterey Bay, California, United States - ASW #8 | ecosystem: Environmental > Aquatic > Marine > Coastal | place: USA: California | collected... | reverse complement strand
AACAGATGTTTGGATAAACTCAATCCCTGCCACCATTAACAGAACGGAAATAATCAATGTTGCAATATATTCTGCCCTACCATGGCCGTAAGGATGTTCTACATCCGCAGGTTTTTCTGTCTGTTTAAACCCCCAGATCACAACAACGGATGATATTACATCAGAAAGAGTGTGTACAGCATCAGCTATAACACTGACAGCCCCCACCATAAGACCAATAGACAACTTTATAAAAAATAGAATACCATTAATAATAACAGAGATACGTCCCTGTAATATTCCAATTTTTGTCCGATAAATCTGTCCCGACTCTTTAATTATTGGGACAAATTTATTGGTTAATAATTCAAACACGTAATATCAAATTCAAATAGCTGCAATCTTGTCAGCAATAAATACTTTTAAGATTGAAAAACTGTGAAGATTAAAACAAAATTTATGAATCATATGCCCCTATTCCTGTTACTTTTTCTCCAATTATCAGAGTATGCATTTCATGGGTACCTTCATAAGTATACACTGATTCAATATTAGCCATATGGCGAATCGGTGAATAATCTTCGACAATACCATTACCTCCTAGTATTTCTCTTGCAGTTCTCGCAATGTCTCTGGCCATAACACAATTACTCCGTTTCGCCATAGACACTTGTTGGAAAGTCATCTTTCCTTCATCTTTTAACCTTCCTAAGCGGTAAGCCAACAATTGAGATTCAGTTATCCTCGTGATCATATCCGCCAGTTTAGCCTGAGTTAACTGATAACCGGCAATGGGTTTAGAAAACTGTTTTCGATCTTTAGAATATTCCAGGGCAGTGTTATAACAATCAACGGCAGCTCCAACCATACCCCAAGCGATGCCATAGCGAGCTTGTGTCAAACAGCTTAATGGTCCTTTTAATCCTTCAATTTTTGGAAGTCGTGCCGAATCATTTACTCTTACATTATCCATAGAAAGTTCTGATGTAATGGAGGCTCGAAGACTCAATTTTCCGTGAATATCGCTCGATGTAAATCCGCTAATACCTTTTTCCAACAAAAACCCGCGAATAATCCCTTCTTCGTCTCGGGCCCAAACAACAGCCACATCAGCCAATGACCCATTTGTAATCCACATTTTATTACCATTGATAATCCAATCTTCGCCATCTCGTTTACATCGAGTGGCCATACCCCCTGGATTTGATCCATAATTCGGCTCAGTGAGGCCAAAACATCCAATCAAAGTTCCTGCACCTAATCCAGATAACCATTTGGACTTTTGCTCATTAGAACCATAAGCATGGATGGGATACATGACTAACGCGCCCTGCACACTGGCAAAGGATCGTAAACCAGAATCTCCCCTTTCTAATTCATGCAGAATGAGTCCATAGGCCACATTACTTACACCTGCACCACCTGACTCTTCAGGAAGAGCTGAACCCATGAATCCCAACTCACCTAATTTAGGGACCAATTCCATAGGAAAAGTTGCATTCTCATAATGCCTATTTATAACAGGCATAAATTCTGTTTGAACAAAATCGTACGCTGTCTGTTGAATAAGTAATTCTTCTTCGGATAAAAGTTCAGATATGTTGTAAAAATCAGGCCCTAATTTTTTCATAATTTTCCTTTACTGTGATATTGAAATTACGGTATATCTTTCCTTATTTCGAAATGATCTCATGCTGTTCTTCCATGCCCATTGAAATGAGATAAGGTTCCTTTTTTTGCCGTTTTATAAATGATTCTTTTGAATCTAAATCTAGCCAATTTTGTTGAATCATGATCTGGCCGATCGATCCACCGAGCGTATTGCCGGGGCCAAGCAATACCAATTTATCCGGGCAAAATTCTTTAAGTGCCACCGTAACGGCATGGTTAAAATTGTAAGGTCGAATTACTTGGGAATCTAAAGTATACTTGAAGAGTGCTGAAGGTTCTGTTGAGTATTGAGACCAAATATATCCTCGACCGTCTACCAAAGGAACGGACGGCTTTTGAAAAAGTGATATTGATAATTCACTCATTGCTTTAATAGAAACTGATTCCATAAGTGGCGTATGAAATGCTGCATGATAAGGCAGTTGGAGGGGATATTTATCCTCTTTAGGGAGTTTTATTAATAGCGCATTTAACGATTCCTGAGCACCTCCAATAACAACATATCCCCCCAAATAAATTGATATATGGGCACCAAAATTATTGATTTCATTCATTACCATTTCATTTTTGGATTTATCTAATTGCCAATTTTCATCTACTATAGGATAAATGATTTGCCCACCGATAATGCCTCCTTTCATCATGGAACCCATTGTATTAATCAAACGATATGCATTCTCCGAATTGAGAGCACCACTTAAGGCCAGAGCAATATACCATCCCATGGAATTTCCTGTTATTGCCACAATCTCATATCTACCTTTATTAATAGAACAATAATCGCTCAAACTGCACGCATAAATGAGAGGTGATGCATGTTCTCCGGCCATATGGACTTTGGCCTTGAAGCGCATGCTATCCAATTCAGTTAGTGTTGGAAGTCCCAATTTTTTTCGCTGGTTATCCATCCATCCTATCTGTTTATCTGCATGAACAATCTTTGATTTTAAATAATTTGATGTGTTTCGGGTATATGATCCCCGTCCTGGACAAATAACTACGATCCTCTCTTTAGGCATTCACTAGCTCCAGTGAATTTTGTATTATGGATTCCTTGCTAGGTAGCGTGGCGGTTGCAGCTTCGCCCAAAGATATAAAACTGTCTTCTGCTGCATGTAGTTTAATGTTTAACGGTTTTGTGGATTCATCCATTAATCGATTAAAGATACCTTCACCATAGCAACCTGACCTTCTACATTCATCAACGATAAGCACCTTTTTACAAGTACCTATTGCATTCAATAATTGCTTTATATTGATGTCTGAAAGCCATCGAAGGTCAATTACTTTTATCTTTTTTTTCAGTTTTTTCTCGATCGCTTTTTTTGCCTGGAGTGATAAATATAATCCATTGCCAAATGTGATAATGGTTAGAGATCTTCCGTTCCCATAAGTTGCAAACTCTCCGACAGGAATTTTTTCTTTTATAGAAGGGTATTGGAATCTCCATTTCCCATCTTTCGGTTTATAGAGATCTTTAGTCATGTAAAGTGCAATCGGTTCGACAAAAACTACAACGCGTCCATTTTCATATGCTTCCCTAACGGCTGTACGTAACATCATCACCGCATCGGCACCATTGGATGGTACCGCTAGAATCAAACCTGGAATATCTCGAAAAATTGTGAGCGAATTATCATTGTGAAAGTGACCACCAAATCCTTTTTGATAAGCCAATCCGGGTACGCGAAGAACCAATGGATTAATGAATTGTCCTTTAGAGAAAAAAGGTAATGTGGCAGCTTCGCCACGAAGCTGATCTTCCGCATTATGAAGATATGCCAAAAACTGAATCTCAGGAATGGCAATAAAACCGTTATGGGCAAAACCAAGACCAAACCCAATAATGGACGTTTCATCCAATGGACTATTGAACACTCGGCGGATACCAAATTGTCTATAAAGATCTGCTGTCACATGATAAACGCCCCCTTTTTGCGCCACGTCCTCACCAAAAACTATAGTATTTTGATAACGAAGCATAATATCAGATAAGGCATAATTGATAAGCTTTGCCATATTCTGAGGATGACTCATTCGATTGAATTCTTTACCAAAAATTTCCTTTCTTACACTTTGTATTGGTTGGTTCGGCGATGTCCTTTTAATTTGATTAGCCGTGATGGATTTCATTACATCCGCCGCTGTTTCCAGTTTTGGGCGAACAATTGTAGCATTAAACACATGGTTTACTTGATCTCTTGATGAATTATAAAGAGCTAAAATATCTTCAGAAGACAAACATTGGTTTTCTATTAGAATTCGCGATGAATGGAGTAATGGATCGTTGAATTCAGTAGCTTCGATTTCAGATAAGGTCCGGTACCCCATTTCCACATCAGAACCTGCATGGCCCATTAGCCGGACAGTTTTCATATGAAGAAATATTGGTGACCGATTCATACGGCAATCGTTCTCAACTTCTCGAGATTTAATAATAAGATCAATAAGATGAAGGCCATCTGTCTGGATATAATGTATGTCTTGCCGATTATTAAAATTCTGCTCGATCCACTTTTTGTCAGTTGAAACAGATATCCCAGTGCCATTATCCTCGCAAATAAAAATGATGGGTACGTGACCACCTTGACTAGAAACCCAAGAAGCAGTGTTGAAGGCACTCAATGCAGTAGCATGGTTAACACTAGCATCTCCAAAACTGCAAAGGACGATACTATCGTATTTTAATTTGCTTTCAGGGATATCTAAATCTTTGGCACGATCGATGGAAAAAGCCGTTCCCACTGCTTTGGGCAAATGACTTGCAATAGTGCTAGTTTGTGGTGGAATGTTGAGTCGCTCACTACCAATTACTTTATGCCGACCTCCGCTGATGGGATCTTCAGATGATGCCATAAAAGATAGAGCCAAATCATAAATAGGCGTGGTACCCGCTACTTGTTTTGAACGTTCGATAAAAAAAGGTCCGCTGCGGTAATGTAAAAACGCCATGTCCGTTGTTGGGAATACTTTTCCAAAAACTGCATTCCCTTCGTGACCAGAGCTACCAATTGTATAAAAACATTTTCCTTCATCTTTTAACAGCCGTGCTTTTAAGTCTATATGGCGGCTCAATACCTGTGATTCAAAGATAGAAATCAGTTCTGTGGGTCTAATATTGGTTTGGGATAAATGAAGGTTTGTTTGGGGAGGGGGAAAATTATTGTTTTTCACAAATTTTGTGAAATTTTGATCGACAACTTCAGCTCGGTTAAATAGCGACATAATCAAATTATTTCATATTCAGAAAATGAAAACACAGAGTCGGATTGTTAAAATGGGAGTCATTATCTCTGTGCACTATGTTACTCCATGGCTAGTTTCTTAAACTTTCCAGTTTTAATTTGAATTCTCTTAACTCCCTAACATTTCCGATCTCAATCTCACCAGAATCCCATTTCAGTTTGAAATCTTCTTCAGAATCAGAACCGTCCTGTTTTTTGTAAAGCGGATATAAATCAGCTTCATCACGTGGTTTATTGCTGTGTAATGTTGCTGTAAGCTGATAGGCCACGTCTTCATTAATATCATCAATAACGCGTTCAGGAAGGGTCTGCTCTAACAGACTTTGTTCAACGCGAGAAAAACGCATACCTTGAACCACATAATCCTGATAAGCTTCCCATGCAAAGGGTGCAACCGCTTTTACCGATTCTGCCATAGCATCAGAGAATACTCTAATCTCATATTGAGCGTGACTATCTGAACGAAGTCCTATAAAATGAAGTAGATTATGAAGATCATTTTTCCAATACCACTCGGTATAAAGGTTAACAGGAAGAACTGAACGTGCCAATTCGCGGGCGATTCCCGCTTCGTTTAATTCTGCATAAATAGCAAAACTACGTTCTGATATTTCTTTAAAATAATCCTTTACTTTTTGTTTCAAGTCTTCAGGAACCTCGCCCATCCTACCCTGTTTATTCAAAGCAGATTGGAATTGAATATTTTCCGGATCTGGGTAATAGAATTCATCTCGCGCTTCTGAATAACGGAGTGAATATTCATTAATATTTGCTGTGCGATGACGAACCCACTGCCGGGCCACAAAAATGGGCATCTTGCAATGGAATTTAAATTCCACCATTTCAAATGGTGTGGAGTGGCGGTGGCGCATTAGGTAACGAATTAATCCCCTATCTTGAGATACCTTACTGGTGCCTTTTCCATAACTGACTCGTGCCGCTTGCACGATGGCGTCATCACCGCCCATGGAATCCACGAGCCTGACAAAGCCCTTATCTAAACATTTTATTGCATCGCTTGGGATATCTGACATTTCATTTCTTTTTAGTTAATATTGTTAAAGTTTTGTCTACTGCTCCAATTTCACCAGCGATTAAGCCTGGTTCAATCAAGGTGCTTTCTTGATTGAAACTAACACGTTTGCCCGTCAGGTCAATGAGCTTTCCACCAGCTTCATTAATTATGCAGTTTCCTGCACAAATATCCCATTCATTTTTTGGACGAAGAGATGCAAAAATATCCGCTTCCCCGGCTGCAGTAAGTCCTAGTTTATATGCAACCGAACCCACAGCTCTAAACTCACCAAAAATTTGATTATAAGGTTCCCATAGGCCCCTACGAGTTTCAGATCGACTGGTTAGCATAACCATATCACTTACATTTTTACTAGTGCTACAGTGGATCGGTTTACCATTTAAAAATGCGCCTTCACCTTTAGCAGCTGTAAATATTTCTTTTGTAACTGGATTATAAAGGACTCCAATAATCGCTTCGCAATTTTCAACCAAAGCAACACTCACCACAAAATTTGGAATTCCTTCTATAAATTCTTTGGTACCATCCAATGGATCTACAATCCAAATTCGTTCTTTATTAATTCTTTCATGAGAATCTATCGTCTCTTCGGATAGCCAACCATATTCTCGTCGAGTTTCTAATAGTATATTTTTCAAATATGAATCCGCCGCATGATCAGCGGTTGTAACTGGATTATGATTTCCTTTTTCTTTTATTTCATAATCAGCTTGATAATAATTGTTGATGATTTTTCCCGCTTCAATAGCGGCGTTTTTTGCAAGCTTTAATTCAGAAATCATAGAAGGAAAGTTAGTAGTATTCCTCGTATTCATTTCATTAAAATAATTAGTATCGGTAATAATTAATAGATTTTGTTAATTATTACTTACACTAAAGTATCGAGCATCAGGATGAGAAAAGTACCAACCACTCACGGATGCAGCGGGATACATCGCATGATTTTCCGTTAAAGAGATTCCAGTATTTTCTTCCACGTTCAGCAATTTCCATATCTTATCCTTTTCAGAATGGTCTGGGCAAGCGGGGTATCCAGGCGCTGGACGGATTCCTTGATATTTTTCTTTTAGCAAGGAATTATTATCAAATGATTCATCCGGTGCATATCCCCAAAATTCTTTCCGCACCCTTTCGTGAAGTTTTTCTGCAAATGCTTCAGCTAAACGATCAGCCAATACTTTAACCATAATCGCATTATAGTCATCATTTTGGTCTTCAAATTCTTTTGCAATTTCTTCTATCCCATGCCCGGTGGTCACAGCAAATGTACCGATATAATCACCTTTTGGAGCAATAAAGTCAGCTAAACAGTAATTTGATTTTTTCGCACCTTTATCTATAGTTTGACGAGGAAATTCAAAAACCATATCATTCGTAAAGACAGATTCATTTTCAGCATATGCAGGGTGAATTCCAATTACAGCATTAGCAGTAAGAAATTTTTCTGATAGTATTCGATTTAATAATGACTTTCCATCATCTAAAAGTTTGGCTGCTTCCAAACCATATTTTTTATCAGATAAAATCTTGGGATAAAGGCCCTTTAATTCCCACGCATGAAAAAAAGGTGACCAATCAATATAATCCACGAGTTCATCTAATGGATAACTATTAAATACTTTCACACCTTGAACCTCAGGGTTTAGTATTTGATATTGGTTCCAATCAATTTGAAATTTTCTTTCTCTTGCCATTTCAATTTCAAGACGTTTTATCCTTGGACCTTTTACAATGGTTTCCCGAATCTGGGCAAAATCTTTTCGAATTCCAGCCACAAAAGATTTCCTTTTCTCGTTATTCATAATCTTGCTGACAACACCTACTGCACGGGACGCATCAATTACATGTATGGTTGGTCCAGAATAATTCTCTTCAATTTTCACAGCTGTATGTTTGCGGCTTGTGGTGGCGCCTCCAATTAATAATGGAATATCAAATTTGAGACGCTCCATTTCTCTGGACACATGAACCATTTCATCCAAACTTGGAGTAATCAAACCTGAAAGTCCAATAATATCTGCTTCTTCTTCTTTGGCAGTAGACAATATTTTATCTACAGGAACCATAACACCCAAATCGATAATGTCATAGCCATTACAACCTAAAACAACACCAACTATATTCTTCCCAATATCGTGGACATCACCCTTTACCGTTGCCATTACAATCTTACCATTGGATTTTCCTGTTAAACCCATTTCATCTTTTTCTTTTTCGATGAAAGGAATCAGATGAGCTACAGATTTTTTCATGACCCGCGCTGATTTAACCACCTGAGGTAAAAACATCTTTCCAGAGCCAAAAAGATCACCCACCACATTCATCCCATCCATTAGTGGTCCTTCTATTACATGAATTGGTCGTTCATATTGCTGCCGCGCTTCTTCAGTATCTTCATCAATATAATCAGTGATCCCTTCTACAAGGGCATGGCTCAACCGCTCCTCTATCTTCATTTTTCTCCAAGAAAGGTCCTTCACTCTCGATCGCTTTACACCACGGTATTCTTCTGCAATTTCCACTAATCTTTCCGTAGCATCATCCCTGAGATTGAATAGTACATCTTCTACGCGTGCTTTCAATTTGGGCGCAATATCATCATAAAGAGTCAACTGACCAGCATTCACAATGCCCATATCCATACCAGCTTGAATTGCATGATAAAGAAATGCAGAATGCATGGCTTCACGTATACCGTCATTTCCTCTAAAAGAAAAAGACAGGTTGGATACGCCACCACTAATATGAACTCCAGGAAGGGTTTCCTTTATGGTTTTTGATGCATCTATGAACGCTTTTATATATTCGTTGTGTTCCTCAATCCCTGTGGCCACTGCAAATATATTTGGGTCAAAAATGATATCTTCCGATGGAAACCCGACTTCATCGGTTAAAATATTATAAGCTTTTGTACATATGTCGACTTTTCGTTGATAGGAATCCGCCTGACCTTCTTCATCAAATGCCATAACGATTACAGCAGCACCATATTTACGGATAATCTTTGCTTGCCGAATAAATACAGCTTCTCCCTCTTTCATGGAGATGGAATTAACAATACCCTTCCCTTGAAGATTTTTAAGCCCCATTTCCAAAACGGTCCACTTGGATGAATCCACCATGACGGGTATTTTAGCAATATCCGGTTCCGAAGCAATTAGTCGAAGAAATGTTTCCATAGCTTTTTCAGAATCGAGGAGTCCTTCATCCATGTTTACATCGATAACCTGCGCTCCATTCTCAATCTGTTGTCTCGCAATGGACAGAGCTTCTTCGTAATTATCTTTCTCTATTAGACGGCGAAATTTGGCGGATCCGGTCACATTAGTTCGTTCACCTATATTAACAAAATTACTCTCCGGACGTATCGTGACTGGTTCTAAGCCGCTCAATTTTGTGAGCGGTTCGATAAAAGGTATTGACCTTGGTTTTAACCCATCAACTGCTTCTACTAATGCCTGAATATGGTCTGGTGTTGTACCACAACATCCACCAACTAGATTTACCAATCCACTCATGGCAAATTCTTTAATTATTGCTGCCATGGCTGACGAGGATTGATCGTATTCACCAAACTCATTGGGCAAACCTGCATTGGGATATACAAACACATTTATATTCGCTGAACTAGATAGTTCACTTAACCAAGGACGGATCTGTTCTGCTCCAAGCGCACAATTAAGTCCCACTGCTATTAAATTTACGTGACGGATGGAATGCCAAAATGCCTCCACAGTTTGTCCGGATAAAGTCCGACCACTCGCATCCGTGATAGTACCAGAAACCATAATGGGTAAATCGGAATTGGTTTCATCAAGTAAAGATTGAATCGCAAATAGCGCTGCTTTACAATTCAATGTGTCAAAAACTGTTTCAACTAATAATAAATCAACGCCCCCATCAAGGAGTCCCCTAGCTTGATTATAATAGGCATCACTCAATTCATCAAATGATATATTCCTAAAACCAGGATTATTTACATCAGGACTCAAAGATCCAGTTCGGTTTGTTGGTCCAAGGGCACCTGCTACAAAACGCGGCTTATCCGAGTAAGATTTGGCTACATTACATGCAATTTTTGCCGCTTGCAGATTGATTTCATAAGCCATGTCTTCCATTCCATAATCCAATTGAGAGATGGCATTGGCATTAAAAGTGTTCGTCTCAATAATATCAGCACCAGCATCAAAATACGCTTTATGAATTTCACCTACCAAATCGGGTCGTACGAGGCATAAGATATCATTATTTCCTTTTAGATCATGTTCATGATCCTTAAATCTATCACCACGAAAATCTTCTTCGTTAAGATTGTAAGACTGCACCATAGTTCCCATGGCTCCATCCAGTACCAATATCTTTTCTTTAAATAAAGTATTAAGCATCTTTCTTTCGGATTTTCAACAAAAAACCCCGATGCTAAAATCGGGGTTCTAGTCCTTTTTAGCACCATTATTTTATGTCGCGGCAATAGGGCACAAATGACGACAGTGAAAATTAGGTGTAATAAGCCCTGAGATTCAATGGATATGTCAATACTTGATAATACTTGGTCTGACCTTATGCTTACCGTAATTTAATAGCTGGATGTAGATGAATTAGAAGGAGCTAATCCAAAAAGTTTTTCAGGTCTGATTTTAGACCAATGAACAATAATTAAGAAAATTTTTCAGCCTTCAGAAAATTAAGAAAATTTTTTGTAGCGTTTTACCTCGGCTGAAGGGCCGACTGCTTCCTTCCCTTCGTCTTCAATCCAAAATAAACAGTAACCTATAGTTGATAGATCTTGGGAGTTAGTATATGAAAAAAGAGATTTATATCAGCGAAAGTATGGGAGAATCTCGCATTGCCATTATTGAGGATGGCACACTTGTAGAAGTGTACGTTGAGAAGCAGGATAAGGCGCGCATGGTGGGAAATATATATAAGGGACAAGTTGAAAATGTCCTTCCCGGAATGCAGGCAGCCTTTGTGGATATCGGTTATGATATCAATGCTTTCCTCCCCTTTTCTGAAATAGAAAATCCTGCGTATCTCGCAGATATGGATGATAGTGACGAACAAACATCCAATGGCCAAAAAAGAAAAAGTGGCCAAAAAAGAAATCGGCGCAAATTTCAAGATAATATTAGTGTCGACCTAAAAACAGGACAGGATATTTTTGTCCAAGTTATTAAAGAAGCTTTTGCAGGAAAAGGTCCTCGTGTGACCACTGAAATTGCCTTACCTGGACGCCTTCTTGTATTAGTTCCCAATGCAAAATATATTGGTATTTCTAAAAAAATCTGGGATAAGTATGAAAGGCGCCGCTTAAAAAAGATAGTCTCTTCTTTAAAAGACAAAGAAATGGGCGTTATAGTCCGTACAGTGGCAGAAGGTAAAAGTGAAGAACTTTTAAAGAACGATTTTTCCATGTTGGTAGAAAACTGGAAGAAACTCCAAGTTAAGAGTGATCGTTCAAAAGGCACTGCACTGATTTATGAGGATTTAGAGACAGCCTCGAGTGTAATCAGGGACCTATTTACACCAGATATAAGTAAAATCGTTATTGATTCGAAAAAAATGTATAGAAAGCTCCAGAGATATATGGAGGATATATCACCCAATATGGCCAACCGGTTAGAGCATTATAAACTAAAACAACCTCTATTCGAAAGTATGGGTCTTGAGAATGAATTGGATAAGCTCCTTAGACCAAAAGTTTGGCTTAAAAGTGGTGCATATCTCATTATTGAAAAAACAGAGGCCATGGTTGTGGTAGACGTAAATAGCGGACGCTTTGTGGGTAAAAAGAACCATGAAGATAATTCCTTGAAGATCAATCTTGAAACGTGTAAGGAGGTTGCAAGACAGCTTCGATTAAGAGATCTATCCGGATTAGTAGTTATTGATTTTATTGATATGCGCGAAGAATCTAATCGAAGCAAGGTTTACTATGAACTACGGAAAGAATTAAAGAAAGATCGCGCAAAAGTAGCAGTTTCACCAATTTCAGAATTTGGTTTATTAGAAATGACCCGTCAGCGGATCCGACTTAGCCTTTTGGATTCAATGAGCGAAGAATGTCCTACCTGTCACGGTGCAGGAAGAATCATGTCTCGAGAGACCTTGATCACAAGAATAGATCACTGGCTCAGGCGATATAAATCTAAACATCGTAGTTTAAAATTAAAATTGCAGCTACATCCTACGATTGCTGATTTTATGATGGATAATAAAAAAGCATTACGTGGACTCATGTGGCAGAATTTTACTTACATTTCAATCGAGGGAAATCCACAAATTGCACGGGATGAATTCCGCTTTTTAAATACAAAGAATGGGGAAAAAGAGATTGAACACGTAGGGGTTGAACACAAACATGAAAATGGTTAATTTTCTCAGCTTTTTTTGGAGTAATAATAATGTTTGCAATTGTTAATATAGCAGGAAAACAATACCGCGTTGCCCAAGGTGACCAAGTCAAAGTTTCTAGTTTGGAGACAGAAGCTGGGAAAAAAGTTAAGTTTGATCAAGTCCTTTTAACTGACGACGGTAAAAAAGTCCAAGTTGGTACACCAACTCTTAAAGGAGTTACCGTTTCTGGTACAGTACTGAATCATGGCCGAGACAGAAAAGTAATCATTTTCAAGAAAAAAAGACGAAAAGGCTATCGTCGTAAAAACGGTCATAGGCAAAATTTTTCTTTGGTTCAGATTGATACTATTTCAGTATTAGCTCCTAAGAAAAAAGTTGGACCAGCTAAAAAGAAGGAAGATTAGTTATGGCTCATAAAAAAGGTGTTGGCAGTTCCAAAAATGGTCGTGATTCTAATGCCAAACGGCTTGGTGTTAAGGTTGCTGATGGGCAAGCCATCCTAGCTGGTGGCATTATCTTGAAACAGCGTGGTACTAAAATTCACCCTGGCATCAATGTTCGCCGTGCTGGCGATGACACTTTATTTGCCACTTCAGATGGAGTGGTTAAATTTGCACGAAAAGGAAGAGACCGTAAAACTGTCAGTGTTATTAACGGATAATAAAAACGTTATATTATCAAAATTCAAACCCCGTTTTACATTGTAAAACGGGGTTTTTTTATTTATAGATACCTCAAAGGACTTAATTTCTAGATACCAAAAAATTTAAATAATAAGGAATTCATTATGGCTCGACCTAAAATAGCACTAATTGGCGGTGGACAGATTGGTGGCAATCTTGCTCTGCTTGCTGCACAAAAAGAGTTGGGTGATATTATTATTTTTGATATCCCCAAATCTGAAGGTATGGTCAAAGGGAAAGCACTGGATATCATGCAGTTACGGCCCCATGACGGATATGATGCTGACATATCTGGAACTTCGGATTGGAATGATGTAAAAGATGCAGATGTATTTATTATTACGGCTGGAATTCCACGCAAACCAGGTATGAACCGTGAAGATCTCCTCGAAATCAATTTGGGGATTATGAAAGATGTAGCCTTCAATATTAAAGAACAAGCACCAAATGCCTTTGTTATCGTGGTTTCAAATCCTTTGGATGCCATGGTCTATGCATTCCACAAAGTTTCTGGATTTAGAAAAAATATGGTTGTTGGAATGGCTGGTGCATTGGATAGTGCACGTTTTCGTACATTTATTGCAATGGAAACTGGCTGCTCAATCCAGGATGTGACCTGCATGGTGCTCGGAGGACATGGCGACACCATGGTGCCTATAACGCGTCTGGCCACAGTGGGCGGTGTGCCTTTAGAATCATTGATTTCCCCAGAACGCCTTGAAGAAATTGAGGACCGCACCCGTTTTGCTGGAGGTGAAATTGTAAAATTATTTGGAAACGGGTCAGCTTTTTATGCTCCTGCCCAATCGGCCATTGAAATGGCCGAATCCTATATAAGGGATAAAAAACGGGTTATTCCTTGCGCATCACTCTGTGATGGTGAGTTTGGCATTGATGGCTATTTTATCGGTGTTCCATCAGTTATTGGTTCTAGTGGTGTAGAACGTATCCTTGAGTTTGATCTCAAAGACGAAGAAAAAAAATCATTGAATGATACACTAGAAGCAGTAAAAAAGACCGTAGAAGAAACAGGATTATAGTCTAATTCATAATTATTCTTGTGAAAACCCTGCTAATTGTGGGGCTTTTATATTGTTCTTATTTTACTATAAAAAATAAAAAGTCTTGAAAAAAGATATTAATCAATGATAAAAACTTTATCATTTTTAACTTTTACCGGAAAGGTCTTTACTCTTAAATCCGAGTTGGCTACCGCACAGCCAGTTTCTACATCAAATTCCCATAAATGAAATTTGCATTGAATAATTGATTCAGAAATATTCCCATCCGCTAGCGACGCGCCTCGGTGAGGACACCTATTATCCCAGGCATGTATTTTTCCTTTTAAATTGAACAAGGCAACTGGCGCGTCATCAACCATGACGAGCTTACTCCCACCCTTCGGAATATCATTCAATTCTGCAATTTTTTTCATTCAACCATGCTTAATATTTCTACTACCAATTTTTCGATTCCTTCAGCTGCCTCTTTGATAGACTGTGCTTCCATATATGCTGGCGTGGTAATAATCTTCTTTTCTTTATCCACAATCATTTCTGTAACTGGGCACGTTACATGCTTACTTCCCATAGTCTTAATATCATTGGCTGTTGATTCATCTGAACCGATGGTCATTTCTGCCGATTCATCCTGTTCACCAAGAATTTTTGCCATCATAGCCGGTGCAATACAAATGGCTCCGATAGGTTTTTGCAATAAATGAACTTCCGTCACCAATCGAAATACATCCGGATTAATAGAACACTCGGAGCCAGCCATGGCATAGTCACATAAATTTTTTACCACACCAAATCCTCCAGGAATGATCAGCGCATCAATGTCATTACCAGTTACCTCTGCCATATCTTTTATATTACCTCGCGCAATTCTTGATGATTCTACTAAAACATTTCGAAATTCATCCATTTCCTGACCTGTATAATGGTTAACTACATGCATTTGATCAATATTGGGTGCCATCATTACCGTCTCTACTCCGGCCCTATCCAATGCTAGCATTGTAATAACCGATTCATGAATTTCAGCCCCATCATTTACACCGCATCCTGATATTAAAACACCTATTTTTTTCATAATCAATTTTCCTCATCCAAATTTTGTTGAATATTCCTTTTCAATCCGGAATACTTTGTCCGCTTTACAGCTGATCCTTTGAACAATTTACGAAATCCTTTCTCATCTAATGTGGCCCAATCTGAATCGGTCCAATCTATTATCTCCTGCCTAGGATAAAATGATATTTCAGAACTAGCCTGGCTAAATTTTTGATTCCAAGGACAAACCTCTTGGCAAATATCACAACCATAGATCCACCCGTCCAATTCACTTTCATCTGAGTTGAATTCGCCTCGATGCTCAATGGATCGATATGAAATACATTTCCCCGAATCAATCTTATACTCCCCTAAAGCAGAAGTGGGGCAAGCATCAATACAGGCTGTGCAAGATCCACAGAGATCTTCTACAAAAGGTATATCACATTCCAATGCCAGATCTAAGACCAATTCGCCTAAAAAAAGCCAACTTCCATAATCTTTTGAAATCAAATTAGTATGCTTCCCTTGCCAACCCAATCCTGCTTTTTGGGCCCACACCTTTTCCATAACAGGGGATGTGTCCACACAGGCGATTCCTTTCACATCATGATGTGTCTCATGGATCCAATTTAACAATATGTATAATCGCTTTTTGAGTAAATCGTGGTAATCATCCCCCCATGCATAATTACTAATTTTTAATTCGGAATTACTATTCGATTGATCTAAGCCACTATAATAATTCATTCCAACAGAAATAATCGATTTTGCTTGAGGAAAATAATTAAAAATATTTCCTCGTTCTTTTTTACGTTTTGTAATCCAATCCATTGTTGCATGCCCCCCTGAATTGATCCACTTTTCTAAAACCGACTGATGATCCGGTATAACTTCTGCTTTGGTAATACCTACTTTTTGAAAACCAAGTTCGGTAGCCTTGTTCTTGATGGATTCTGAAAAACTGACGGACATGTTATAATTAACTATTATGTTTTAAACGATCTGCCCATAGGATTCCAATGACAGTTTTAACATCTGTAATCTTGCCAGACCAAACCCATTTTAGTGCCGTATTCAAGGGTGTGGGTATTGGTTCTAAAAATTCATCATGATCAAGGTTATTCTTAGTGACCACCAAATCTTCAGCCAAATACATCCACATCTTTTCATTTGAGAATCCAATGGCTGGATGAATGTTTGTTAAGAAGGTTAGTTTATTTGCTTGATATCCCGTTTCTTCTTCTAACTCGCGTTTAGCACAATTAAGTGGATCTTCACCATCATCCAAAGTTCCAGCAGGTATTTCAATGAATTCCTCTTGTGGTCCATAACGAAATTGTCGAATGAGACAGATATCTCCATTTGAAAGGATGGGAATCAAACAAACAGCACCGGGATGGTTAATCCATTCCCGTGTACTTGTTTTTCCATCAGGTAATTCGACTTGATCAAAATATAAGTCAATTAATTTCCCGGAAAAGATTCTTTTCGATGAAATCTGTGTCTCTTTTAAATCTGACATATTGGATAATCTATTTATAATCTTTAATTAGAGCCTTTGCTAACCTTTTCTAAATTGGTTTGCACATATAAATCGTCAATCAATAGAATTGCGATTAACCAATTTATGTACATTAAAAATATTCGATATACGTGATTTTTAATTCCCGTTGGAAATAATCCACTTTCTCATCATCAAAGAGAAGATTATTAAAATCCATTTCAATATGTAGATGCTCAACAAATGTCCACCGGATAGCTGCATTCAAATAGCCTCCACGACTGATAGACATGGTCTTGGCCGTCATATCATTTTCATTAAGAGCTGCATTATATTCCATTATAACTGATAATTCGGGATTGAATTCAATATCAAACCCGAAAAAATAATTTACATCTTTATCCCCATCATTCACTTCGGCAAAATTATAATTTGTACCCATATGAACACCAAGGTTACCCAGTGGCGTCACCCAATTCTTACTGGCTGCAGCATAAAGTCCCATGGCCTTTACATCATAACGCATTAGCGAATCGGCATCATTATATTGACCTTGGCCTTGAGTATCCAACCCAATAGATATTCCCGGCATTGACTCAGTTTCATCAATAATACGATATTTTATATTGGCTTCTGGTCGAGGATACCAAATTAAGCTATCATCGCCAATGAGATTTGCAGAACCAAATGATAAACCAAATTGGAAACGATCAGTAATTCCTACGCTTAGCGAAGATGTGAGCCCCCCTCCTTTTTGGACCCTCATTTGCATGGCATAACTTCCACGAACAAGGGTCCCCGCAGATGGAACGGTAACAAGTGTTGTGGGCGGTGGATAGGTTTGTGCCCATCCACTGGTAATACACAGTAAACCAATGATGATTGAGGATTTTAAAAACTTCATTCGAGTCTCAGGTATGTGGTTTAGGATTCGTCAATTTACCTCATGTCTTTATCGTGATGCAAGTTTAGGGGAAAATGCGCTCACCATACTTAGATGTGATCGATTCTAGGCGAAATTTTGGCATGGTTAGTGTGTCAGTTTCACCAATAATTTGAAAAGTGACCCGTTGAGGGCTGAGATCCAATAATTGGATCATTAAACTATCTCCATTAGTTAATATCATCAGATCATAATCCGTTTTTGGAATGAATACATCGAAAGGAATTTCAAACTTTTTTTCACGGATATCTTCGAGAATAATAGATATTTCATCCAGTCGGTTTCCCACTCGTGGCGGTAATGTTTTGTATAAACTACTGGCAGGTGGCTGCGTTAATGCGACATGACTTACTTCTTCTCCTTTTTTTCCATACTCCCAAATCTCTTTGCGACCTGTTAGCATATCAACTGCGTAAGCATAACGCCTAATCACAATATTATTTGGCAGAGAGATCCAAACTTCACCTTTCAGTAATCCTAAATGATCATA
>Ga0315338_1002522_pt1 | contig 17964 bp, 17 predicted proteins | sample ASW8metaG_FD_204518 | JGI IMG/M metagenome (GOLD analysis project Ga0315338, IMG submission 204518) | Ammonia-oxidizing marine archaeal communities from Monterey Bay, California, United States - ASW #8 | ecosystem: Environmental > Aquatic > Marine > Coastal | place: USA: California | collected... | reverse complement strand
CCGTGTGGATTGCGGCAGCAATATCGAGAAAGCGGTGAAACTGGCCCATCGCTGCTTTTTTGATCTGTTCGGGCATGCCCCAGATCCGAACGCCCGATTCCAATCATGGTTTGGCATTTAAAACACACCGTTGTGGCTTGAGGCCATTCTGATGCGACATCCTGCGTCCCGCTGACATTGCGTTACTGCCTCAACCAGACCACCTTGTAACGCAGGTAAGCGTCAGTCCAGTGCTTGCCGCAATAAATCCAACACCTCATCCAGATCCGCCGTTTCGTATGGGCGCGGCGGATGGGCGCCCCAGACGGGGCCGGGCCAGGTGGCGTCGGTGCGAAAGCGGGCCACGACGTGGATGTGGAGCTGCCGCACCGTATTACCGATGGCGGCAACGTTGATCTTATGGGGCGCGTATAATTGCGACAGGGCGCGGGATGCGCGGTCTATTTCCGCCATCAGGAGAGATTGATCGGCGGGATCGAGATCATGGATTTCGGTCTTGTTCGCCCTTGCGGGAACGAGGATCAGCCACGGATAGCTTCTGTCGTTCATCAGCAAGACGCGGCAGAGCGGCCAACGCACGGCTTCAACCGTATTCGCGTCGAGCGTCTCATGCAGACTAAATTCAGCCATCTCGGGCAGTTACTCCTGCCCCACCAGCATCTCGTGTTTCTGGCGGGCAAAATGGAGACGGTCGGTTTCGTTACGCCCGCCGGAATGCAGAAATTCGGCGCTGATTACCGCCATATAGACCTCGGCCCGTATTTTGGCGGTGTGATCGTCAAGTCCTAGCGCGAGAAATTGCTCCGTGAAAAACTGCCGGCGAAGGGAATCCGCTTCGGTGATGCGGCCAGTCGCTTCCGGGTGACGCTGCGCCCACAGACGCAGTGCCGCCGCCTGCCCCTGCGTGCCCCGTATAATTCCCCGCTCGATCACCTTCCACAGTCGTTCCTGTGGGGTCGGATTAGCGCGCCGGAATTCGTCGCGCACTTCTTCGCGCAATCCAAACCAGCGATCGAACAACGCGTCGATCAGATCCTGGCGGTTCTTGAAGTGCCAGTAGAAGCTGCCCTTTGTGACGCCGAGCGTGCGCGCCAGGGATTCAACACGAACCCCGTCCACACCAACATCGCCCAGCAACGTCCACGCTGCATCGACCCAATCCTCACGGCTATGGCTCACGTATCCCCCTGGGACCTTGGGACATCTCTAATGGATGTGTTGGGGGTAACGTCATTACGCCGCAGCTGAGCACTGCGCCGGCCGTTTTCCAGATAATTGCCGGCTGCCGCCCGTTGCGCCATTACCTCCCACTCGTCGTTCCAGTCGCCCAGGGAATAACCATGCCAGGGGCTCTCCGGTTTAAGAGTTGGCAGACCGAGCTTTTCCCAAAGCAGCTTTGCATCTTCCATATAGGGCTTAGTGGGCAGCGCGATGGGCGGCATATCGGCCTTGAGCGTGGCGTCAATCAGCATGGTCGATTCTTCTTTGCCGCCCCGTACGTCGCTTTTCGGACCGTGCCCCTTGTCGCGGTGTGGCAGGATGGCGACATCGAGCGCCGGATTGGAGCGGTAGGCCAGCGCCCAGAATATCGCATCGCCGTTATCCGGATCGATGTCCTCGTTCACCGCGATGACATATTTGCCGACCGACGCGTTAAGCGTGGAAGCGCCGTAGAGCGCCCGCCAGATTTCGGTAGTTGGCACGCCACGTTCAAATACAAGAAAGATCACGCGCCTTATGTTGGTCAGCGGTTCATGCATGGAGACCCGCTTGATCCCCTTGATGCCAAGCCCCTGTGTCAGATGATCTAACCAGATGGGTTCATAGGCGACCCGCTTGATCACGCTGGATTCCGACGGTGTCACCTGACTAATGATTGAAGCAATCACCGCGTCCTTGCGGTGGGTGATTGCGGTGACCTCCATGATATTGTTGTAATCCTCGAGCGCGATGTGGCCATGGGATTCACCAAACGGTGCTTCGGGCTCGAGATATTCCGGATCTATATAGCCTTCGACCACGATCTCAGCTTCAGCGGGGATCATCAGGTCGACCGTCTTGCCGCGCACCTGATTGATCGGCGCACCGACGATACCGCCCGCGACCGCGACCTCATCCACGCCGATGCGGAGTTTCTGGGGGGCGCAATAGGCGACCGACGGCGGGCAGCCGAGGATGATCGCCATGGGCATTTTTTTACCCTTCTTACGGTATTTCAGCCAATGCTGATGACCCTCCGCGCCGCCGGCACGGGCCGACATGCGCACCGCGAGACGGATCGATGATTTCAAGCCGGCCCGGTAGGTCCCCATATTCTGGGTGCCGGTTTCCGGATCGCGGCTGATACAGCCCGTCGCGGTAAAATAGGGCGCACTGTCAAACCCGGGCGTCGAAATGGGAATGGGCAGCGCATCAAGCCCCTTGCCCTCGCCATCGAGATTATGGGTGCCCTCGATCACCACTTCCTGACAGGATGCGTCCGATATCTCGCGCGGTGCGATGGGGTTAGCAATGGCATGGCTCCAGCGCGCGCCGATTTCCTCAACCGGGGACCCCATGCCGATGGCATAGATTTCGCGGTTGGCCGCCAACGCGCCGACTGCCACCGGAAGGTTGTATTTCCTTTCCCGCGAACAGGTAATGTTGTCGAAGACGAAGGCCTTGCGGTCGGGTTCCGGGATGCCGCCGCGGAACTGCCACCGCACAAGCGGGTGCATCTCGGTATCCTTGTTGACCGGTTGGTCAATGGATACCAGCAGATCCCGCTCTTTCAGCGCCTTTAAATGATCCTGAAAATCAGGATAGCCCTTGCCTCCAAATTCGGACTTCGTCGCCACGTATTATCTCCCAGCCGGTTGCATGCCCCAACTATACGTTACCGTATGGTTTTCCGTTTTATAGGCCGCGCTACCTTCCTTGGCAACGCCGTCAAAGGGCAGGCAAACCGGCCACATCCTTGCCGGCGATACGGCCAGTCACGAAACATTCGGCGATGTTACCGCCAGCGAGATAGAGGTGACCAAACGAGCTGCCCATCTCGCCGGCCGCATAGAGCCTCGGGATCGGTTGATCGTTGACGTCGATGATGCGCTGTTTGGCATCATGAACCGGACCGCCCTGGGTGTTGGACAGTACCGGCCATACCTCGCCGGCATAATAAGGCGGCCGCTGAATTTTCATCATGGTGCCGGCGGGGCGGCCAAAATCCACATCGTTTTTGGTCACGCATAGTTCGTTCCAGCGCGCCATGCTCTGCTCCACCGCGTCGCCGTCGAGCCCAAACATCTCCGCCAGTTCGCCAACCGTATCGGCCATCTTGATAATGCCTTCCTCGATTTCCTTGGTGTTGTCCTGGCTCCAGACATAATCCATGTCGCGCTCGTTATAGGCCGGGTTTCCCATGGGAAAGCGCCGCCGACCGACCTCGTCATAGATCATCAGCGACGGAATGCGCGGGAAGCTCTGCATCACCGGATCGAAATGTTCCATGGGCCGCCAGCCGGTATCCTGCACATAGGGTGGGAATTCATTCATGTAGCGTTTGCCGGACTGATCCACCATGATCCACGGTGCCTGCACCACGGCGCGCACCTCCTGTCCGGGGATCCAGTCGGGGAACCGCTTGACCCGGATGCCGTAGGGAAATTCATCCTTGTCGGGATGCAGGAAGCCATAGGACCCATGGAAATGCCACATGTGCCAAAGCTGCGCGCCAAGCGATTGCGCCATACGGATCCCGTCGCCGGTATTCCCGCCATTGGCGGCCGTGGTCACCGGCATGATCTGCCAAAATTGTTTCTGCATCTCCGTATTGGCCTCGAACCCGCCGCAGGCGAGGATCACGCCTTTCCGAGTGCCGATGCGACGATCACCATTCGGTGTCTCTACAATTATCCCGATGACTTCGCGATCCGAATTTGTGATCAGTGATTTGGCCGGCGTGTTGAGCCGCACTTCGATGCCCCTCTCCTCGACATTTTTCTGCAGCACATAAAACACCAGCGGCCCGCCCGGGCGGCCTTTTACCTGCGGATAAACCGTCGCCGCATCGATATTGGGGACGGCGGTAATCTGGGTGTAATAAAACGCGTCCTCACCGGGGAAGGGATAATTGCCACCCCGTTCTCGGATCATGAACTCTGCGCCGGTCAGTTCGGTCAATTTACGGGCATAGGATTCATTGTCGACCATGCCGTCGGCCAGCGCGCGCAACACCGAATCCGGCGTGCGTCCGGCGTTTGTGTTTTTCAGATAGGTAAACGCGCCATCCGGATCGCGGGTCGAACAGATAGCGCCATGGGAACAAATCGATATGCCGCCGGGATCCGGCATTTTCTCGACCACCAGAACCTTGGCGCCGGCATCGTGCGCTTCGATGGCGGAAACGCCCCCGGCAAAACCGTAGCCGACGACGACGACATCGACATCTTCATCAAACTGAGTGGTTTCGGATCCGTTGCTGACCGAAGGTGACATCCGAGAGCTCCCTGATTTATTACATTGTTTCTATTCGGTGGATGCCATCATAGGAAAACGCCACACGACCGCAACCCGCCAACGCGCGGCGGAATGTTATCCTCGAAAACGACGTGAATTTACGAGTGACATACCTGAAAATTATCAATAATGCCCATTCTGGCCACCATAAACGACTACGTCATCACAATACGCTTTGATGATAATTGCGGTGAAATAGTCACAGTCAGGGAGATTATATTATGAAGCGTTTATCCATTTCGATCACGGCTATAACCGCGATGACAATGCTGAGGGAGCAATAATATGACTCATAGGTCCTTGATATCAAATTACAAATTATATTAAAAATAAAACAAACCCCAATAAACTAAAATTGATAAGTTTGTTAAATTAAAAAAATGCACCCTGATTTTGTTCAAGGTGCATTATAAAGTTGTTGTTTTTATTAAGAGGTTTTCGCAAATTTTATTTTTTCTTTTTCTTCTTTTTCAGCTTTTTGTCGAAGCCAAGCATCCTCACTAAACCCGCGGTGGCTTCCGGAGAGGTGTTCCAACCTTTTGCCAACTGTGCCCTAATTTGCTCGGCCGTCCTTGTTGCCCAGGGAACTCGGCGGCTTTTAGCCTCAGCTATTGTTTTGGGGTCTTTCACCATATTTTCAAAAGATGTTCGAAGCATTTTTACGATGGCTTTCGGTACACCTGGCGGCGCATAAAATGACTGCCCGACCTGCAGGTTTACATCCAAGAGGTCGTACATATCCTTGTGTAATTTTGTTTTCATTAAATCGCGCAAATATGTATATTTAAGTACCTCTGGCCTTGGTGGACCCATCCAAGTAACAAATGTAAGTTTGTTGTCTCTTATCCAATCGGGTCTCACACCGGTAAATCCTGAATAAAAGTTACCACGACCTTCTCCTTCACCCCGCTCTATTGCCAGGTTCATGGCACCACCCCCCTTATATCCAGTGATAATTTTCATTTTAAGACCTAAGGTCTTATTCATAAAATGGGGGATAAGGTAGCTCATTGAGGATCTGCCGGAAGTAACCATAATTGCTTCTCTTTTTTTCAAATCTCCAATACTTTTAATTGGTGATTTGTGCCAAAATGCAATTACATATGAACGAACAGAAGCCGTACCTAGCCAATTCAGATCACGTGTTTTAAACCTGATGGCTTTTTGGCCCTTTCGGAGTAAGGGAATCATTGATACTCCTGGGCTAAGCATTGCGATGACAGTTCCGTCTTTAGGCGCAACATTGTACATATAATTTGCTGCTTTAACACCACCTGCACCCGACATGTTTTGTATTATTGTTTTTGGATTACCAGGAATATGTCGCCCAATATTACGCTGAACGAGCTGACAATAAACGTGATATGTACCCCCACTGCCTGACGGCACAATCACTTTGACGGTTTTACCCGCAAAATTCTGTGCGTTCACACCTGCGGAAAGCATAGAAATAGCTGCTACAGTAATACTTACCATAAGTAAGTTTTTCATCTTCTCCCCTCCTGTTTAAATTTAATTTTGTAACAAATTAATGTCTGGTGCCGGTGAATTGTAGTCAAGATAAATATTTATAAAATTTTATGGCGGAGCTTGTTGGGCAGAGGAACGAGGAACAGCTGTAGTAGTACAACCAGAATTTACCAAGACCATCAGAGCCGTCAGGATCGTCGTCCCGTCAGGCAGCGGCGGCACCTATTACCTTTACTGTCAGATTTTGTCGCGTTATCTCGGCAAGTTTCTCGGCAAAAACACGTCGGTCGTGAGGCAGAACATGCCCGGCGCGGCCGGCATCTAGGCGGCACGCTATATGCTGAATGCCGCACTCAAAAACGGCAGCTATATCGCGATGATCAACCCAGGATGGGTTGCGATGCCGGGCCTGCGAAAGGACGTGGCCTTCTAGACACTCAAGATGGACTGGCTGGGCTCCATGTCGGGCCGAGTCTATGGGGCCGGCGTCTATACCGGATCACGCGATGCTAGCGGCACTACCGCAAAGAGCCTTGCCCCGAAGTTTGGTGCCCCGATCAAGACGTCACCGAAGCGTAATGTGATCATGGGTACGTCGGGCAAGGCATCGACCGGCTACCTGATCCCTAGCTTCATGAACAAGACGCTGGGAACCAAGTTCAGGATTATTCTTGGTTACAAGAACGGCGGGACCATGAATCCTGCCGTGCAAAAGGACGAAGTAGAAGGACGAGGTAACTTCTATACCGGCTATCTCGGTGTCTGACCGGAGGCAATTCATGACAAACTTATCACTTTCGTCGCACGGGTCGGTCCGGAACGTGACTATATGCAGCATATTTCGAGATTGTACGACCTGCTCAAAACCGATAGGCAACGTGAAATGCTCGATATCCTCAAGGTGAACTTCAATGTCGGACAGCCCTTCTATGCGCTCAACAATTTGCCGCCGGGACGCCTCGCAACGTTGCGCAAGGCGTTTTGGGCCACGGTGAAAAACCCGGAGACCATAAAGGAGGCCAGCAGCCGGTACCTTCCGATGAACTCACAGACGCCGGAGCAGGTCCTGGTGGCCATCGACAAGGTCTTCAAAAAACCGCCGCAGGCTTTTGCAAAATTGTCGACGATGCTCAGCTTCAACAAACAGAAAAAGAATAAAAAATAGAGCTATATTGCTTACGGAAAACGCCTCGCCGAATCGGTGGGGCGTTATTTTACGCGACCCCGAGACCGCCGGCAACGAAGATGGCAATCAGACCGGCCAGGGGTGGAAACGCCATGCTGCACAGCAGGCGCAAGATCACAAAATATCGCCCCATCAGCGGCAATTCCATCAGCACGGTGCGGTGAATACCGAAGACCGACCACGCGCAGATCAGCGAAGTCAACGCTGGCATACCGGCGCCCGTCTTCAACAGCACGGCAACAATTGGGTAAAAAATGATCGGCGGCACGGGCAAACACCAGCCCGCCAGCGTGCCAATCATGATCGCGGTCATGCCGGCCGATTCGCCAAGCCATCGGGCGACGAAATCACCGGGCACCAGCGGCGTCAAAAACCCGGCGGCAAGCAAGGCCATGGGCACGATGCCGACGAAAATTCTACTATTCTTCACGAAATGCCGAAATATCTCGCGCACTTTCTCCGGCCGCTGCATCCAGGTCACAATCATATAGATGATGACACCCACCCAGATCGTCCCCGCCAAATAAAACATCATTCGCGCAAGCCTTCGGGCGGGCGGTAGACCCGTGTTATGTAGCGCGCCAACAAGCCAGCAATGGGTGGTAGAATGAGGGTAGAGAGATACCGAACCGATGCCAGTTCCCCTCCGACAAACGGGATTTCGAAGATCAGAATGCGGGGCATGGACAGGATTGACCATGCTGTTATGTAGGTAATCAAGGGCGCCCAGTCGGCGCCCGCGCGATAGAGCGCCAGCACCATGGGAAAGGCGAGGAAAGGGCCACCCGGTGTAAAGGCGCCGGCGAATGTCGCCACTGCTAACCCTTTGAAGCCCGACCCGACGCCAAGCCAGCGTTCGACGACGTTTTTGGGCAGCATGACCTCAACGATGGAACCCAACATCAAGACAGCGGGCAAAAAGACAATAAAAACGATAAAAACGCGTATATCGTCGCGCAGGGCTTCAACTACGGCGTCCGAACCTTTTATTTCGTAAAGGACGACACCGGTCGCAAGCGCGACGATTGCGACAATGATGAAGATTCGGTCGGCTATGATGCTGCGGAGCGCGGGCCAGATCGACATTCCACGCCCTCAATTAGCCATACCCCAAAGAAAAAGGCGCCGGCCCCGCATGAGGCCAGCGCCTGGATCCGTTCGGCTAGAACAGATTGACGTCGTTCATGGTCCGCAAGACTGGGAACAAATTGCCGACCACCGTCTGTGGCCAGGGAATGATCAAAACCTTGTGGAACAGCCAGTAACAGAAACACCAGAGCGGTACCGCGATATATAGGGTTTGCTTCCAAGTTTCCTTGCCCCAGAAACGCATGTACCCAACCAGGAAGAAGAACAAGGCCGGCAGCAACCCGATGATAGCCGCCGATCCGAAGAAGAACAGGCACCAGCCGAAATAATAGCATGCCCGTCGAGTAATGGTCTCCATGCTGAGGTCACCGAAATCGACCGTAATATCGAAGTGAACATCGGTTTCCTCGAGCTCCTTCGTCACTTCCTTACCAGAACCGTCCCGCACCACCGCCTGTCTTTTGCCTTGCTGGTAAAACAGCTTGGCAAACATATAAACGCCCAGAATGACAAGAGCAAAATATCCAACCACCTGCGGTACCAGCTTGGCGCCGAATTCCCACTGGGCCGATATATAAAGGGCGACTCCGAACAGTGTGAAAATTATCGCGGTAAACAGTAGATCGAGATCGACGCCACTCCGCTTAAAGCCAAAGGCCGAAGCAGTTCGCGTTTCACCGGCCTTCTTGCGCTCCCGATAATCGCGAATAGCGGGGCTGGCAACACCATAAATCGTGACGAGAAATGTGATGACGACGACCGGGAACTCCCATATGTCCCATATCCATTGATGCCCATAACGCTCCACCGAAATAAACATATAGCGTTCGACTAGCCCGCCGAGCACGAAACCCAGCACCAGGGGCGGACGCGGCCAGCGCAGCCGTTTCATGATGAAGCCCAGGAAACCAAAGCCGAGCAGGGCATAGATGTCACCCCACTGACGTGATCCCTGGAAGGCACCAACAAAGACCACGGCGATCACCGTCGGACACAGAATACCGGGCCGTATCAGCGCCAACTTTGCTAGCTGGTTCGCGAAGGTGAAGCAAATGCCGGCGCCCAAAAGATTGGCGAGCGCGACGGACCACACCATGGTATAGGTCACATCGAGTTTCTTGGTGATCATGTCCGGTCCGGGGACCAGCCCATGGATCAGGAACGCACCCAAAATAAGTGCCATGGATGCGGAACCCGGAACGCCAAAGGCGATGGTCGGAACCAGGGCGCCGCCCTCTTTCGCGTTATTCGAGCTTTCGGACGCAATCACACCGCGGACATCGCCCTTACCGAACGTTAGACCGGCGTCTTTCTCGGTCCGCGCCGCGTGGCCATATGCGATCCAGTCGACAACCGAGGCCCCGATACCCGGCACCGCGCCTAGGCCGGCGCCGATCGTTGCGCACCGCATCACTAGCCACCAGTTCTTAAAGACGTCCTTCGTCCCTTCCAACTGCCCTAATCGTGTATCCTGTTTTTGAAAATCTTCCGCTTCACCATCGACACCGGCAGCGATAGATTTCTGCTGAATGGCAAGATCAGCCAGTTCCGGAATTGCGAACAGACCAAGCGCCAGCGGCACAACAGGCAAACCATCCCACAAATAAAGTGAATCGAAGGTCCATCTGAGCGTGCCGGTCTGTGGATCGTCGCCCGCCGTGGCAATGATCAAACCGATACAGGCGCCACCGAGGCCCTTAAGCAGTGATCCGCCACTGAGGACGGACGCGAGCGAAAGACCAAAGACGCAGAAAGACAGAAGCTCCGGCGAGCCGATATGGAGAATGATCGGCCGCAGAACGGGAATGCTGACACCAAGCAACAGCGCGCCCCACAACCCGCCAATCACTGAGGCGGTAAAGGCGGCACCGTAAGCGCGGCCGGCTTCGCCCTTGCGCGCCATTGGATAGCCATCGAGGATCGTCGCCGCGGAGCCGACCGTGCCGGGAACGCCGAACATAACAGCCGGGATCGTATCCGATGTCACTGTCACTGCCTGCAAACCCATCAGCAGCGCCAGCGCGGTATAGGCGTCCATGTCGAACGTAAAGGGCAGCAAGAGAGATAGCCCGACGAGACCGCCAAGGCCCGGAATAACACCTACAAAGAGGCCCAACAAAACGCCAAGAAACAGAAATGCCAACCGTTCAAAGGTGAAAAGGATATTCAGCGCCTGTCCGGCTTCGTGCAGCAGCGAAATATCTTCCGCAGCAACTGCCTGCTGACTAAAGAACATCGCAAATACGGCAATAAGAATAAATGCGGCTTTGGAACTTAAAAAACTAAGCCAGCGCCCTGCACCCGTCATATTTGTCATTTGCATCATCATCGCCCGTTAAAACCTAATTGTCTTCGCCAAGCCCGATCTGTGTCGAACATTTATAATATTTCGACGGCCTCTTAATCACTGTTACTTTGGACAATAAGTCCAAACACCATCACATCAACAAGCCGCAACTGCATTTTCATCCTTCATATCCGAATTTAATCGGAAGTAATTTGGGAAACTGATATCCCCCTTGTTCTTTAATCAGACGACACCCGCCGCCGCTCCAGACTCGTTAATTTGGCGCGGTCGGCGGATGGGATATCATCATGCATCCTCTGTCAAGGCGGAACGGAAAATTTCACAAACAAATTGTCGTTGACAAAATTCCACACGGTTTCGTTATTACAGAAAATTTTCTTAGAGTCATACTCCAAACTCTACGTTCAATAACAATATCTTGCGAGGCGCTTCGTAACGAGTCGGATATGATCGTTGAGGAGCCATGCCTCGACGGATGCGGTTGAGGTTTTCCCAGTCCTTGGCCAATCGGGGGCAGCGGTTGAGCCAGGGATGGTGCGTTTGACCACCCAACGCCTGGGCTGGACGATGAAGCCCTTGACCCGATTGGATCGCTTGATGATCTCGGTCTCGAGGTGGGGCAGGTCCTTGGGCAACGCGGGCCGTTTGCCGCCGCCGGGCTTGCCCGGCGGGATCAACGGCTCGATATGCACCCACTCCTCATCGGTCAGATCGCTCGGATAGCGCAGCTTGTCGCGGTTGTAACGGGAGCGGTTTTCATCAGTCCACATGGGGCACCCCGTGAGTGGGAACTACAATCCCGACGGAATCACAATCGATCCAGCCAGTTCAGGGGCGTAAAACGCCTAACCAATTCGTCCGACCTACGGAGTCTCCGGACGGACACTCACACCCCCGCCAGTCTATAAAATTTCTAGCGAAGCAAATAGCCGAATTTTTCACGGGCTTTTTTCGCAAGTTCCGGGCTCGCCTTCGTGATGGGAGAAAATTTATCGCGCCAGTGAAACGGTCGGCAGGCATCAATAATCATGCGGGAATTCGTCATGTTACCCTTCGCGCGTTCTTCCGGCACAATGCGGGGATCGGCCGGCGATGCCCAGGCGGTGCGGATAAAGTCGATGTCGGTCACCGGGTCAGCGCGCGTCATGGCCGCCCAGATCACCTCTTCCAGGTTCGTCACATCCACGTCATCATCGACCACAATCACCCACTTGCCGCCATAGGCGCCGGTATGACATTGGCACGCGATCTGCCCCGCCTGCGTCGCATGACCGGGGTAGCGTTGGGTAATGGCGACGGTAATAAGCAGGCGCGACCCACCGCATTCATGACACCACACCGCCTTGACGTCGGGAACCCCGGCGGCCTCGATATTCTTGTGCGCTAGGTTTGACCGGGTGATGGCGCGATACCGCGAATATTCATCAGGCAGACTTTGCGGCGCAAAGCCTAGCAGGATGGGATCGTTGCGATGATAGATCGATACGATCTCACAAATCGGCCGGACCCGCCCACTTTCCGTGTAAGTACCGGTCCAGTCGCCGAACGGGCCTTCCGGAACCATCTTCTGGGGATCGACAAACCCTTCCAGAACGATTTCCGCATTCGCCGGAAAGGGCAGCCCGGTCAATTTGCCACGCACGAGCTCAAGCGGCTTGCCGCGCAAACCGCCTACGATATCAAACTCGCTTATGCCGTCCGGCACCTCGGTGCCGCCGAGAAAAAACGTCATGGGATCGCCGCCCACCACCATAATCACCGGCATCTTTTCGCCCCTGGCTATATAGTGTTCGTGGTGCATCCGGCCGTGCTTACCCGGCGCAGTATTAAAGGTCACATGTGTCTTGTCATGCAGCATGATGCGGTAGCTGCCGAGATTGTACCAGCCGTCGATCGGATCCTGGGTCACATTATAAGTGCCGGTGCCGATATACCTACCGCCATCGAGTTCGTGCCACAGCGGTGTCGGAAAAATTTCTACGTCCACGTCATTGCCGGTGAGGATGTTTTCGAATATGGGGCCATCATCGACAATTACCGGCGGGATCAGGCGCTCCGCTGCATAGGCCTGGGCGAAAGCCGCGCTCAACTCGACCTTATCAAGCTCAACTGGAAAACCGAGGGTCATATTCTTACGCGTCGCAGCAAACAGGTTCGCCAGCACGCGAAACCCCTTCGCCACGCCGGGAATATCCTCAAACAGAAGAGCCGGCGCATTTTCTTCATGGCTAACCAGTTCGGTCGCTAAGCCAATTTCTTCCTGCCAACTGGCGCCTTTGACTATTTTCAGTTCACCCAGCCGGTCGGCCTCGGCAATCCAGTCGCGCAGATCCTGGTAGGCGATATTTTGGCGAATATTGCCACCAGCCGATGCGGACACGTCGCGGGCGTTGCTATCATCGCTCATTTTGATATCTCCCTGTATGAAGTTATTTTTATTTCAGCCGTTTTACGAACCGGCAACTGTATTTCCAGAATCTCGCGTAAGGAACCAATAGGAGGCGGCGCTTGCCACGGCGCACCCCGCGATTACATAAGCCGTCGGCATGGCGGTCCCATCATGCAATATTCCGACGAGAGCACCAACCGCCGCTCCGGTTCCAAATCTGATAGCGCCGATGAGCGCCGATGCTGTTCCCGCGATATGGGGAAATTTTTCCAGGGCCCCGGCCGTTGCATTGGCATTGGTGATATTATGGGGAACCATATAAAGGGCAATGGTCAGGACGATGCCCATGAGACCACCTAAATCAAACGCCACCAATAGAGCAAGAAGAAGACCGCCGAATAGCGCCGTACTGGTCCCCACCACAAGCATGCGGCGGATACCGAAACGCATCACCAGGCGGCTATTAATATAGGAGCCGACCATAATGCCCACGACGTTAATGGCGAACAGGAACCCAAAATATTCCGGTGCGACCCCAAAAATTTCAATATAGACAAAAGGCGTGCCGGAGAGCTGGGCAAACATGCCGGCAAAGGAAAACGCGCCGCACATCATGTAGCCGAAGGCGTTACGGTCACACAGCACTGTCAGATAATCGCGCAGGATCTTCGAGAGACTGGTGGGATAGCGTTTTTCGGCCGGATGGGTTTCCGGCAGGCGAAAGAACCCGAGAAAAAGAATAAAAATACCGAACGCCGCGAGCAGCCAGAAAATTGTCCGCCAATTGGCCCACAGCAGAATTTGGCCGCCGATAAACGGGCTCACCAGCGCAGCCAGCGAGGGCACCAGCAACATAAGAGAGAGCGCCCGGGCACCGGCTTCCTGCTCATAAATGTCGCGCACGATCGCCCGGGTTAGAACGACGCCGGCGCCGCCACCGATCGCCTGAATAATACGCACCAGGATCAGGGTATCCACATTGGTCGCCGTAGCGCAGAAATAACTTGCAATAATATATAAAGCGACGCCGCTGATCAGGACCCATTTGCGGCCATAGCGATCCGATATGGGGCCGTACAGAAGTTGCCCCAGGGCGAACCCCAGGGTGAACCCGCTCAGCGTTAACTGGGCCTTGCTGACGGACGTGCTGAAATAGCTCGCGAGCGTCGGCAGGCTCGGCAGATACATGTCCATGGAAAGCGGTCCAAACGCCCCCATTATGCCGAGCAGCGTGATAAGCGCCGTGCCCGCCGTCGCGGGAGCAACAGCGCCGTCTGCCTCATTATTTTCCGGGGTAATTCGATTGATCCTGTTTAGCTGGTCTGGCTGACGCCGCCCGTCTTTACCCCATTTCAGTGCCACAGCCCGCCGCAAGGGCCCGGTCGTAAATCACCTTGCCAAAAGCGATATCTTCAAGCGCGATGCCAAGAGACTTGAACAGCGTGATATCATTGTCGCTCCCACGCCCCGGATGATTGTTTTGGACAAGGTCGCCCAACTCGACCACCTCGTCCCAGTCGAGCTTGCCGTCGCGGGTCAAATCGATCAGCTCCCTTGCTTCGGTCTGAGCCTGATCGCGATCGTCCGTCGCGACCAGGGCGGCATGCAATACCGCTGCATCATCCAGTTCGCGCCGTGCGTAGCCGTTGGCCCCGATGGCATTCACATGACACCCCGGCGCCAGCCAGTCACCAAGCACAACCGGCTCCGACGAATTCGTCGCCGCGACGACGATATGGGCATCTCTGACACAGGCTTCCGCTGTATCGCACGGCTCCACCTCGCAGGACAAGATGGCCGCCATCTCGTCGGCGAAGGATTGTCGCCGCCCAGCATCGCGGCCAAACACCCGCACGCTACGCAAGGAACGCACCACCGCCATGGCCAATAGCTGGGTTCGGGCCTGACGGCCGGTACCGATGATGCCGACTATCGAGGAATCTTCCCGTGCCAGATACCGTGTGGCCACGCCCGATGCCGCGCCGGTCCTGATCGCGCCCAGCCGGCCGGCTTCGATCACGGCAAGCAGACGCTTTTCCTCGATTGAATAAAGAGTGACGTGGTGACATCCCCCGAAATACGCCTTGTGACCGCAAATGCCCCACGTTGGCGATGATGCCGCCATGATATTGAGGGCACGCGCCGGCGCCGGCAGTGGCAGACGCTGGCGCGGCAGATTTTCGGTACCATCGCATCGCCAGTGACAAAACCCATCTTCCAGCGCGACAATGGCATCCTCGACGCCAACCAGACTAGCGACATCTCCTTCCTTTATATAAAGCGGCATGATCTCCGTTCCTGAAAATTACGTTTCGCCATGATCGCACGAAGTGCCAAGGTTCCAAAAGGCCCCTAGCGGACCGTGCTGTGCTGGATTAGGCTGCGCCCAAGTAATCATGAGCGCATTAAACAGGAAGAGGCCTATCATGGAAAAACAGATTGTCATCGTAACCGGGTGCGGCGGTGGTATTGGTGCTGCCTGTGCGCGCCTGCTTCTGGAAGACGGCAACCGCGTCACCGCCATCGATGTCAAACCGATCCATGAATCGGTCATGGCTGTAGGGTCCGACGATACCCTAATCCCGCTCAATGTAGATGTAGGCTCGCTCGATGCCTGCCAGGGCGCGGTCAGGCAGACCGTTGAAAAATTCGGTGATCTGGACGCGCTGTGTCACTTCGCAGCAATCCATTCGACCGGCAATTGGGAACAGGTCTCGTCGGCAGAATTCCTCAAGGTGCTTGAAATTAACGTGGTGGGTTCTTTTCATATGGCCAAGGCTTCGGCTGAACATATGAAGGAAAAAGGCAGAGGGGCCATCGTCCTCACCTCCTCCGGATCGGTGCTAGCGAGCGGCATCGGCGGCGGCTCGGGCCGAGGTGGTCCGGCCTATGTCACGTCCAAGGCAGCAATTTATGGCCTCAACCGATCCCTCGCCCGCTCTCTCGGCCCCTATGGGATCCGCGTCAACACGGTAAGCCCGGGTGCGACCGAGACACCGATGATAGCCGAATACACAAACGCGTCACGGGAGAACGCCGCCAACAAAACCATGCTGGGCGCCATTGGCGAGCCTGACCAGATAGCCGATGTCGCGCGGTTCCTTATTTCCGATCAGGCCCGTTACATCACCGGTGACGTGATCAGCGCCAGTGGCGGCGGCAGCGTTTAGGCATAACCAATAGAAAATTAGTGGTATAATTCGTACATCCACCAAATTCGAAGGAGGCATCCATGCATAAGATCCATATAAAACCCGAACATATCGAGCGCGTGGTGAAACGCGGCGGCAAGGCCCATTCGGTCGAGAGCCTCTATGGCCCTAGGACAGCGCTGGTCGTCGTCGACATGCAGCTTTACTTCATGGGCGAAGGCCAGCCGTCGGAATGCCCCGAAGCACGCGAGATCGTACCCAACGTCAACCGCCTGGCCGACGCCACGCGGCGGGCCGGCGGCAAGGTGATCTGGATACAGACCCATTCGGGACCGGATTCGAAGAATTTTTGGTCGGTCTATTATGAACGCATGACGCCGGAAAATAGCGAGAAACGCGTCACCGGTATGAAACCCGGCGGCAGCGGTTTCGACATCTGGCCCGATCTTGATTTCAGGGACGAGGATCTGATCGTTCCCAAGACGACTTATTCGGCTTTTATCCCGAGCCCCTCCAAAATGGAGGCAACGCTCAAGGAGCATGGCATCGATACGGTACTGATCACCGGCGTCTCCACCTGCACCTGCTGCGAATCCACGGCGCGCGACGCCATGATGCTAAATTACCGCACCATGATGATAGCTGACGGCTGCGCGGCGCCCGACGACGAACTGCACAACGCCACCCTGAACCAGTTCTATCTGCAATTCGGCGACGTGCAATCGACCGACGAGGTGATCGCGCTGCTCGACCGCAATGTGGCCGCTGCGGCGGCGGAGTAAATATTTTACTGCATTTGTCGTTATCCCCGCGCTTGATACGGGGATCCAGTCTTTTATTTCCCTGGATGCCCGGGTCTTCGCCCGGGCATGACGAACAGGGAAAGACGGAGCCCCCACCATGACCGAATTCAAATCCTGCCTGCTGCCCGAACACATCGAAAAGGTCACGGTGCGCGACGGTGTCCCGCATAGTGTCACATCGCTGGATCCCGCCGACACGGCGCTGGTCGTGGTCGATATGCAGAATTTCTATATGAAGGAGGGGGCATTATCCTATTGCTCCCATGCGCAGGCCATCGTGCCTAATGTCAACCGGCTGGTCGATGCCGTGCGGCGCTTCGGCTGTCCCGTGGTCTGGCTGCGCAACGTAACTACCGCCAAGTCGACCAAGAGCTGGTCGCGCCATTACGATCGCATGACCCAGGCCCGCATCGACATCCGCAAGCGGGAACTTGCCAAGGATGGCGAGGGCTTCAAATTCTGGCACGAAATGGATGTCAGAGAGACAGACCGCAAGGTTGAAAAGACACGCTATTCCGCCTTTATACCCGGCGCATCAAATTTGGAAAATATTATGGGGGAGTACAGCGCCGATACCCTGATCGTTTGCGGCGTCGCCACCGACGTCTGCGTGGAATCCACTGCCCGCGACGCCATGATGATGAATTACCGCACAATCATCGTCGAAGATGCCTGCGCCGCCAATACGATCAAGGCGCACGAGGCCTCGCTCAATTCCCTCTACCTATATTTCGGCGACGTCCAGACTACCAACCACATCATCAATGTCATGGGTGTCGACAAGGCGGCCGACGCGGCGGAGTAGCGGTTTTCACCGCAGCCGCTTCACACCCTACAAATGCCCGACAGAATTTTTCCAGAGCAGAGAAGTGAGGTGGTCGCAGGAAATCGGACAGTTGTTTAAGTTTTATTCCACCAATTGAGGGAGGGTTACGAAATGACGACACGAAGCCTGCTCACGATGCGGCGCTTGCGCCCCTTGATTTTTTGCCAGCTTCATAGCCGTGAACACCGCCGCTTTCCGTGGTTTTCACACTCTGGCTATCTATCACGCCGACCGACGGGCTGGC
>Ga0315338_1002521_pt1 | contig 17965 bp, 16 predicted proteins | sample ASW8metaG_FD_204518 | JGI IMG/M metagenome (GOLD analysis project Ga0315338, IMG submission 204518) | Ammonia-oxidizing marine archaeal communities from Monterey Bay, California, United States - ASW #8 | ecosystem: Environmental > Aquatic > Marine > Coastal | place: USA: California | collected... | reverse complement strand
TATATGTCGAAATTGTTCAACCCGGCATTCCTACGGGAGAAGAACCTGCCGGTGCCCGAATGGATGGACAACGCATGATCACCGAAGAACTGTTCCGCGCCGATTCCTATCTCAAGGAATGCGAGGCCACCGTAACCCACGTCAACGGTAAAGGCGGCATCGTTCTCGACCGCTCGATCTTTTATCCGACCGGTGGCGGCCAGCCGGGCGACAGCGGTGTCCTGGTGACCCGTGACGGCAACGAGATCGCCGTCGTGACCACGGTCAAAGGCGACGGTGACGAAAACGTCGTACACGTTCCCGCGGAAGGGTCGGCCCTCCCCGCGCCCGGCGACACGGTAACAGCCCGGATCGACTGGGATCGACGCTACAAGCACATGCGCATGCATACCGGGCTGCACCTCATGTGCGCCGTGGTGCCGCATGGCGTGACCGGCGGCAAAATCGGCGCGGACAAGAGCCGCCTCGATTTCGATATCGGCGAGGCGACGCTCGACAAGGACACCATTACCGATGGTATCAACGCGCTGGCCTCCGAAAATCATCCGGTTGGCGCGCGCTGGATTTCCGATGAAGATTTGGATTCCAACCCGGAGCTGGTGCGCACCATGTCGGTCAGTCCGCCGCGCGGCAGCGGCAAGATACGCCTGCTTGATATACCGGACGTCGACCTGCAGCCCTGCGGCGGCACCCATCTCGCCAGCACCGGAGAAGTCGGCCGCATCCGTGTTTCGAAGATCGAGAACAAGGGCAAGCGAAACCGCCGCGTGAACATCGTATTCGACGAGTAAGGCCGGATTATCCGGTCTGAGGAGGACCACAGTGAGCTACATAAACCCCGACGCGCTGGTCGAGACAGACTGGCTCGCCGCGCATCTCTCCGATCCCAAGGTGAAGGTGCTCGATGCGAGCTTTCACCTTCCCGGAACCGGACGCGACGCGGAGACCGAATTCGAAAACCGGCATATCCCCGGTGCCGCGCTGTTCGATATCGAGGACGTCCGCGACCGGGACATCCCGTTGCCTCACATGCTGCCCAGCGCAGAGCAGTTTGCCGCACAGATGAGCACGCTTGGCATCAGCAGCGGTGATATGGTCGTCGTCTACGACGTGCACGGTATCCAAACGGCCCCACGGGCCTGGTGGACTTTCCGCGCCTTCGGACACGACAAGGTTGCGGTGCTGAATGGAGGCTTGCCTAAATGGGTTGCCGAGAACCGGCCGCTGTCGGATGACATCATCGACCGCGACCGTGGCGAATTCCGTGCCGAGGCGGAGCCCTCGCTGATACGAGATGTCGGCCAGATGCTGGCGAACCAGGAAACGCGCGAAGCGCTGGTGGTCGACGCGCGCCCGGCGGGCCGTTTCGAAGGTGTCGATCCCGAGCCGCGGTCCGGTTTACGATCGGGCCGAATGCCGGGATCGGTCAACCTGCCGACAAACCAATTGATCGACCCAACGACTAAGACGTTTCTTCCGGCGGCCGATATCCGGACGGTTTTGAGCAATGCGGGTGTCGCCAATCCAAACCAGGCGATTATCACGAGTTGCGGATCGGGGGTCGCTGCCTGTGTGGTTTCGCTCGGTCTCTACCTGATCGGCAACGAGACGGTGCCTGTCTATGACGGCTCCTGGTCTGAATGGGGCGCACGCGACGACACGCCGGTCGAAGTCTAGGAGCCTGTCCGAGTTCGTCCCGATGCATATCCGCCCGATCCGCAATGGCGACGAGGCGGCTGTCGCCGATCTCTGGAGCCGCTGTGGACTGGTGCGGCCGTGGAACGACCCCTTTAGCGACATCGCTTTCGCCCGCGCGACACCGCAGGCTGAAGTTTTCATCTGCGAGCACGGCAGCACAGTCATCGCCAGCGTAATGTGCGGCCATGACGGTCACCGTGGCTGGGTCTATTACCTCGCCGTTTCACCCGATCACCAGGGCGAAGACCTTGGCCGCGCCATGATGACGAAAGCGGAAGAACATCTCGGCGCCCTCGGCGTACCGAAACTCGAGTTAATGATCCGTGAAACCAACGCCCAGGTCGTCAAATTCTACGAGGCTCTCGACTACCAAACGGAACCGGTCATCGTCATGTCGCGCTGGCTCAAACCGCCGACGGAAGGGCGGCATGACTGAGGAGTTCATCGATGTCACCATCACGTCGCTGGAAATGAATACCCAGCCATCTCGCCCCCTCGCCCGCGCACCGAGCCTCTCGCAACCGGTCATGCTTCTGCAAGCGCATCAGCCGACAATCTCCTTTTACCGTTACCTCTACAATTCCATCGGCCAAGACTGGCTGTGGTACGAGCGGCGCCAGATGAACGACGAGACACTCGCAGAGATCATTCAAGACGAGAGAGTTTCGGTCGACGTGCTCTATTGCGGCGGCGTGCCCGCCGGCTTTGCCGAACTCGACGCCCGTATGCTGCCTGCGGTCGAAGTCGCCTATCTGGGTCTGATGCCGGAATTTATCGGCCGCGGTCTAGGACGTTATATCATCGACTGGGCTGTCGACTCCGCCTGGGCCCTTGGACCGGAGCGGATCTGGATACACACCTGCAATCTAGACCATCCCGCAGCCTTACCTATGTATCAGAAGGCGGGCTTCTCCGTCTTCAACCGCCAGACAGTGACAATCCCCAATCCGCGTCTGCTACCAAGCTTCGCGGAATTGAAGCTCGTCGCTTCAGGCGCGCCGGATGAAGGCAAGCCAGAGCCCGGCGCTAATCAGGAGTAGTCCGGTCAAACGGTTCTGCAGTTTGCCGAGACGCGGGTTGGCGAAGATGCCGCGCAGTCGCCCTGCAGCCAGTGCGAAACCGGAATCCAACCCAGCCGCGATAACGAGAAAGGTGACGCTCAGCAGCAACATCTGAGGCAATACCGGCACAGCGGGATCGACGAACTGCGGAAGGAAGGCGGCGTAGAACAGCAGAACCTTTGGGTTGGTCGCAGAGACGATAAACCCCTGCGCAAAGGCGCGAGACAAAGCCATTGGCGGACCTGCCGCGGATTCCGTGACCGGCGGCGCGCGGAATTGCTGCACACCGAGATAGATCAGATAGGCGGCCCCGCCCCATCGCAGCCACTCGAACCAGTCCGACGCGGCCAAGACAAGCGAATTCATCCCCAGTGTCGTGAGGGAGAGGAAGACCGCCATCGCCGCACTCGTCCCCGCCACCGTCGCCAGCCCGCGCTTCGGCCCATAGGCGATGCTGTTCGAGACGATCATCATGATGTTCGGTCCCGGCAGCAGGATCAGCGCCGTCGTAGCGGCGATGAAGGCGAAGTAGAGTGTCATGTTCATCTCGCTAATTCCGCGTCCCCAGCATCTCCACCACGTGGTCCGCGATAGCCATCGAACTCGTCAGGCCAGGCGACTCGATACCGAGCAAGTTGACCAACCCGTGCACGCCGTGGTCGCCAGGGCCCTGCACGACGAAATCGCAGAGCGGCTCGCCCGGCGGGGTGATGCGTGGCCGGATGCCTGAATATGAGGGATGCAGCGCACCGTCCTTGAGGCCCGGCCAGTAGCGCCGGACCGCCTCGTAGAACCCGTCGGAACGGCGCGGGTCGACGTCATAGTCGATTTCGTCGATATGCTCCACATCGGGGCCGAAGCGGGCCTGGCCGCCGATATCGATGGTGATGTGCACGCCGAGGAATTGCGTCGTCGGCGCGGGATAGACCAGTCGGCTGAACGGCGTCCTGCCGGCCAGCGCGTAATAGTTCCCCTTGGTGTAATAGGTCGTCGGCACTTTGTCGGCGGGCATGCCCTCAATCCGGCCCGCCAAGGCCGGTGCGTGAATTCCGGCGCTGTTGATCACCGTGCGGCAGTTGAGCCGCATTGGCGATTCGCCGCCGACCTCAAGCAGGATTCCGTCATCGGTGACGGCTCCCTTCTCCACCGGGCTTAGGAACGCGGTCATTGCGCCATTCGCTTCCGCATCGCCTTGCAGTTCCAGCATTAAGGTGTGCGTATCGATAATCCCGGTGGAAGGCGACCACAGTGCCGCGTGGCAGAACAACTCCGGTTCCATCGCCTTGGCGTCCTCGGCGGTGAGGAATTCCAGATCGGTCACGCCGCACTTCGCCGCTCGTTCCTGGATCTCGTGCATCGCCGGCACCTGGCTCTCGTCGGTGGCGACGATGATCTTGCCGCAACGGCGGTGCGGCACGCCGTGATCGGCGCAATAGCGGTAGAGTGCGTTCTTGCCGTCGATGCAGAATTTGGCCTTCAGGCTGCCGATCGGATAATAGATTCCCGCGTGGATGACTTCGCTGTTTCGCGAACTGGTTTCGGTGCCGATCATGTCGGCGGCTTCGAGGATAATGACCTCTCGCCCGGCCAGTGCCAGCGCGCGCGCCACCGCCAAGCCGACCACCCCCGCGCCGATCACCACGCAATCGACGCTTTCTGTGTATGTTTCGCTCACGCTTGCTCCCATGTTTGCGCGGGTGTAATCACTTGCCGTGGAAATCCACAGCTGCGGCCCCCTAAGAATTTCGTAACGTTAGATAAATGGCAGGTTCATGAAAGACAATACAGTCGTCACCCACGCCGGCAATCGGCCCTTCGAGAACTACGGCATCGTCAACCCGCCCGTCTATCACGCCTCGACGGTGCTGTCGGAAACGCTCGAGCAGCGCATCGACCGGTCGAACGCTAAGGTCCGTTACGGCCGCGCCGGGACGCCGACGAGCTTCGCGCTGGAAGAAGCGATGACGGCGCTGGAGCAGGCGCATGGCACGGTCCTGGCGCCGTCGGGCCTGGCCGCGATTACCATGGCGTTGTGCGCCTTCGTCGAAACCGGCGACCATATCCTTGTCACCGATAGCACCTACACGCCGACGCGAAACTTCTCCAACGGCGTCCTGAAGCGCCTTGGCGTCGAGACCGAGTATTTCGACCCGCTGATCGGCGCCGGTATCGCCGAGTTAATCCGTGACAACACGCGCGTCATCTGGACGGAGTGCCCCGGCTCGCAGACCTTCGACGTGCAGGATCTGCCGGCCATCGTCGAAGCGGCGCATGCGCGCGACGTCGTCGTGATGACCGACAATACCTGGAGCGGCGGCTATTTCCGCAAGCCTCTCGCCGAGGGCGTCGATATTTCAGTGCAGGCGGCGACGAAATACATCGTCGGACATTCCGATGTCATGATGGGTACGATCGCGTGCAACGAAGCGACCTATGAACAGGTACGAAGCTCCAGCAGCAGCTACGGCATGTGTTGCGGGCCGGACGACATCTATCTGGCGCTGCGCGGACTGCGCACAATCGGCGTGCGCATGGACCGGCATTTCGAAAACGGCGTCAAGCTTGCCGAGTGGCTGCAATCGCGGCCGGAAGTCACCCGGGTCATGCATCCAGCCCTGCCGCAGGATCCCGGCCACGAAATTTGGAAACGCGACTTCACCGGCGCCAGCGGGCTTTTCGGCTTCGTGCTTGAAGAGAACAATCGGGACAAGCTTTCGGCCATGATGAATCACATGGAACTGCACGGCATGGGCTCCAGCTGGGGTGGCTACGAAAGCCTGCTGATCCCAAGCTGGCCGGAACAGAGCCGCACGGCGACCAGTTGGGACGTGCCCGGGCAATGCATGCGCATCCATGTCGGGCTGGAAGACCCCGACGATCTAATCGCGGATCTGGAAGCCGGCTTCGAGCGGATGAACAAGGCTTGATGCAAAAATCGGAATTGCGACGAGGGTAAGTCCCCTCACCCCAACCCTCTCCCCAGGGAGAGGGAGATAAAGGCACGCGTTTTAATTAGCCCTCTCCTTGGGGAGAGGATTGGGTGAGGGGAAATCGTCGCTACCACTGAGACAGAGGATTGATAGCGATGTCTCCTATTATAAAAGAAATCGCCTTCACGGCGGACGGGCTGGTGCCGGCGATCGCGCAGCAGCACGATACGGGCGAAGTGTTGATGGTTGCCTGGATGAATGAAGAGGCTGTGGCCGAAACGCTCGACACCGGCCGAGTCTGCTACTGGTCGCGGTCGCGGCAATCATTGTGGCGCAAGGGCGAGAGTTCCAGGCAAATACAGAACCTCGTCGAAATGCGCCTCGACTGCGATGGCGATACGTTGCTGCTGCTGGTCGATCAGACTGGCGTCGCATGCCACACGGGACGGCGCAATTGCTTCTTCCGCGCGGTGCGGGACGGCGAACTGGTCACGATTGCCGACGTCGCGGTCGATCCTGCAACACTTTACAGCCGCTAATCTACCAGTCGTGCAGCAGCCAGTTTCGGCGCGTCTTGATGTTGTCGCCGAGCAAAAGACAGGCCCCATCCGGCCAACGCTTCAGGCAGGCGACCATACAGGCGACGCTGGAGCCGCCGTAACCGATGAATCGCTCGCAGGCAGCGGCAATATAGGTATCCTTGATGACCTCGACGCCGAGCCTGTGCCGCGCCTCTGTATCTTTCCAAGTCACCGGGACGATCCCGTCGGTCCGCGCACAATCTGTATTGAAAACGCGATGGCCGTAGCGCTCGGCATATTCGTCCAGAACCCTCGCCGAATCCGTCATCAGGAACAGACGCAGGGTCGTATCCTTCGCCAATGCTTCGTCCAATACCGGTAACATGTCAGCATTGTCGCGTAGGAAACTCGGGTCTTCGCGACCCTTGTCAAGGCTGCGAACATGGACGGCAAAGACCGGGTTGCCGTCGAATTGAGCAGCCCGGAATTCATCAATCTCGTTTTGGATGGCAGGCCGCAACGTGAAATATTTTTCGTACAGCAGTCGAATTGCCGTCATCGCATCGGCGCCGTGCAACCAATGGCTTTCGGGCAGCCAGGGCAACAGTTCGAGAACTTGGATGAAGAAGTCCGCAACGACGATGCGTTCGGACCGGTTTAGCAGGTAGAGACCGGAAAAACGCGCACCGTCGCCTTCCCATACGTTCAATCCGTTCGCCGCGAGGTTGTTGCGATTCCATTTCGGTGGATATATTTCGTCCGACACTTCAGCCAATTCGTCGAGCGAAATCGGTGCAAGAGGCTCGAAGAAGGTGCCGAACGCATCTGCTGTATCATCGTCGGTGAAATAGCTGTTGCCGCCCCAATGGACGACCGGCGTCCGGCCCGTCATCTCGGCAAGCAGCAACGCGCCGATGACATGTTCGACATCCGACCAGAACCCGTAACCCCAACATTTGATGAGCAGGTAGCCGCCCGATTTGCGCGCCGGCTCGCGGTCCTCCAACGCGGCGGAAATCCTGTCGAGCGCCGTTCTCACATCCGGTGTCGCCTGATCCGGGTATTTGGCGAGGAGCGCCGCTGCCTTGGCGCAGAACGCCTGACCATTTTCGACTTCGCCTATCTTCAGTGCGGTTTCCGCCAGCAGCAGGGGTGCCCAAGCAAACTCGGGAAGCGCTTCCATGGTTCGCCAGCACAGGAGATCCGCGCGACCGTAATTGCCTCTGGCAATCGCGTCCTGGATAACGCGTACGGCTTCAGGGACGCTCATCGATGGTGTCCACCAGGATCAGCAGGTTTCGAGCCCGTCCGGTTCGTAGACGACGATACGGCTGCCCGGGCTGCCGATCTTGATCGTCACATGCGTCAAGTCGGCGAGACTTTCACGGACCTTGCCCTGATTCTCGGGCGCGACGAACATCAACAGGAATCCCCCGCCGCCGGCACCTAGAAGTTTCCCGCCAAGTGCGCCCGCTCCCATCGCCGCATCGTAGATTTCGTCGATCGCACCGGTCGTCACCTTGTCCGACATTTCCTTCTTGAGACGCCAGCCCTCGTTCAGCAATTCACCGATCTCGGTGACGTCGCCGTTCGGGCTCTGCAGGATCTGCATCCCCTCGTCGACCATGGCGCCAAGCGCGCGCAGTTGGGTCTTGTGACTGCCAAGATTGGCGATCTTCTCCGCTTCGACGACCGCAGCGGTCCGCGCGAAGCCGGTGAAAAACAACATCATGTGATCGTTCAGCGCCGTGCGGCGCTCTGGCGTGATGACCACCGGCTGCACGTCGAAGCTGCCATCATGCGAAAAATTGATTCGATTAATGCCGCCATAGGCCGCCCAGACCTGATCCTGCGACCCGACCGCCTCTTGGATGACCTCCTGTTCGATGCGGATCGCCTCTTTAGCCAGCATCTTCGAGGAGACCATTTCGCCGCGGTAGGCGTACAGTGCGTTTAGCAAGCCAACCGTAAAAGAGGAACTGGAGCCCAATCCGGACCGTGCGGGCAAATCGCCGTCATGGTGGATTTCCAGGCCTTTTTGGATATCCATCTCCGACAGGCAGGCACGCACCGATGGGTGCACGATGTCCGGAATTTCGTTGATCAGTTCGATCTTCGAATAGACGACCCGGTGCTTGTGCTCGAAGAAGGGCGGCAGCGAGCGGACCGTCAGATAGCAATACTTATTGATCGTCGTGCCCAATACGGACCCGCCATGGTCCAGGTACCAGGCCGGGTGGTCGGTTCCGCCGCCGAATAGCGACACCCGGAACGGGGTGCGGCAGATGATCATGATCGAGCACTCCTCTGTGGCCCGGCGCGATAGGGCGCCAGGATCGCGGCGGCGGCAGCCAGGCTTTCGGGCGTTCCAATGTCATGGAATGCACCCTGTACGGGGAAAGCTCGGATACTGCCGGGCGCGGCGGTCGCGAACACCTCCCGCTCCAGCGACTCAGCGGGCGAGCCGACGATAGCGTCGAGCAACGATTTGCCGAAAAGGTAGACGCCAGCATTGATCAGACCGGTCTCGGTGACACCGGGATCTTTCTCCGCGAAACGTTCAATATAGCCTGCGCCGTTGACGATAACCCTGCCGTAACGCGAGACATCCGGCACTTCCACGCACATCAGCGAGGCCAGAGCATTGTTGGCGCGGAAATCGGCCAGGAACGCATCGAGATCGCCATCGACGAAAGAATCGCCATTCATCACGAGCACCGCATCGCCCTTGAGCTTCGGATGCGCATAACGCAAGGCTCCTGCCGTTCCCGCGGGCTCGGGCTCCACAACAGTTTCAACCTGCAAGGGGCCCGTTTCATTTTCGGCCAGCCAGGTTTCGACCTTTCCCGATAGGTGACCGAGGCAGAACACCACCTTTTGCACACCGCTGCGTGCCAGCCAGTCGAGCAGAAAGCGTATGTACGGCGCCCCATCGACCGGCGCCAAAATCTTTGGTGTGTCCTGCAGCACGCCTGCTAGGCGGGTCCCAAGGCCGCCCGCCAGAACCACGACCTCGACATCGGCCAATTGCGTTTTGGCGCAAGGCGGGTCAGACATTGCTGTACCGGCTGTCGTTCAGCATCACGTAGCCCTTGATCAGCTCGCGTATGCCGTCGTCGAGCGAAAAGGCCGGCTTGAATCCGGTCGCTTCGACCTTCTCGTTGGAGACGATGTAGTCGCGCTTGTCCGGGTCCTCGCCGATCGGCGCTTCCAGGGCGACGAATTTAGGAAGGTGCTGGCGGATGACCGCGCACAATTCCGCCTTTGACAGATTGGCGTCGGACAGGCCGACATTGTACGGCTCGCTCTTCATGCTCTCGAAATTTGCGATCCCGTGCAGGAAGACGCGGGCCACGTCGCGGACATGGATGTAGTTGCGTTTGAAATGCGCTTCGAACAGCACGAGGGTGCGGTCGTTCACGGCACGGTATACGAAATCATTGACCAGCAGGTCGAGCCGCATGCGCGGCGACATGCCGAATACGGTGGCAAGCCGGAAACTGATCGCGTTCTCGCGGGTCAGCGCCGCCTCTTCCGCCTCGACCTTGGTGCGGCCGTACAGCGAGATCGGCCGCAACGGCGTCTCTTCGGTGCAGAACTTGCCCGCCTCCCCGACGCCGTAGCCGCTGTTGGTGATCGGCGTCAGCATCCATTGATCGGGCGACATTGTGTCGGCCAGCATGCGGACCGCATCACGATTGATCGTCTCCGCCCCCACCGCATCGCGGGCACAGAGCGGCGCCCCGACCAGCGCAGCCAGCGGTATGACGATATCATTCTTGGCCAGCAGCGGCGCCACGATATCGGTATCGCGTGTGTCGCCCCGGACGATTTCAAGATTGGGGTCGGCACAAACATGGTTCAGCGAAGATTGCTGGAACATGAAACTGTCCAGCACCGTGACCTTGTGCCCTTCCGCCAGCAGCATGGGCACCAGGGTGGAGCCGAGATAGCCGGCCCCGCCGGTGACCAGGATCGAGGGTTTGCCGCTCATCTGTTGCCTCCACCGCAATTCTTGTCGAGCACGTCGTAGACCCTTTCGATCTGTGGGGTCAGGTCGAAGGGATGATTGCCGACGAAGAAACCGAAATCGTGCGCCGTATTCGCGTTGTCGACCGCGCCGCCGACCAGTTCGAAGTCGAAATGCCGGATCGCGTCGTGTTTCGGGAAGCTGCCGCCCGTGATAATGCGGTAGCCGATATCCGCTTCCTCCAGCGCCGCGAAGACACGTGCCCGGTCTGGTTTTCGCGCCGGGTTGAGGACGATGGGAAAGCAGAAGCTGGAACTGCTGCCATTCTCGCGCTGGATAATAAAGCGGTCGTCGCTGCCGAACAGTTCCTGGAAAAGCGCCAAGTTCTTGCGCCGCACCGCCGTCATCGCCGGCAGTTTCTTGAGCTGTTCGAGACCTATCGCGCCGGACATCTCCACCGGGCGCAGATTATAACCCGGCAGGATGAAGCGGTAAGCCTCGTAGAAATCCTCATCGCGCGGCTCGTAGATATCACTGCCGTCTGGCACATCGCGGGTCCAGCCATGCGCCCGCAGGCTGCGCATCAAATGGAAGAGCTCCTCGTCGTCCGTCACCACCATGCCGCCTTCCATGGTCGCGATATGGTGCGAGAAGAAGAAGCTGTGCGACCCCATTTCGCCGAACGTCCCGGTCTTGCGGCCGTTCAGTTCGGCATCGAGCGACTCGCAGTTGTCCTCGAAGAAATACAGCCCGTGCGCGTCGGCGAAATCGCGCATCACGTCAAGAGCGGCCGGATTGCCGAGAATGCTGACGCCGACGATCATCCGCGTGCGCGGCCCCAGCGCCGCTTCGAGCTGCGAAACGTCGACATTGAGCGTGTCGAGTTCGATATCGACGAATTTCAGCTTCAGCCCGTATTGCTGCAACGGATGGTAGGTCGTACTCCAGGACAGCGCGGGCACGATTGCCTCGTCGCCGGCCTGCAGTGGTTTATCTTTTTTGAAGAACAAGCTCGCCGTGGCGACCAGGTTCGCCGACGAACCCGAATTCACCATGACGCCATATTCGGTGCCCAGATAGCTGGCGAACGCCTGCTCGAATTCCGCGACCTTGGGACCCATGGTGTAGCGGTCGGACTCGACGGTCGCCGCGATGGCGGCGCGCTCTTCCTCGCCCCAATTGGAGACGGCAAGCTCGTAGAACATGGTCAGAAAGGCCCGCGGAACTGCGCCTGATAGGCGAGCTTCGCGCGTTCGGGATCCGGGTGCCACGCATCGGCCCGCGGGCGCACCATGGCGTAGGCCTTCTCGGCGATGGTGACGGGGTTGGGGTAGAACTCGTCTTCCAGTACCGGCGTCGTCGGACAGGTCGTCGGCGCATAGCCCATGCGGCGCGCCATCAGCGGCACCTCCGTCCGTTCCACGACACCCGCGACGATTTCCGCGCTGGCACCGCAATTGGTCCAGGCGTTGTCAACGACCAGCAAGCGCCCGGTGCGGGCCGCCGAAGCCGTGATCGTGTCGATGTCGAGCGGCACCAGCGACACTGGATCGATGACTTCAGCCGAAATGCCTTCCTCTTCCAGAAGTTCCTGCGCACGCAGACATTCGACCAGCATGTTGGAGACCCCGACGATGGTGATGTCGCCGCCCTGCCGGACCGTGCGCGCCTGACCGAAAGGAACCGTGTAGCTTTCTTCCGGCACATAGGCGTCTGTGAAATAAAGCAACCGATGTTCCACGAAGATCACCGGATTGTTGTCGCGGATTGCGGTCGTCAGGCAACCCTTCGCGTCGTAAGCGTTCGAAGGCGCGACCACCTTGAGCCCCGGGATATGCATCAGCAGCGAGTGGAGTCCCTGGCTGTGCTGCGCGCCCTGCCCCCAGGACTTGCCGATCATCGCCCGCACCACCATCGGCACGCTAACCTGACCGTCATACATATAGTGGCTCTTGGCCGCCATGTTGATGAGCTGGTTCATGCACAGCATCAGGAAGTCCATGCGGATATGGACGTGGACCGGACGCATGCCCGCCATCGCAGCGCCGATCGCCACGCCCGTCATCGCGTCTTCCGACAGCGGCGTCGTGAAGACCCGGTCGGGGCCAAACTCGTCGACCAGCCCCACGGTAGATCCTTGGATGCCCTTATGGTCATCGACATCAAGGCCGAAGAGGAAAACGTCCTCGTCGCGGCGCATCTCCTGCCCCATCGCTTCGAGCAGCGCGTCGACATAGGTGACGACCCGGCCGTTTTCAGTCGGCGACGACATGGCTATGCAATTCCTCTATCGGCGGAAACGGGCTCTGTTCGGCGAAATCGACCGCGGCCGCGATCTCCAGTTCGACCTCGGCGTCGATCCGGGCGCGCATCCCATCGTCAAGTGCGTTTCCGAGACGCGCGACCTCATCCTTGTCCCGCCAGTTTTTCAAATCGGACTGGCGTCGGTAACCCGCGTCGTAATCCTCGCCGGGCCCGACATGTTCGCGCCAGCGATAGGTCACGCACTCCATGAAAGATGGCCCGCCGCCCGCGCGAATGCCCTTTATGGCGTCATGGGCATGGTTACGGATTGATTCGACATTCGAGTCCGGGAACCGGGCGGTCGGTATATCATAGGTTTCCACCCTTTCGCAGATCCGGTCCGTCGCCCATCGTTTAGCGAGCGGCTGATGGATGGCGTACTGGTTATTCTCGCAGACGAAGAGAACGGGAAGCTGCTTGAGGGCCGCGAAATTGAGGCTTTCGTGGAAGACGCCCTCCTCCGTGGCGCCGTCGCCAAAGAAGGTAACGACGATGCGGTCTTCCTGCCGGCGCTTGATCGCCAGCGCGTAGCCCAGTGCGATCGGGACGGTCGTGCCGACCACCGCGGACGAACCCATCACGTTGTTGCCCATATCAATCAGGTGCATCGACCCGGCCTTGCCGCCCGCGCAACCGGTCGCCTTGCCATAAAGCTCGGCGAACATCGCGTTTAGATCGCCGCCCTTGGCGATATACGAGGCGTGGCTGCGGTAGGTCCCGGATACGACGTCGTCGGCGCGCAACGCATCGCAAATGCCGACAGCAACCGCTTCCTGCCCGATGGACAAATGCACCGGGCTCTTGATCTTGTCGCTCGGATAAATATCCGCGATGACCTCTTCGGCGCGCCGAACGAGCTGCAGCGATCTGTAAAGGCGTGCCGTCATATCGCCTTCGTTGTCGAAATTATTCGTCATCACTTAATCTGTATCCGCCCGGTCGCCGGTAGCCGTTTGCAACGAATTCCTAGCAATTTCCATACCATTACACCGCAGTGGAATTACTGGAGATATCTGTCGATTTCGACGGCCGATACTTTATCTTGTCTCAATTTTACGAAGGTACCATAGATATAGTTATAATACCTGAATGGTATGACAAACATTGTTTAATGAAGGTAAATGAGAAAAGCGGATGAGATGGCGGCTGCAAGGGCCCACGCGCTGTGAGCGGCCTGGACGATCAAGCGCTTGAATCGGCATTCGCCGGCGGCAACTACCATCGCGTTGCGGCGTCTCGCCGCGAAGATCGCTGGCAAACTTACGCCTCACTTGGACTCTGCGGGAATATTGCCCCCGCATTGCAAGGTTTGGCGGGCTTCGATAGCCCCGAAGCGCGATTTTACGAAGGCGTCATTCACTGGATCGACGGCGATGAAGATGCCGCGGCGCGGCGACTCGAGCAATCGGACAGCGAGCATGCGGCTCGATTGCTGGCGCTGATTCGCAAGCGCCGGATAAGTATTCTGTCGCAGTTGCCCTGGTCGCAGTTTGGCGAAGGCCCGCATACGGTGCTCAACGCGGCCCGGTCGAGCTCGAAATTCGAAACCCGCAATATCGGTTTCGGACCGGGCGACCTGAGGAATGCCGCGGGCGCCGATATACACGATTACATTGACCGCAATCAGCCGCCCGATTTCTATCTGGCGGAAATGATCGAATGGCAACTGATACCGCCGAATCTGCAGGATTTGACCTGTCCGATCATCGGCCATACCGCGGATTACGACCTGCATATTCATGCCGTTCAGCCCTGGCTGAGGATGTTCGATACGGTCATCGTGACGGATATGACCGAATTCGACGATGTCTCCAGGCTCGTCGACGCGCCGGTTGTCACCTTTCCCAAGACATTCTGCCTGCCCCGATCGTTGCCGCCGCCCCCGCCTCCGGGCGAACGCGATATCGACGTCCTACTGACCGGGACGACCTTTCACAGCTACCACCGGGAAAAAGCGGAAATTCTGCACCAAGTCCTTCGTGTGCCCGAGGTACAGCCTTTCATCATGAATGGCTTTCTCGACTGGTGGCTGTACCATGCGATGCTCGAGCGTACGCGACTCGCGATTTCCCATATCCGGCATCCTGGGGCCTCACCGTCGCGCGGTATCGAGACGCTGGCCATGGGAACCGTCCTACTGGCCCAGCCTGAAACGACGTTGCGTCTTTGGGTCGACGAAAACGAAGGCTTGGTACCCTACGATCTCGCCGGTAAGGGACTGTCGCACACGATCGAAAAGGTCCTGGCGGATTTTCCGAGATACGAACAGGCGGCTCGGCGCGGCATGAAGATCATTCGCGACGAGTTCGATCCGGACCGCCTGGGCGCGCAATATCTCCGTTTCGCGACCTTCCTGGCGGCCCGCCCTCCGAAAATGCGTCAGAATGTCATCCCTCCGACGCAAAAGCGGCTGGTGGCCTGGCAGGGCTGGCTGCAAAAAGACAATGCGGTCTATGCGGCGCTGCATGAGAAGGCGCTCGCTCGACTTGGCGAAGTACTGCCAGAACAACTCACATATGAAGATCTGAACAATCCGACGCGGGAGTGGATGCTGGGTTTTGTGCAGCGCAGCCTCCAAACAGCGATCCCTGAAACTCGCGATATGCTCGCCGGTACTCTGGAAATTTACCAGTTGGCCTTACAGATACAACCGCAGTCGCTCGCGTTGCGCTTCAATTTCCTCCGCGCGGCGCTCCACTTCGGCGGCGAGAGCGATATCGATCAAGCGCTCGGCATCGCCCAGGAAACGCTGGACGCCGCCCCGTCGGCATGGTCGCTCGATCCTCGCGACGATGTCATGACCTGGGACTATTGCGCAGCGTTTTTCAACTATCGGGCCTATTTCGATCTCGTGACCGCGTCTTTCGCTGGAGAAGCGGTCGAGGAAATGGCTTTGAAAGATCTCATCCTGGCGAGTATCGAATATTATTGCGGCCGGATGACCGGCGATCCGGCCCACTTCGCCGCCGCGTCTGCCCTCGATCCGGAATTCCCCGCCTACAGACTTGCCTATGCCAAAGCGCTCATACGGTCGGGCGGCACCGAGGCGGCAGGAGATGCAGTCGATTTACTAAGCGCGCTTAGTAAGCGCTCTCTTCACGCGGCGGAAGCCTGGTCGCTCCTCAAGGCGTTAAAGCAAGAACACAGCATATCCGTACCGGACGATGCGGAGACAGAGAGCGCCATTCACGCCCTGACAATCCGGACGTTTCTTGAAAGCGACTACGACGCGATCCGCAACGGCGCGTATTTCCGGTCGCAACGGCTCGGTCTGGCACGCAACGATGGGTACGATGTGCTGAAGTCGGCGGAACGGCCGGTCAAAATTTCCGTGCTTCTCGCCGATTTGAACGGCAGCCGATATCCCCGTCTCATCGCGGCGTTACAACGCCAGACGATACCGCGCGGCGAATTCGAAATCGTGGTGGTCGATGCTTTCGACCGGATCGCACCGCAAGTACTCGATCATGCCGACACGGTCATCGCTCTCGGGCAGAGCGAATATATTTTCAACCGCAACGCCGCCTTCAATACCGCGATCGAACGAGCCCGCGCACCGCTGGTTGCATTGTTTGACCAAGACTTGGAACCTGACCCGCGAACGCTGGAAAAATTGATCGCAATGTTCGAAGGCCGCAGCGACGACGCGCTCATGGTCGTCAACCAGGATGCGCTTCCTTTCGACCGGCACCGGCTGCATTTTCTCGCGCTGACGCGAGCGCGGATTCTGCAGGCGGGCGGCCTGGACGAATCGCCATACCGGGCCGGTGGCCTGGGCGGACCGTACGAGTTGGCGCAGCGCCTGCAGGCGCATTACGCAGACGTTCAAATTCTTGACGGCGTTTCAGCCGAGATGGATGAAATGACGGCGGCCAATTCCGATATTCTGCCTTTGCTGCGCGACCTTTGGCCCTACGAATTTTCGCCCGCGCGCATGCTCCCGCGAGACGAGAGCCCTGCAATCCGCGCGCTCCGGGAAGCGCTATGAGCCGGCCGGCCGTCTCACTGGAGCAGTCCTTCACCGCCGGAGACTATCATCGCGTCGCCGCTTTCGGCGATCCGGACCATTGGCGAACGCACGCCGCGCTCGGTCTCTGCGGCAATACCGTCCCTGCCCTCGAGCGGCTTTCCGGTTTCCAGGACGGCGAGGCGCAATTCTACGAAGGTGTCATCCGTTGGATAGACGGCGACGACGCTGGCGCAATTCGCCTGCTCGCGCGGTGCGACAATGCCTATGCCGACAATCTATTGCGCCTTGTCAAGAAACCTCGAATTTCGGTACTGGCGCAATTGCCCTGGCATCGGTCGCCAGGCGCCCCGCATACACTGCTGCAAGCGGGCGCAATGGACCCCAAGTTCCGCATCCGCAACATCAGCTTCGACGGTCGCGACCTTGCCAACGAACCAGACGCGGATGTCCATTCGTTTTACGACGCCGACGATCCGCCGGACATGTTCGTGTCGGAAATGATCGAATGGCACGTCCTGCCGCCAAACCTGCAGGAACTGCCCTGTCCGATAATCGGCCATACGGCCGACTACGACATGCACCTTCAGACGATTTACCCGTGGCTGCAGGTGTTCGACGAGTTGGTCGTTACCGACAGCACCGAATACGCCGACGTCGCCTATATGGCCGATGCGCCGACCACGACCTTTTGCAAACCGGTGTCTCTCCCGCTGAGATTGCTTCCGGAAATCGATTGCGAACGGGACTTGGATCTCGTTGTCACCGGCTCGCTGCTGCACAGCTACTTCCCCGACAAGACGGTGATGATGCGGCAAATGCTCGCCGCGGACGGGCTCGAACCCTATTTCCTGAGCGGGTTTCTGCATTACAGCCTCTATTTTCCCATTCTCGCGCGAAGCAAAATTTCCGTAGCGCTAACCCGGCATCTCGGCGCTATACCGACCCGCGGCTACGAAGCGCTGGCCATGGGTTCGGTCCTGTTGGCACCCGAGGAATCCTGTATGCGGCTCTTCGCCGACGAGACGCAGGGGGTCATTCCCTTCTCGCTTTCAAAGGAAGGTCTGACAAAAGCGATCGAGGCCTTGCTGGGCGATTACGACCGGTATGCAGTGGGCGCGCGCGAAGGCATGCAACGCATCCGAGATGCCTTCGATCCCTGGCGTGTGGCGTCGCAATACTTCCGCATGTCGACGTTCCTCGCCGCCCGGCCGAGGCCGCCGCGCAAACCCGCCGCCATACGACCGCGGCAACAGCGGTCGATCGCTTACAAGGGCTGGCTCCAGGGAAACGAGCGGCAGACCTATCAGGCCTTGCGCAATGCGAGCCTGGAACGCTGGAAATCGACACCGGTCGAAGATCACACGCTGGACACGATCTGCGAACTCCCGCGCGAACTGTTGCTGGAATACGTGCACTGCACGCTCTCGCCGGACGAACATTCCTATGAAACGCTGGTTCAAACCGCGTTGAACATTTATCGCAGCGCATTGCCCCTGTTTCCCGACTCTCTT
>Ga0315338_1002520_pt1 | contig 17970 bp, 11 predicted proteins | sample ASW8metaG_FD_204518 | JGI IMG/M metagenome (GOLD analysis project Ga0315338, IMG submission 204518) | Ammonia-oxidizing marine archaeal communities from Monterey Bay, California, United States - ASW #8 | ecosystem: Environmental > Aquatic > Marine > Coastal | place: USA: California | collected... | reverse complement strand
TCGGCGGCGACTCCGTCATCAGCCTTCAGTTCATCGCCCGCGCCAAACAAGCCGGCTTTCACTTCACCAATAGCCAAGTGTTCGAACGCCAGACGATCGCCGAACTGGCGGAGCTCGCCTCCGAGACCAAGCCCAAGAGCTGACCGCGACGCCGGGTCACCGAGACGATTGCTTTAGTTCTGCACCAGACGTCGCGGACCTAGCCCCCCGGCCACGTGCGCTGGGCAGTGTCATAGGCCTCCGGCGTTCCGATATCCATGAGGAAGCTCGAGATGCGATAGACGTTGGATCGATGCGCGAGCGCCGGCAAGACGTGAAACCCGAAATCAAGCGCCGCGCCGGTCCGCACCTCGGCAAACGCATCGAAGATTCCAGGACGCGCCACATAGATACCCGCATTCGCTAGGTCGGAGCGCGGCCGTTTCGGCTTCTCCTCGAACGCAACCACGGTATCCGAGTCGTCAACGACGAGGATCCCCTTCTCACTCGGACGATCCGTCCGCGTCACGCCCAGGGTCATCTCCTCCTCTCGCGAGCGATGGAAGGCGCACATATCCGCGAGAGGCGCATTGGTCAGATTGTCCGCATAGGCCACGAGAAAGTCGCGCTCGCCGTCGACGAAATCACGATTCGCAAGCACCGTCCCCGCGCTTCCGAGGAGAGTCGGCTCGTATCGGGTCTCGACGCGAAGTTTCGAGTCGTGACGTGAAAGAAAGTCGGTCACACGCTCGGGAAGGTGGTGCAGATTGACGAGGACCTCATCGAACCCGCTGCGTGCAAGGAGATCGAGCCATATCGCGAGCAGAGGGGTTCCTTGGATCGGGATCAAGCATTTTGGTATCGACTGCGTCAGCGGACGCAAACGCGTACCCTCACCCGCGGCGAGGAGGAACGCTTTCATGGAGACTCGTGGGCCGCGGTGGTCGAGCTACGCCTGAGCCTCGAGAAGGCGACGAAGGCAACCACGTAGCACGAGAGTCCGATCAAAATCGTGACGCGAAACCCGAAGGCAAGGGACAAGATCACGCTCGCGAGCCCCCCGACAATCGTGAAGAGTCCGTTGAGCCCCCAAGCCCAAGCCACCGCACCTCGCGGTGTCGGGCCCAAGGCCAGGATTCCGAGCGGAAAAGGCATTCCGAGAAAGAACCCCAGAGGAAACACGAGAGCCGCCGCGATGAGGATCCGGCTCGCCGTCGGTGCCGACAAGAAGACATCGAACAACGCGGGATAGGCGAACGTGAACAAAGCACCACAAAGCAACGTCCCGGCGAAGGGCCACGTCCAACGAGAGTTGACACCGATCGACAGCTTTGACGACGCGAGGCTTCCGAGACCCGCACTGACGAGCAGCGCGAAAATCACGAGCGCGTAGGTATAGACCGGATAGCCGATGAGCTTCATGAAGATCTGAATGAAGACGAGCTCGATGATGATGAACCCTGCGCCCAGACACGAGAAATAGGTCATCGCGGCGTATTTCGCGGGCCAAGCCGCGCGGCCGACCTCGGCCTTGTAGAGCGGAAGCAAGATGAAGACGACCGCGAAGAGCAAGGACACGAAGCCGGTTACCACCAGGTGGATGAGATCCATCGGAACGAGCCCTTTTCGAAGCTGGGAGTTCAAGATGAGAGCGCTCGATGTATCGAGGAATCGCTCCCGATTGGGTTCGAGCGTCGCGATCCGTTTTCGCAGAAAGTTGAAGAATGGCTTGTCATCGGTCGCCGGAGCCACGTGATAGTCCATTTCGTCGAGCAGCGACTCCGAGAGCTCACCGGAAAAGAACTCGGGACCGAGGAAGCTCTCCTCGGGACGAAGCGGGTGATGCAGTAGCTCGAACGGCACTTCCCCCTCGCCGGCCTCGGAAAGAAAGAAAGACTCCAAACGGTCCGTCTCGTCCTGAGTCCACGGGCTCATCTTCACGAGGAATGTCGGAAGCGGGTCTTGGATCCCCACCATCCCGAACAGCAACACATGCCGGGAGAAGTCGGTCCGGCCCAAGTTCTTCCACGCGCTCGCGGCGGTCGAGATCATCCTGACGAAAAAGTGGTGATTGATATGGAGAACGCCCGTGTCACTCAGATGGTCGAAATACTCCTCGTAGGCCTCCGCCGTCTGCAAATAGGCGGGCGACATCGCGCCGGTTCCGGCGGCGATGCTGGAGCTCGTATGATTACTGTGGATCTGGATGATGTCGTAGCGCGTATCGCTCGAGCGCAGAAAGCTTCGGCCCTCGTCCACACGGGCACGCACGCGCGGGTCGTTGAAGATCTGTCCGTTGTACTCGGCGTAGCGGCCGAGGCCGAGCTCGACCACGGCGCCCACCATCTCGACCGCGTCCACGTGGCTCGCTCCGTACATGAGTGCGGCTTTCGTTTCCTGGCCACCGGCGCTGCCGAGCACGAGAACCCGCGGACCGCTGTCCCGTTTCAGGTAGTGCGACGCGAGCACGCCTCGATGCCAGAAGTGGTCCCATAGTGCGACGGTCCCCTGTTCCAACGAACGCCGCAACCCGTCGTAGTCCCCGTCGAAGGGGAAGAAGTGGCTGCTTTGCGTGCCGCCATCATAGGCAATGTGTTTTCGAGCCGCGCCATCCTCACCGGTGATCGGATCCGTTCGGGTCTGCTCGAAGACATCGATCTTGGACACGGGATCCCACCGCGTCACCTCGACCCGACCCTCGAGCTTGGCCGCCTTGACCCCTCGCTTGGCGAGGTGCTCATCGAACTCGAAATAGTCGGGCGCGCGCAGCCACGGCGCGACGATGATGCCGACGCCCACCGCCATCGCGGAGAGAGAGAGCGCCCGGCGGTTCGTGAACAAAGCGGCTGCGAAAAGCCCGAGCCCGGCGGCAAGAAACAAGAGCCCGCCGGGGCCGATCGAGGGCAGGAACGGGACGATGAGGACGCAGCCGAGAGCCGCGCCGGTCAAGTCCCAGAAGTACAGCGACTGAATCCGGCGCGCATGGACCGTGAACAAGACCGTCACCACCAAGCCCGACAAGAAGAAGGGGGTCACCAGGGCGGCGTAGCTCGCCGCGAACAGCAACGCTTGTACGAACGGCTGGTCGGGAATGCGCTCGTAGTCGAAGGGCAGCGAATTGAAGATAGGAAGCAGTGAGATCGCGGCGACGGAGAACAGAACCGAAATGGGGGCGAGATAGGGAACGAGAGTTTCGGCCGGGGACTCCCTAAGGGTGAGGTAGATGCCCGCCAATCCGAATGCGAACATGGCGCACGTGATCACCATATAGGCGAGGTTAGGCGTCAAGATGACATCGAAGACCCGAGTTAGCAGCAGCTCGAGGCAAAGGGTGGCCGAAGCGATTAAGAATAGTGACAGCCGGTGTGTGCGCAAATCAGCTCTCAGGTCGACAGGGTAGTTTCGGTTCGGCGTCGGCGAAAAAAGTCACCGAGGCTCGCTGTATCGAGGATATCCATTATGAGCATGGAGATACGTTGGCCGTCAACTTGTGCATGGGTCGGCCGATATGCTTCACTGATATCGAAGGAGCCAACGTGTGACCAAGCTGGGAGAAATTCGCCGCAGACCTGCGGTTCGCTTTTCGAGCGACCGGGCGAATCCCTCTCTTGCGAGCACCGCCGCGCTTCAAGCGTTCTACTTCGGTCCTGGGAAGTCTCTGTTCGGGTGCTTGGATCTTCCTGATAGCAGGCGTCCCAACGACGTCGGCGTCCTGATCTGCCCTCCGATCGGATACGAGTACACGTCGGCACACCGAGCGTTGCGCCAGCTCGCCCTCGGGATCGCCGATAGGGGCCATGCGACGCTTCGCCTCGACTATTACGGCACCGGCGACTCTCTCGGAGAGACCCAGGACGTGTCCTTGGCGCGATGTCGCGAAGATATCGTGTGCGGGATCGACGAGCTCAGAAAGCAAGCTCACTGCTCGACAATCGTGCTCATCGGGTTTCGCCTCGGCGCGACGCTCGCAGCATCGATGCCGAAGCTCAGACCGGATATCTCCGGGCTCGTGCTTTGGGATCTCGTCACCGATGGCAGCCGCTATCTCGAAGAGCTCGCGACCATGCAGGCCAAGTGGCTACGAAGTCACGGGCAACCGAGCCAGGTCGAAGCTAGTGAGGTTCTGGGTTTTCCGTACTCGCCGCAATTCGACCGCGAGATAGGGGCGCTGGATCTCAACGACGCGAGCGCCACTCCGGACGGCCGTGTGCTCGTGATCGATACGTCCATCAACACCGGTCTTTCCGAATGGGCCGGTGGCAAGCTCGCGGCGGGCAGCGACATGTCGGTCTCGCGCTTCGATGTCTCCATCGAGCTCGACGAGCCCGAGCGCGCACGCGTGCCCCGAGAGCTCGTCGAAGCCATCGTCCATTGGGTCGCCGGCTCCTGACAGATGGAGCGTGCGGTCGTGTTCGGGGCGCCCGGCGCCCTCGTCGGCATCATCACGAGCCCGGATCCGTCTGACGCCGCGAAGTACGGCACGACGGGCGCTGGGGTCGTGCTCCTGAATGCGGGCGTCGTGCATCGCGCGGGCCCCCATCGACTATATGTGAACCTCGCACGCAAGCTGGCGAGAAACGGTGTGCACGTACTCAGATTCGATCACTCCGGAATCGGCGACAGTCCCCGACGACGCGACGATCTCCCTTTCGGCAAGAGCGCGGTAGAAGAGACGAGGGGTGCCATCGACTTGCTGGAAAAGGAGCACGGCTGCTCCCGGTTCGTCGTCATAGGCTTGTGCTCGGGCACGCTCTCCGCGTTCCGAACCGCTTGCGTGGATGAGCGCATCACCGGGCTGGTCCTGCTCACGGCGCTTCTCGAAGATCCGGCGGACGTCGACGACGCGGTCGTGCAGCAAGCGCTCGACCGGCGCACCGCGCGGAGTTACATGAAGGAGAAGGCGCTCCATTCGGGAAGCTGGCGGAGGCTGCTCACCGGGAAGGTCAGTCCCAAGAAGATCGCCCGCGTGTTAGGGCGCACACTGCTCGGCGATACCGGCGCGCTCCCGACGGCCTCGCCGGGAACGGTCGAGCTCGGTCGTGAGCTTGCCGCGCTCCTCGACCGCGGAGTGAGCCTCTTGTTCATCTACGGCGAGCCGACGACCGTCCTCGAATATTTTCGGATGACCCTTGAGCCGCTGGTGCCGGAGCTACGCAAACGAGGCCACCTCGATGTCCACGTTCTGAAGCGTTCCGACCATACGTTTACGCTCATCCACGACCAGCAAACCGTTCTCACGACCATCGACGAATGGCTGAGATCCAAGCAGTTGGCCCCCGCGCCGGAGACGTCATGTACTTGACAGGTCCGCAATCCAAGCACTACCGAGAACAAGAGTTCGAAGGAGCGCCGGCAACGGCGAACCACTTCGATTGGGAGCTTTTCTATCGATACAAAGATGCGCGCGAGCAATTCTGGATCCGACGGATTGGGGAGGACGCTCTTTTTCGCAGTCTCGTTGAACGCCACTTCTCGGACTTCAAGGACTCGATCGACCGCACGGTCGATCTCGTGGCGCCCGTGAACGCTCCGAGCGTCCTCGATGTGGGTTTGAGCTCCGAGCAGCTGGACAAAGCGCTCATCGATCGCGCGGGCGCGGATCTCACGATCTTGGACGTCCAAGCCGAAGCGGAAGGTACCTATCGGACCCTGTTCGCGGATCGCGGGCGGTTCGTGCTCGGTGACGTCGTCTCCTATGCCGCGTCCACGTCACGCCGTGAACAATACGATCTCGTTTACAGCGCCGGCTTGATCGAACATTTTCCCGACAAGAGCGACATCCTGGACGCGCATGTGCGGCTCGTCCGTCCGGGCGGCATCGTCCTCATCTATGTTCCGATCGACAGCGAAGAGAACCGCCGCATCACCGCGCTCGCGGCGGAATGGGAGAACTTCGGCTATCGAGAGCTCATGACGCCGGCGGAGCTTTCGGACGTCTGTCGAGTCCCCGAGCTCGAGATCGTTGCCTCAGCGCAGGTCGGGTTCTTCGCGGCGGTGTGGGCGCGAAAAGCCGAACCTTGACGCGCGCTCGCCCCGAAGCGCTACATCCGAAAAAGTTTCTGCCAGTAATTGACCGCTTCGACGGTCTGCCCGCCCGCCAGAGTTTCGTAGCACCGTCCCGCCACCGGGCCCGCGTTGAACGGGATCCCGACGGCCTCGTCCTCTTCACCCTGGAGGATGACCTTCGTCACCGCATGGTCGAAGGCATCCATCAGAGCCGGATCTCCCGCGAGCGGTTCGATCTCGCGACCACTCTCGATGAACTCGCGTACCACCTGTTCCAGCGGGTTCGATCTGGAGACCCGCCCGGCGATATAGCGGTCCGCTCCGGGGCGGTCGAGAAAAGCCGCATCGCGATACAGATAGACGTCTCCGAGGAGGTCGATGGCGACCGAAACCTGGGGATAGACCTTCGGCAGCATTCCGTCTTCAGCGACCATCGCTAGGGGATTCCCCATCACGCCTTCGGTCAACGGGTAGAGCGCATAGCCGAAGTCGACCTGTAGATCCGGACATTCGCGGTGCCACTTCGCCTTGAACTGCGCGAAGATGTCGATGAGGTCCTGCCGCTCCTCTTGCGTCAGGCCTTCCGTTTCCGGGACGCTAAAATCCTCCCTCAGCGTGAGGAAGTCGACGCCCGGCCCGTCGACCCTATCGTTGATATCGCGGATCAAGTCCAATAAGCGCAGAACCTGGTCGGTTCCGTTCATCAGGACGATGAAATTGAGCCCCACCTTCAGTGGGGACTTCCTGCGATTCCGCTCCGTGAGGAACGCAATGAGGTTCTCTTTGACGAGAGCGAAAGCCCCTTTTCGTTTCGTGACGCCGAAATAGGATGCCTCATCGACGCCGTAACAGGAGATGCGAAAAACGTCCAGGTCCCAAAGTCCTTCATGTCGCTCAACGAAGCTTGGCGTGAGCATGTAGCCGTTGGTGACGAGCGGGACTCGATGACCGTGTTTCTTGGCGCTCCTGATCACATCGTCGAGCTTCGGATTCGTCAGCGGCTCGAGACCTCCGCCCAATGAAAGCGTCGAGATCCCGGCCGGCATCTCCGAGAACACTTGGTCGAACATGTCGTTTCCCGGCTCGATGTCAGTGCCGTTGTAACGCACGCCGTGTTTGCGGCCGCAGAAACCGCAAAAGAACATGCAGTTCACGGCCGCGTATATTCCCACACGCAACGGAAAGCCGTAGCTGCCCGAGAGAACGGCGGGGACACTTCCGGATTGAATGAGCGGGAGAACGGTGCTCCAGTACTTGCTGCCCACACCTTCGCGTACCATCGCGGACTGCAGCAAATCGCTCGACTGAATCGCTGCGTTGAGCCGCACCATCGCGTCTCGATCCAGTTTCTCTTCTTCCAAGAGTTGGCGCTGCGTCGCCCAGGGGTCGCGACTGAAGCGATGAACGATCCTCGACGCATGAGCCCCAAAACGATCGAGGGCCTCCGTATCTTTGGGATTTTGGACCAGACCGACGCACAGGAGCGGGTCCAGCAATTCGTGGCGGAGAATATCTCGGATGTTGGCGTCGAGCTCCCGGCTTGGAGCGCGCCACAGCCAATCGCGTAGAATCTCCGTTTGTCTCACCGCGAGCTTCGCGCTCGCCGTCTCGGTCGCTCGAATCACGTCGATCGTCCCCGAAGCGCTGTTCGGGAGCTCGTCCTCGACGCGTTTCCCGACACGGCCAAAGAAATAAGCGAGCTCGGCCGTCAAGGACCGCGCCGCGGCGACGGCCTCCTTCGGTTCGATCGCCACGCCATCGAGCGTGATCGTGCCGGGCTCCTCTCCAAAGTCGAGCTCGAGCTTCATGCCGTCTTCGCTCGTGACCGCGATCCGCCTGTCAGACTCCGTAGCCCTCTTGTCGAGCGAGATGGAGACGGGAATCTCGCCGAATGTCGAGCGAAGCTCGGCTTGCCAGCTTCCGTCTTGCGATCGCACATCGTCGATCGAGATAGGGAGGGGTCCGAACAACGCGTAGAGCTGACTCAGGCAATGCGGAAGAAGGTCGGTGACGATGTTCATCGTCAAGTCGGGCGACTTGCGCACGCCCCACTTCGCCTTCGCGCAATCCTTCCACACAAACTCGACGCCGCCGATGGAAGAGAGCCTGCCGAGCTCCGCCTTGAGCGCGTGGATGGCGGGCGAATACATGAACTCGTAGCCCACCGCCAGGACGCGATCATTCTCCCGGGCGAGCCGGACGAGCTCGTTCGCTTCCTCGGCGCGGAACACGAACGGTTTTTCTACGAGAACGTGTTTACCGGCTTCGAGGAGGGCGCGGGCGGCGTCGTAGTGCGCGCTGCTCATCTTCGCGACGATCGCAATACGGACATCCGGGTCTTCGACGATCGATTGGAGGGAGTCGTGGATCGAGATTTTGTGCGCAGTTCGCAGGCCGCCGTTTCGAGCGTACTCGTCGAGCCATGCCTGCGCGGCGACGTGGCCACGCTCGGAGACCCAGTGGACCGTCTGCAAGCGATCGGAAAGCTGAGAAAGCTCGCGACAGAGGATGCGTCCCCAACGTCCACTGCCGACGACTGCCACCGCCGTCGGCATCGCATCCGACTCGGCGAAGCGCTCGACGAATCGCGCGTCGGGACAGAAATCAGTCCCAGAACTCATTGGCTCCCCCCCACTCCGACGCTGCCGCAAGCGGACGCGCCGGATCGCACTCGATCGGCGACGACGAGCGACCCGAGGACAACGAACGACCCTCGAGGCGCGTGTTTATTCACGGCTTGATCGATTTGTAAAAAGAATAGCATACTCGCATGCAAAGGAACGCTCCTGATCGGCCCACGAGGCTCCTCGGCTCGGCACGTCGTGTGGTAAAGTTTTTCTAGCTCCCAAAATCCTAGATACCGGCACATGTCGTGACGGGAGTGGCGCGCGTACGGGGGTTTGCCGCACGCTGGAGGACGCTCAACTTGTCCAAGGACGAAGACGGCACAGCTATCGGTGCGAGCGCCATGATCTCCGGTCTCGTGACCATCCTCTGCGGGCTGTCTCTGAATCCATGGTCCCTCGCCCACCTCATCAGCCCCGATCGCTACTTCGAGTCGACTCTCTACGTAGCTGCCATCGTCGCCTGCCAGCTCGTGCTCATCGCCTACGGGATCCGAATCCTCTGGAAACCGCGCTCACCACGCCGACGTTTCGTGCCCCTCTTCGGCGCCGCGGGGCTGATCGTCGGTCTCTATGGGTGCTGGCTAGCCATCTCACCTCGCGCCTGGCAGGTTCCCGGAATGCCGATGGTGGATCGCTTGGAAGTTATCGCCGAGACAACGACGTTCTACAAGCTCGAAGCGAAACGGCGGTTGTGGCGGAACGAGCTCCGGGTGTGGGTCGACGCGCTCTTGGATCGCTCAGGGCTCGGCGATGGCACGCGTTCACTCGATCACGGCTTGGAGGAGGCGCGCTTCCTCCTCCTCGAAGGGGATACGAGACAAGCCATCGAGGTCCTCGAAGCGTTGCGCGTTGAAGCGTTGTCGACCGACGCGCCCGAGCGCATTCTCCGCAACGTGACGGAGTCGCTCGCGATCGCGTTTTTGAGGCTCGGCGAACAAGAGAACTGCATCGATCGACATCACAAGAGCGCATGCTATCTCCCCATTCCCGCGGCCGGCATACATACCATTGAGTTCGGCTCGAGAAACGCGATAGAGGAGCTCGAAGCCACGCTCGCCACGACTCCGGACGACCTCGGATCGCGGTGGCTCCTCAACATCGCCTATATGACCCTTGGGGAGCATCCGGACAGAGTGCCGCCCGGATGGCTCATCGAAGACCAGGCCTTCCGTTCGTCGACGGACGTCGCGCGGTTCGAAGACGCCGCACCGGCCTTGGGTGTCGATATCCTCAGCTTGTCGGGCGGAAGTATCCTCGAAGACTTCGACGGCGACGGGTTCCTCGACATCATGGCGTCCGGCACGGGACTTCGCGAGCAACTACGATTGTTCCGAAGCTCAGGAGAGGGTCGGTTCATCGACCAAACCGACGCGGCCAAGCTGACGGGCCAGTTCGGCGGCTTGAACATCTTGCAGGCCGACTACAACAACGATGGAAACGTCGACGTTCTCGTGCTCCGCGGCGGCTGGATGACTTTCGACTCCGGAGACGGGAACCATCCCAACTCGCTACTGCGGAACAACGGCGACGGCACGTTCACGGACGTGACCGAAGCGTCCGGACTTCTATCGTTTCATCCGACGCAAGTCGGTGCATGGGCGGACTACGACAACGATGGATGGGTGGATCTTTTCATCGGAAACGAATCGTGGCAGAATCAAATGCATCCCCCCGAGCTCTTTCACAATAATGGCAACGGTACATTCACCGAGGTCGCGTTACGCGCGGGTGTCGCGACGCCCGGTTACATCAAAGGCGCTGTGTGGGGTGATTACGACAACGATGGACGAGTCGACCTTTACGTTTCTCGTATTGGACGGCCGAACATCCTCTATCGAAACGAGGGCGATGCCTCCGGCGAGTGGACCTTCGAGGACACGACGGAGTCCGCCGGCGTCGCCGAGCCTCGTTACAGTTTTCCCGCATGGTTCTGGGACTACGACAATGATGGATGGGAGGATCTATTCGTCGCCGGTTTCGGCGGAGACTTCCCTGCCGGCGGTTTGTACGGTGACGAGTCCGTTGACCGCTACGTCCTCACCGATGTCGCCGGTGAATATCTCGGTCTTCCCGTCGAATACGCCGAGTCGCCGCGGCTCTACCGTAACAACCGCGACGGCACCTTCGACGACGTCACCGAGGCCGCCGGATTGTCGAGGGCGTTCTACGTGATGGGCGGAAATTTCGGAGATATCGATAGCGACGGCTATCTGGATATCTATCTCGGCACCGGAAGTGCGAGCTATCGATCGCTGATGCCCAACCGCCTGTTCCGCTCGCAGGCGGGAGCGCGCTTCGAGGATGTAACGGCCTCCGCCGGCGTCGGACACCTTCAAAAAGGACATGGAATCGCATTCGGCGATGTCGACAACGATGGTGACGAAGACATCTACGCCGAGATGGGCGGTTGGTTCGCCGGAGACGCCTATCAGAACGTGCTGTTCGAGAACCCAATGCTCGGTCATCATTGGATCACGCTTCGGCTCGCCGGGGTCGAATCCAACCGCGCCGCCGTCGGGGCGAGAATCCGCATCGACGTGCGCCGCGGCGATTCGGTCCGGTCACTGCATCGCACGGTCGGATCCGGTGGCAGCTTCGGCGCGTCGAGCCTGCAGCAGGAGATAGGCCTCGGCGACGCGACCGGGATCGACGCCATCGAGGTTTGGTGGCCGAGCACGAACGAGCGTCAATCCTTCCACCAGGTCGCGATGGATCGGATCTACACGCTGACCGAAGGCGAAGGCGAACTACGCGTCGAGTCTTCCCCGTCGGTGAAGCTCGGAGCCGAGGCCGAAGATAACAACGTCGTCACGCCCGACCACCCAGCACACGGGCCGAGACAATGAGTGGCGCGGGACGCCACCGATGCGGGGAGGGACAAAAATGGACAATGTAAGCCCTGCGACCGCCAGAAGAGGCACCAACCGTGTCGTTGGCCTCTTGTTCTGGATCGCAGCCTTGGCACTTCACAAGGGCGCGGTGGAGCGCATCGTGGCATCCGACGGTCACCTGCAAACCCCGGCCTATGCGGTCGCCATCGGGGTGTTCCAAGTGTTCTTGGCGCTCGTGGGTTTGTGGCTCGTCAGCGGTATCTCGCAACCCGATCTCTCACGAGGAGCGAGACGCCTCGTCACCGCCGGGCTCGCCGCCGCCATCGCGGTGGGCCTGTACGGCAACCTACTGGCCGCGCGCATCATCGATCCCAATGCGGATTCGAGACGAGCTTGGGACGATATGGTCGCGTCCGAAGAGCTCATCCTCGAGCTCGGGAAAGACCTCGGCCATCTCACGACGAGCGCGAAGAATCTCTCCATCCCGGATCACTTGAGCCGCGACATTTTCGCCGACCAGGTCGAGGTCACCGATCTCGAGACATCGGCTCCGGACGAAGAAGAAAGCCTCGAGAGCGTCGCAGTCATGGCGGGTCATTGGCCGGTCGAAGCAATGGGCTCGACCCGACGCGAAGACTTGAACCTCCTTCGCCCCTTGCTCGACGGCGTCGACTTCTTCGACCACGCCAAGTTCTTCATCATCCGCGGACGATTCCTGGATGACACCAAGTCCTCCTACGAAGCCGATGTCGGCTTCAAGGCGTTGGCCACGTTGCTAGGAGGCGACAAGCTCTACGCGAACGCTCACACGAAGTTTCGCTGGGTCAAACGAGACGTCGACGGCGAGGAGCGGTTCCTCGTGGATCGCATCGACATCGAAAATTTCGCTACGGAATCAGCGGAGAAGTCTTTATTCGCCGAGACCCTCGATACGGCCTTGACCGGCAAGGCCCTCGCAAACGCGAGACGCTCAATCCATGAAGAGCTCGTCGTCCAGTCCATCGTCGATGGCCCGGAGTTCGAAAAACCCGACCCGTGGTTCTACCTCGCAGCGGTCGACCGCCATCCGGGGCTCGCGGTCGCGGACGTGGACGGTGACGGCCATGACGACATCTACTTGATGGAGCGCCACACCACGAACATGCTGTTCCGCAACCGCGGCGACGGCACTTTCGAAGAGTCGGCATCGACCTTCGGCCTGGATATCGAGGACTATACGGCCGCGGCAATCTTTGCCGATTTCGACAACGACGGAGATCTCGACGGCGTACTCGGAAGGACTCTCGAACGAAGCATGTATCTGGAAAATCGAGACGGGCGCTTCGTTGACGCGTCCGATGGCTCCGGAACCGCGCTTCCTTTCTTCGCTTCCTCGGTCAATGCGGTCGACTACGACAACGACGGACTGCTCGACTTGTACTTCTCGACCTACGCAGCCCAGATGGTCAACAGCACCGAGAAACACCTCCCGGAAGCATTCGCAAACTATCTCGGCCCGGAGGAGATTCGAGAAATGGAGGGGCTCCTCGATCCCAGCGAGATGGGGAACAAACGAGCGAACTATCCCGGCCCGCCGAATATCTTGTTGAAGAACGCGGGTAACGGACGCTTCGTGCGCGCGGACGACGCGCTCGCGACAAAGGTATATCGCAACACCTATCAGTCCACCTGGGCCGACTACGACAATGACGGCGATGCGGATGTCTACCTGGCCAACGACTTCGCGCCCAACAATTTGATCCGGAACGACGGGAATGGGCAGTTCACCGACGTAACGGAGGAGACGAGCACCGCCGATATCGGATTCGGGATGGGCGCGTCATGGGCCGACTACGACGACGATGGCTTTCAGGATCTCTACGTATCGAACATGTTCAGCAAAGCCGGCCGACGCATCACCGAGCAGGTCGGGTCGGTCGACCCGCGCTTCGCCCAGATGGCTCGCGGAAATTCACTGTTCAAGAACTCGCCGGAGGGATTCGAAAAAGTATCCGGCATGGCCTCGCCGAGCCTCCTCGTGGAAGAAGCGGGCTGGTCATGGGGCTCACAGTTCATGGATGTGAACAATGACGGCTTCCAGGACATCCTCGCTCTCAGCGGACACTACACCGCACCCAAGGCGGTGGACGCCCAAGTCGACATATGAACGGACTTCTGGCGCGCAGTTGTGCGCTCGGACGAAGATGCCTCCATAGGGTACGACTTCGCTCAAGGCTCCCCCGAATCGAGAACGCCGTCGGCGGGCGCGTCCTTGAGCGGTCACGAACGGGATCATTTGTTTCTGAATCTCGAAGGCGAACGCTTCATCGACATCTCGGGAGTATCCGGCCTCGACCACCCCGGCGACGGAAGAGCTTTTGGGGTTCTGGACTACGATCGCGACGGCTGGCCGGATTTGGCGGTAGCGAGCGCCAACGCGCCGCTTCTTCAGCTCTACCGAAATCGCATCGGTGAGCTGCGCGATGAGCAGGCCGCCGATGCCAACATCATCGCCTTGCGATTCGTGGGAGGCAACGAGACGGCGAGCCCTTCGCAGGAGCTGAGTAATCGAGACGGCTACGGCGCGATCGTCCGGGTCACGTTGCCCGCGCGCACTTTGCTGCGCGAGCACCGTGCAGGCGAGGGACTCGCCGCTCAGAACTCCGCGACGATGATGGTCGGGATCGGCTCTCATCAGATGGCGAGCGAGATAAACATTCGCTGGCCATCGGGGCGGACTCAAGCGCTTCCCGAGATCGCCGCCGGCTCACTCGTCACGCTCTACGAGAATCCGGACCGCTCCGAGAGCGGCCAGGGCTACGACGTGGTCGACTATCATCAGGCGCCTGCGCGGGAACGCCCTCAGCAAGCACCGTTGACCACCGACGCTGGCTCCGCGACGTGGCCGCCCTGGCACGAAAGCGGGCACGAGAGCAGCGCGAAGCTCGTCTTGTACACAACCTTCGCTACTTGGTGCCAGGCCTGCGTCACGGAGATACCGCAGCTCTCGGTGCTCCGCTCGACATTCGATATCGACACGCTGGAGATGATTGGCGTTCCTTACGACGAGAAAGAATCCACGGCGAAACGCGAGAAATGGCTCGACACCTACGAGCCACCGTACCGCGCCCTCCGAGCGCTCGACACGGAGAACGTCCTCGAGACTCAGCAGTTCATCCGCCGCGAGTTCAAGCTCGACGGGATACCGGCGACCATCATCACCTCGGGCGACGGCGAGATCGTGATGACACGATGGGGCCCTCCTAGCGTATCCGAGATCCGCCGCCTTCTTGCGACGCGAGGGAGAGAGGCCGGGCCATGAACGCGCGCTATCGCGGCCGAGGTGTGGCGGGTAGTGTCATCGTCACCGTCGCGATCGGGTGTTTGAGTGCGTGCGGCGAGGACGGGCCTCCTCAACGCGGTGGGTCGGACGTGATGTACTCCGAGGGCGCGGCTCAATCGAACAAGGTCTCGGTGGGGGTCGTGGGGCCGTCACTGGATCGTTCGAGCGCAGCTCCTCAAGAGCTCCGGGTTCGCGTTCGGGTTCCACAGAACCACCACGGCTACCTCGATGAAGGAGATGAAGGGTTCTTCATCCCCTTCGAGTTTTCCTTCGACGCACTTCAGTCTCACGGAGCGACGGTAGACGTCGTCGAGCAACCCGAGGGCGAGCGGGAAAAAAGCGTCGGCGCGACCGTGCTGCGCGGCGAAGGAGAGTTCTCCTTCCGGGTCGACGGCTTGAGCTCGGCCGACGATGCTCTGCACGCGGTGCTCCGCTACCAGATCTGCAGCGATATGACGGGGGTCTGCTATCGACCCGAAGAGGCGGACTTCCGCGTCACGGCCCCGGACCCGTAGGCGGCGCCGCCTCGGTCAGTGAGACTCGTGCCCGCCTTGTCGCGTGGCCGCCGGAGCGCTGCGCTTCGACAAATACTCACCGAAGACACGCTTCCTATGGCTATCGAACGCCAAGCGGTCCACGGCTTGTACCCCAACGCCCTCGATATAGACGAGCTCCGCTCCGCGCCTGCCCGTCGCCACGGTCAGCCCGACGCCTAAGACGCCCAGGGCCAAATAGGCCAGCCATCCCCGCGTCGGGAATGCGCCCCCGAGAGCCCCTCTCCAGATAACGAGGAGAGCGAGGCAGGCGGCGACGCCGAACGCGAGTTGCTTGTGCGTCGTAAGCGTCATGTGCACGTGCGGATCGATCAGCAAGCGCATCTCAGCGGCGAGTCCCGCGGCCACGGTGAGCGCTGTCGCCACGGCGGACAAGAGCAAATTGATCCACGCCGCACTGTGCAAAGAAGGCCGATTCCAAATCTTACCGACGATGTCCAGGGCAACCGCCACGATGAAGAGTGCGACGGTGAAGTGGACGAAGACGGGGTGAAGCAGGGTGACCTCGGCGAGGCTTCGCTTCGTCGGGAAGATCATCCCGTCTGCGAAGACACCGAGCGGATGATCCACGAAATAGACGTGGAGCATCTCCGCGCTCCGGGTCACGTGCTCGCCCTCACTACAGACGCCGCTTTCGTCGGGCTTGCCTACCGGTAGTATCCCGTCCAGTGCGCACATGCCGAACGGCTCCCACGGATGGTAGTGCCAGCGTGCGAGCGGTCCTCCCAGCTTCGGTCCTTCCTCCTCCAGCGTTCGCACGAGGTACATGAATCCGATCAGGAGCTTCCCTTCGGGGGCGTCCTTGTACATGAGGAATTCGGGACGGTCGGGGTCCAGGATCGTGTCATCGAACACATTACCCTCGTGCTGGTAATGCGCCTTGTCCTTCCACATCTTGACGAAACCGTCCGCCTTCGCCTGGTCGAACTCGAACCACCCGTTATCCTTGGCCGCCTGCAAAGACCTGCGGTAGAAGTCGTCTGCCCACGCCTGCTGCTCGAGCGTCGGCGCCATTTCGTGCCCCCCATGAACCGTGTGGTCGTGAGCGGTGTTGTATGCGAAAAGCCCCCACGACGAGAGGCCCAGGATCGCAGACAGAGCGAAGACCGTGAGCGTCGCGCTCAGCCATCCGCCTGCGCCACCGAACCAATGCCGGGGCCGACGTAGCAGCATGGACATCCCGACGATGATGCAAGCCGCCTGAAAGCCTGCGATCAGAGTGAGCTTGAACCCCCCGCTGATCCTTCCGTCGGGAACGACGGTCGCCTCGAGCGACCACCAGTTGACGACGACGCCAATGAAGAGCAGCACCATCGCGTTACGCAGGTTTGTCCGCTCCACGGATGTAGAGCTGGGTTTCATGATTTTCCCCTCAAAACGGATTCAGGTTGCTGTCGGTGGCTCCGCGACTCGCGAGCGATATCACTCAGGAAGGAAGGTAACGGAGACATTGTCGATCACGACGTTGTCGACTCCCTCCGCAACGATGATCCCATCGAGCCCGGTAGGGCTCTCGAGCACGACCGTCCCTTCGAGAAAACCGGTAGAGCCGAGGGCGGGCACGAACTCCTTTAGTCCCAGGAGTCCCTCAGCGGTAAAGCCACCCAGAAACGCGCCAACGAGGATCGTCGGCCCAGAGTAATCGAAACGCACCGAGCTGACCGGAGTCTGAAATGTCATCCCGATGAAGCCCTGGTTTCCCGTCGGCGGCGCGATCGAGTTGTTGGTAAGTACCATTCCTTCCAGAAGGTCATAGGCGGGACCGGGTCCACCGACTGCCGTCTCTTCGCTCACGACCTCGTCTCCAAAAAACGTGACCCCGGCGGCTGAGAGCTGCCCCAGCAGGACCGTCCCCTCATGAAACCCCTCGAAGTCCACCGTGGCGCCCGGAAGAAACGTGACCGATACGTTATCGATGAAGACGCTTTGGCTCTCCGCCACGATGACGGCGTCGAATCCCGGAGGATGGGACAACGTCGCCGTTCCCTCCGGCAATCCGGACGGCCCCACCGCTCCTGTGATGGTATCCACCCTGACGAGGTCTTCCTGGACGAAGGCGCCGTCGAACAATGCCGCGATCAATGAGTCGGGACCGGCGAAGTCGAAGCTCACTTCCCCTACGGGTCGCGCATAACGCATCCCGAGGAATCCGGAGCGCCCCAGCGGCGGCGTCGGAGACTGGTTGACGAGCATGCGGGCCTCGAGAAGATCGAATCCAACACCGAGCACGTCGATGACACCTTGTTCGTCGAATGTCGGGTCGCCAAGAAACGTCACTCCCAACGGCTCGAACTGGTCGGTCACCGGGGTTGCGGTCGCGACCGATTCGAAGTCGACGAGCACGGTCTCGTCGCGGTTGATATCAAAGGTGCGAACGAGCGTAGACGCCCCTCCCATCTGGAACGTGCCGGCAGCACTGTCCGAGAACTCGAGGCCGGTGAAGCGAAGCCCGTCGCCGGCGAGCACCTCCATCGAGAAGGGTGTCCCATTCATATCGGCAGCCGCCAAGGTCTGTCCAATGGGGTCGGCGGGTCCAAAATTGTCGTCGATGTCGGTGGGAGCATAGAAACCGAACGTGAGGAAGAGCGGGTCCTCGATATTGGTCGGATCGTCATATTGGTAGATCACGACCGCGTCACCCATCCGAAAGC
>Ga0315338_1002519_pt1 | contig 17972 bp, 18 predicted proteins | sample ASW8metaG_FD_204518 | JGI IMG/M metagenome (GOLD analysis project Ga0315338, IMG submission 204518) | Ammonia-oxidizing marine archaeal communities from Monterey Bay, California, United States - ASW #8 | ecosystem: Environmental > Aquatic > Marine > Coastal | place: USA: California | collected... | reverse complement strand
CAATTTCTCGCGGATGGTTTCCTCGATGACCCGCGGGCCAGCAAAGCAAATAAGCGCGCCGGGTTCTGAAATCTGTATATCGCCGAGCATGGCATATGACGCAGTGACGCCACCGGTTGTCGGGTCCGTAAGAACAACAATGAAGGGAAGCCGGGATTCCTTTAGACGCTGTATTGCCACCGTCGTTCGGGGCATCTGCATCAAAGACAGGATGCCTTCCTGCATACGGGCACCGCCCGCGGAGGCGAACAGGATCAACGGGGCTTTTTGCAATATCGCAAGTTTTGACGCAGCAACGATCGCTTCACCAACCGCGAGGCCCAAAGATCCACCCATAAAGTTGAAATTCTGCACGGCAACGACGGCCTGATTACCATCGATTTTACCATGGGCCACTTTCATGGCATCGATATCACCGGTTTTGTTCCGGGCATCTTTCAGGCGTTCCGTATATTTCTTGGAATCACGGAATTTAAGCGGGTCGACGGGGACATCCGGGAGTTCGATCAAGTCGTAGCGGCTGTTATCAAACAAGGCCGTAAACCGCTTGGTCGGGCCAACGCGCATATGGTGCTCACAATGGCTGCAGACATTCTGGTTTGCTTCGAGGTCGCTGTGAAACAGCATTTGTCCGCACTCCGGGCATTTGATCCAGAGGTTGTCGGGTGTATCCTGCTTTGCCGTCAATTGACGGAATTTTGGAAGAACCTTGTTCGTCAGCCAATTCATGGGTTAATCCTGTCAGCCTTTTTGTACGTTGCGGATGCCGCTGGAAATTTCCGACGCCACAGCCAATACCCGTTCTACCGCATTTGCGTCATCACTGCCAAGGGCGACTTGCTCTACCAAAGCGGTACCAACGACTGCGCCATCAGCGATTTTCGCGATTTCAGCTGCCTGCGCCCCGCTCCGAATACCAAAGCCAACCGCAATCGGCAGCTCGGCCGTTTTGCGGATACGGGTCAGCGCTTTGTCCACATCGCTTGGACTTGGCGCCGCAGCGCCAGTTGTTCCGGCGATGGAGACATAATACAGGAAACCGGAGGAATTGGCGAGAACGCGCGGCAACCGCTTATCATCCGTCGTTGGCGTGGCCAGCCGGATAAAGTTAAGACCTGCGTTCAATGCTGGAATGCAGAGCTCTTCATCTTCTTCTGAGGGCAAATCAACAACAATTAGCCCGTCAACCCCGGCGGCCTTGGCATCAACCAAAAACGTGTCAACGCCATAGGCATAGATAGGATTGTAATAGCCCATCAGGACAATCGGTGTTTCGTCGTTCGTTTTCCGAAACTCCAAAATCAATTGCAACGTTGATTTTAAGGTTGCCCCGGCGGCCAATGCGCGAAGGCCCGCTTGTTGAATGGCGGGACCATCGGCCATGGGATCAGTGAAGGGGAGGCCGATTTCGATAATATCTGCGCCCGCTTCCGGCAAGCCCTTGACGATTGCAAGCGAGGTTTCAAAATTCGGATCGCCTGCCATGACGTAGGTGACGAAAGCGGCGCGGCCTTCGGCTTTCAGAGCCTTAAAGCGTCGGTCAATACGGGTTTCACTCACAATTTAACTCCCAACGCGTCGGCGACGGTAAAGATGTCCTTGTCGCCACGTCCTGACAGGTTCACGACAATCAGATGATCCTTCGGCAGGTTTGGCGCCAGTTTTTCAAGATGGGCCAGCGCATGAGCAGATTCCAGCGCTGGAATAATGCCTTCAAGCTTGCAGCAGAGCTGGAACGCTTCCAATGCCTCTGTATCTGTCGCGCTGACATATTTCACCCGGCCAATATCGTGAAGCCAGGAATGTTCCGGCCCGATGCCGGGGTAATCCAACCCGGCCGAGATGGAATGAGCTTCGGTGATCTGGCCATCGGCATCCTGGAGCAAATAAGTGCGGTTACCGTGTAAAATGCCGGGCTTCCCACCAGTGAGTGAAGCGGCATGTTTGTCGGTGTCTAGACCGTGCCCTGCGGCTTCAACGCCGATGATGTCGATATCTTCGTCGTCCAGGAACGGATAAAACAGTCCCATGGCATTGGAGCCGCCGCCAATGCAAGCGAGCAGCGTATCAGGGAGGCGTCCTTCCATCTCCTGCATCTGGCGACGGGTTTCCTCGCCGATAATTTTCTGGAAGTCGCGGACAAGGGCGGGATACGGATGCGGTCCGGCGACAGTGCCAATGATATAAAAGGTATCCTCAACATTAGTCACCCAGTCGCGGAGCGCCTCGTTCAGCGCGTCTTTCAGGGTGCGAGAACCTGATGATACAGGAATGACTTCGGCGCCCAGAAGTTCCATGCGGTAGACATTGGGTTTTTGCCGTTCGATATCGGTTTCGCCCATATAAATGGCGCATTCCAGGCCGAAGCGAGCGGCGACAGTGGCGGTTGCCACGCCATGCTGGCCCGCGCCGGTTTCCGCAATGATCCGCTTCTTGCCCATTTTGCGGGCGAGAAGGATCTGACCCATGCAATTGTTGATTTTATGGGCACCCGTATGGTTCAAGTCTTCACGCTTGAGGTATATTTTCGCGCCGCCAAAATGCTCGGTCAGGCGCTCGGCGAAATATAGCGGAGATTCACGCCCGACGAAATGTTTGAGCAGGCCCGCCAGCTCTTTCTCAAATTCTGGATCCTTCTTTGACGCTTCATACGCCTCATTCAGCTCCAGGATCAGGGGCATCAGGGTTTCGGCGACAAATTGCCCGCCAAAAATGCCAAAATGCCCGGTTTCGTCTGGGCCTGATCGATAGGTATTCAATTGCGACATCGTGTTTTTCGCCTCAAAAGTCTATTCCGCGTTGAGTGTCTTCAACGCCGTTAAAAAAGCTGCTATGGCTTTCGGATCTTTCCGTCCGGGCTCGAATTCCACACCAGAGGAAGTGTCGACGCGCGTCGCCCCGCTAATGGTGACTGCCTCAGTAACATTCTCCGCATTCAGGCCGCCTGCCAGCATCCAGGGGAGAGAAATATCCAGCCCCTGCATCATCCGCCAGTCGAAAACCAAACCATTGCCGCCTGGCAACGCATTGGCCATGGTTTTAGGCGCTTTCGCATCGAACAGCAACATATCTGCCGCGCTTTCAAAGCTTTTAGCGGCATCAAAATCACTTTCATTGGCGATCTTTATAGCCTTCAGGACAGGGACGTCAAACTTCTGCTTTATGCCCTGAACGCGCTCGGCTGTTTCCGATCCGTGAAGCTGTATCCAGTCCAGTGGTACGGCATCAAGCGCGGATTGGATCAGTTCATCATCAGGGTCAACAAACAGGCCGACCTTTTGAACATGATCGGGAACCGGCGCTACCAATTGTGCGGCCTTTGCCGGGGAAACATTCCGCGGGCTGGGCGGGTAGAAGACAAGACCGATGAAATCGGCGCCGTGAATAATGGCGGCCTCAACGGCGTTGGCGTCGGTCAGGCCGCATATTTTTGTCCGGACAGCCATTTTCAGGCGGCCAGATCATTGATAATGGCCGTGGCGGCGGCGCTGGGGTCGTCGGCGCCGGTGATGGGGCGGCCAATTACCAGATAGCTGGCACCGTCGGCCATGGCCTCGGTTGGGGTTTTAACCCGTTTTTGATCGCCAAGAGCAGCCCCTTTGGGGCGAATGCCGGGAACCACCAATTTGAAGTCCGGCCCACAGGCTTCGCGGATTGCCGCAATTTCCCTGGGGCTGCAGATTACACCATCGGCGCCATTTTCCTGCGCGAGAGCGGCTAGACGCAGTACTTGATCCGTCGCACCACCGCTGACGCCAACCGCAGCGAGGTCCGCATCATCCATGCTGGTGAGCACTGTGACGGCGAGGATAAGAGGTCGCGATGTGCCAAATTCGGCAGAAGCATCGGCGGCCGCACGGATCATGGCCGGGCCACCACTTGCATGAATGGTCAGCATATTCGGGTGGATAATCTTGGCGGCGGCCCGGACACCACCGGCAACAGTGTTTGGAATGTCGTGGAATTTAAGGTCAAGAAAGAGAGGGGTGAATTCCCCGGCAACAGCCATAAGACCTTGCGGACCATAGGCTGTGAAAAATTCCTTGCCGAGTTTAAGGCCGCCGGAAATGGAACAGAGGGATTGGCCAAGCTCCGTCGCTGCCGCGAGATCGGTCGTATCAATGGCTGTAAAGACCGCATTTTGGGGCTGGCGTCGCATATATATTGTCCTTCACTATCAAGGCCTGTGTCGAAATCTGCGGCGATAATAGAGGCTTTTGCTAAAATGAAAAGTCATAGAGCTACTTATGCCATTTTTTGGAAATTATAAGGTCATTCTTTATCCATCTGCCGCTGGTCCTCCAGGTATGCCTTTAATTCAAGCTTTTTAGTATGGTGAAAATGTACATCAAGGGTTACAAATGATGAAATTCGGTCAATTCTAAAATTTCGGAACCCCTGCCGTAATTCGCACCAGCCAGCAAGAAGCTGCACGGGGTCAAAGAATACCGTCAATAGCGGCCAGATCACACGGTCGGTCATAATGCCTGAGGCGTCGAGATACCGCATTTCAATTTTCTGCAGGTTCCGGACGGCGGATCGAAGGTCGCGCATATCGATGGTGATTGCTGGCGGTGTGGAAAACTGCGGAACGATATGCCGGACGGACTGCAGCAGGGATCGACGATCCGGCGGAAGGACGTTTTCAATTTTTGCAAGGACATCATTGGCCGCGCGGGAGAGTTCAGGGTCGCTTTTGACTTCCACAAGGCGAACGCCCAGCATGATGGCGTCAATTTCTTCTTCGGTAAACATCAGTGGCGGCAAGTCGTAACCTTCGCGTAGGAGGTAGCCGACACCGCGCTCCCCGTCGATAGGGACGTTATTGCTCATCAAATCCTGGATATCGCGATAAATCGTGCGATCCGACACCTCAAGCTCTGCCGCCATATCCGCTGCTGTAATAACTGTTTTCTGCCGCTGCAATATCTGGACGATCTGGAAAAGCCGGTCGGCGCGGCGCATGATTTTTTCTTTCGCAGGCGTGAAACACAACTGACAGGAGGCTGTCAGTTGGACTTTGATATTACCTCATTCCAATTGAAACGTAAACCTTGAGGTTATCATGACACAGCCATCCATTACCGTTCATCAGTTCCCGCCTTTTCTTCAGATGCAGCCGAGCCCGTTTGGGCTGAAGCTGGAGACATGGTTGCGGATGAAGCAGATACCGTATGACATTCAAATGTCGTTTACAAAAGTCGGGCCCAAAGACAAGATCCCGTTTGCCAACATAAATGGAGAAGTCATCGGTGACAGCGAAATCATCATTGATCGCCTCCTGCATCTTGGTGAAGCAGCGGAGTCTGATGATCTAAGCGAGGAACAGAAGGCCAAAGGGATTTTGATCCGCCGTATGGTGGAAGAACATATGTATTTCGTTCTGATGCATAGTCGTTGGGTCGATGATACAGGCTGGACGGTTTTCGGTCCTATGGTATTCAGCCATATACCGGGTCTGATCCGGCCTTTTCTGTCGAAGAAAATCCGAAAGATTGTAAAGAAAAATTTATGGGCGCAGGGAATTTCCCGGCATAGCGATGCTGAGATATATGAAAAGGGAGCGCGGGATATAAAGGCGCTGTCGGCGCTTCTTGGTGAGAGCGACTATTTTCTGGCAGAAAAGCCGGGTATTGCAGATGCAAGCGCATATGGGTTGCTTGCGAACATCCTGTATGCGCCGCTGAATAGCCCGCTCAAGAAGACATTGCAGTCCTGTTCGAACCTGTTGGCTTTTTGTGATCGGATGCGCAGTGAATTCTGGCCTGAATCCCCACGCGGTGGTGGGGAGGCTTCAAAAGCCGTTTAAGAGTGATGCTCTAACTGTCGGGAAGCGCCAGAGGCTTTCGTCGTATTGTCTTGCGGCGGGGTGCTGGTGGCTTCCAGATCGCGGGCCAGTTTTACATTCTGGCCTTTTAAGGTTGTGACTTCCCGGCGGTTGTGGCGATTTTCGCTTCGGGTTTTCCCTCCTTTCATCCAGGTTGCGAGGGCACCAAGGATCAGGCCAACAAAGGCTGCTGCCAACAATAGGGCGAAGAGAGGGACTTCAAAAGTGAAGGGGAGTGGGTCTAGCGAAAATCCGACATTCTGGCGATTGGCAATGCTCAACGCACAAATCGTCAGCGCAATGATTATGAAAAGAATCCAGGAGATGAATTTAAACATGCTCGGCTTTCACAGATCGGTTACGGATCTTTTCCACGCCACTTAAGTGGCGTAACAGAATTCTTTATCCGTTGTTGGTGTTCAGGCGATCGCGGAGTTCTTTTCCGCATTTGAAATAGGGAACGTATTTTTTATCCACTTTCACGGCTTCACCTGTGCGGGGATTGCGGCCAATACGTTCTGCGCGTTCTTTGGTGGAAAAAGCGCCAAAGCCGCGAAGCTCGACCCTATCGCCACGAGCAAGCGCATCTGTGATCTGGTCAAAAATGGTGGTAACAATGCGTTCAACGTCTCGTTGATATAGGTGGGGGTTATTATCTGCGAGTATGGCGATGAGTTCAGATTTGATCATTGAGGGCTCCCCTGAGACGATTATTTTTTGCAATCACGCCCTGTTAGACGTTCTTAACTTTCAGGGTGCCAAACAGAAAGCAGTCCGTCAAGTGTAAGTCTTTCAGATATAACGCTTTTCCCCAAACTTCCTTCTAAAAGCCGGGCTACAAGCGGTTTCGGCTTGCTATAGTCAACGGTTTGCAGCGGCAGGGATGCTGGAATTTTGCGCGCCGATTCCAACCAGGCGCGGGCTTCAAGCACACCGCCAAGCTCATCAATGAGTTTATTCCGCAACGCCGAGATGCCGATCAACACACGGCCATCCGCCAGTCGCCGAACTTCTGCTTCATCAAGGGGTCTGCGCGATACAACTAGATCGACAAACCAGTCGTAAGTTTCCGTCACCATGCTTTGAAGGTTTTCTTTGCCGGCGGCGGAAATGGGCTTAAACGGCGAGGGTTCCCCTTTGACGCCGCCAGAGGTAATTGCCGTCGCAGTGACACCGACCTTTTTCATCAACTCTGAGAATTCGGTCAATTGTACGATGACGCCGATAGAACCTGTAATGGAGGATTCGCCCGCGAAAATACGATCTCCGGCGAGGGCTGTCATATATCCGCCGGAAGCACCAACAGTGCCGATGATGGTTACGACAGGCTTTTTAGCGGCGACGCGACGGAGTGCCTTGAATAGGCGTTCGCTGCCATAGGTAGAACCGCCGGGGCTGTTGATATAGACGATCAGGGCCTTGGCGGTGTCGTCATTGGCAATACGCTCGATAGCTTTTTGCCGCCGCTCATTTTCAAGAATGATTTCGCTTACGTCCAGCCGGGCGACGTGATCAACGGGATCATCGTCCGTACTGTCGTTATAAATCCAGACACCGAGTACGATGACAAGGAGGATAGCGACAATGCGCCAAAAAGACAGGCGCCGCTTCAAACGGCGCCTGTCATATGCGGGGTCATTGTCAGCAGACATTCTTTTCTCCAAACGAAAACAGGGTCATACCGACAACATATCCTTTCGCAAGATCAGTCTTTGTCTTTTTCGTCAGCGTCGCGCATGGCGGCACCTAGGATATCTCCAAGAGACGCACCGGCATCAGAAGAACCGTACTGAGCGACGGCTTGTTTTTCTTCCGCCACTTCCTTGGCCTTGATGGACAAGGTAACTTTGCGTGTCTTGCTGTCGATTGACGTGATCTTCGCATCAATCTTGTCGCCAACGGCGAAACGATCAGGGCGCTGTTCAGCACGATCGCGGCTCAAGTCACCCTTACGGATGAAGCCAACAACACCTTCGCTGATTTCAACATCAACACCAGCGTCCTGAATAGCGGAAACCGTACAAGTTACAACGGCGCCCTTCTTCATTTCGGTTGCACCGGCAAATGGATCTTCGCCCATCTGCTTGATGCCGAGGCTGACGCGTTCTTTTTCAACGTCGATGTCTAGAACCTTTGCGGTAACCGTATCACCTTTGGTGAACGCCTGAATGGCTTGCTCGCCCGGCTGGCTCCAGTCGATGTCGGACATGTGAACCATGCCGTCAACGTCATTTTCAAGGCCAACGAACAGACCAAATTCGGTGATGTTCTTGACAACACCTTCAATGGTGGAACCAACAGGGATTGTTTCTGCGAAGGATTCCCAAGGATTATCCAGGCATTGTTTGAGGCCAAGACTGATGCGGCGGCGTGACTGGTCTACTTCCAGGATCATTACTTCTACTTCCTGAGAGGTAGAAACGATTTTGCCCGGATGTACGTTCTTCTTGGTCCAGCTCATTTCAGAAACATGGACAAGTCCTTCGACACCGGCTTCCAACTCAACAAACGCACCATAATCGGTGATGTTGGTAACGCGACCTGTGAATTTGGCATTAAGCGGGTACTTCGCTTCCAGTGCATCCCATGGATCTTCTTCCAGCTGCTTCATGCCAAGACTGATACGCTGGGTTTCCTTGTTGAGGCGAATAACCTGAACCTTGACAGTTTCACCAATGGTCAGCGCTTCAGATGGATGATTGACCCGGCGCCATGCGATATCCGTCACATGCAACAGGCCGTCAACGCCACCCAAGTCAACGAAGGCACCGTAATCGGTGATATTCTTGACGACACCTTCGAGGGTCTGGCCTTCTTCCAACGTTCCGATCAGCTCGGAGCGGGCTTCTGCGCGGCTTTCTTCCAAAACGGCACGACGGGAAACAACGATGTTGCCACGACGACGATCCATTTTCAGAATCTGGAAAGGCTGTGGAATACCGCGGAGCGGCGCAATGTCGCGCACAGGGCGCACATCAACCTGGCTGCCGGGCAGGAAGGCAACGGCGCCGGAAAGGTCAACTGTGAAGCCGCCTTTCACACGGCCGAAGATAACACCTTCAACACGTTCAGCCGCAGCAAAGGCCACTTCCAGTTTTTCCCAGGCTTCTTCGCGGCGGGCTTTGTCCCGAGACAGAACCGCTTCGCCAGCAGAATTTTCGATGCGTTCCAGGAATACCTCGACGCTGTCACCGATTTTAAGGTCAGCATCCTGTCCGGGAGCCGAAAATTCCTTGAGCGGAATGCGGCCTTCGGATTTCAGCCCGACATCGATGATGGCAAGGTCATTTTCGATATTGATAATGGTGCCCTTGATGACGGTGCCTTCAAGGTTGTCGTTGGCGCCATAGGATTCTTCGAGCAGAGCCGCGAAATCTTCCATGGCGGGCATGCCTTCATCGGCAAGTGTTGTATCGGTCATATGTTTTGAATTCCTTATCAATCCGGATATCAGGCCAAACCGGTCTTCCGGCGGATTGTTGGCCACTTGCTTCTCAGGTTCTGTATCGCACGCGAGAGAAGCGCTTTAAAATATGTTCCGGCGTGGTCGGAACGGTTCAGTCTTTCTCCATATGGCTGTCAATAATATGACACACCGCCTGAAGAGCCGCTTCTATATCCAATTTTGACGTATCTAGCAAGTGCGCATCGTCGGCTTTTTTAAGGGGCGCCGCCCCGCGGTTGCTGTCGCGTGTGTCACGGGCATGTAAGTCCTGCAGGACTTCATTAAATTCCGGCCTCTCACCTTTGGCCAAAAGTTCATCAAACCGTCGTTGCGCCCGTACCTCTGAACTGGCGGTCACGAACAGTTTCACATTCGCGTCCGGACACACAACAGTCCCGATGTCCCGGCCATCCAACACCGCACCTGGTCTGCGTTTGGCGAAGCTTCGCTGATAGTCAAGCAGGGTAGTGCGAACTTCCGCATTGGCCGCGACAATAGACGCTGCATTTCCAGTCTTCTCTGCCCGAAGGTCCGGATCATCCAGAGAGATATCTTCAACATTTAAAGCTGCGTTCAGTGCTGCTTTCGGATCGGACGGATCCAGACTGTCCCGAAGGACTTTCAGGCCAACGGCGCGATAAAGTGCGCCGGTATCCAGATATTCCAGCCCGTAATTTGCGGCGATTCGCCTTGCAAGCGTGCCTTTGCCTGCGGCAACGGGCCCATCAACGGCGATGATCATGTGTTTTGGCCGCCACTGAATTGACCGCCGAGAGAGGTCATGAGGGAGACAAACCCCGGAAAGCTGGTTTCCATCACACGCCCGTCGTCAACGGTTATAGGTTTTTCACTGGCGAGGCCCATAACCAGAAACGCCATGGCAATCCGATGGTCGAGTTTGGTTTCGATGAAGGCGCCGCCAACTGGTACTGTACCATTTCCCTCGATTACCAGCCCATCTTCTTTTTCTTCCAACTGAACTCCGCAAGCGGTCAGCCCTGCTGCCATGGTGGCTATCCGATCTGATTCCTTGACGCGTAGCTCCCGAATGCCGCGCATGGTCGTGGTGCCGCTCGCAAAGGCGGCAGCTACAAACAAAACCGGATATTCATCGATCATGGTGGGGGCTCGCTCCGGCGGGACTGTAATTCCCTGGAGTGGCCCACCTTTGATTCGGATATCACCAACCTGCTCCCCTGCCTGTGTTCTAAGGTTCTGCACCTCAAGATCCGCGCCCATCTCGATCAGGGTTTCAAATAATCCGTCGCGGAGCGGGTTAAGGCCGACATTGGTCAGCTTCACGTCGGAGCCTGGCAGGATCGCCGCCGCGATAACGGCGAACGCGGCAGAAGAAGGATCGCTCGGCACGACAACGTCGGCTGCCTGTAGTTCCTGCTGACCGGCCAGCTCAATAACTCTTCCCCCATCTTCCCGAAGGGAGACATCCACTTCGGCGCCAAAATGCCGGAGCATGTTTTCCGTATGATCGCGGGAGGGGCGGGGTTCCGTGACGCGGGTAATCCCGGGTGTATCCAGCGCCGCGAGCATAATTGCTGATTTAACCTGGGCTGAGGCGACGGGAAGTTCATAATCGATGGGCATGAGCTCTCGCCCAGTGACGGCCAGCGGAAAACGTCCCTCAGACCGGCTGGTTACATGTGCGCCCATTTCTCCAAGCGGCAGGCTGATCCGGCTCATGGGGCGGCTATGGAGGGATGCATCGCCCATAAAAAAGGTTGTGAACGGGCAAGAAGCCACCAGTCCCATTAACAATCGTGCGGCGGTGCCTGAATTTCCCATATCAAGCACTTTATCAGGTTCCGTCAGGGCCCCGACGCCTTTCCCGGTTACATGCCAGACGCCTTCATCATCGCATCTGATTTCAGCCCCAAGTGCTATCATCGCATCTGCGGTGCGCAGAACGTCTTCGCCTTCCAGCAAGCCTTCAATGCGCGTTTCACCTACGGCCAGCCCTCCCAGGATTAACGCTCTGTGGGACATGGATTTGTCGCCGGGAACAGACGCGGTTCCGCTCAAGGCACTTACACGTGCCGCCGTCACCGGCTGGTAAACAGAATTATCTTTAGTCATGAATTATTGGGCCAGGATTTATCGATACGCCGGGCACCCTCGTAATACAGTTGAAATTTTCCTGTTTTTAGCAAGCTTTTTGCCCGATGTCACATAAAGCTGGGCCTTTATGAAAAGAAACTTTTGACAGCCGTACGTTATTCTGGCAATTCACCCCCTCGGATATCTAATAGAGTCCATCCAATTCAATGGTTATGAGGTAATTCATGGCAAACCCGAAATGGGGCGAGAAGCATCGGTGTAGCGCTTGCACGAAGCCGTTCTATGATATGAAGAAAAAGCCGATTATATGCCCGGTTTGCGGTGCGGAGAATGTGCCCGAACGGCTCTTGAAACCTCGCCGGAATGTCGGCACGGCTAAAAAAGCAGTTGTTGCCAAGGTTGTCGAAGTGGAAGAATCAGAGGCAACCAAAAAGGATGATATTGATACGGAACTGGTTGATCCTGATACGGTCGACGTTCCTGATGATGACGAAGAGGATGATCTCTCCGGTGTCGTGATTGCGCCAAAAGCGGATGACGAAACCTGATTTTCAGGCTTGCTGCATTTTCTGCTTGAATCTGAAAAGGCTTTGGAATAGGTTCCGGAGCCGTTAGCGGGGTCGCCCGCAATTGTGGGGCCATAGCTCAGTTGGGAGAGCGCTTGGATGGCATTCAAGAGGTCGATGGTTCGATCCCGTCTGGCTCCACCATTACCTCCCGAAAGGGAGGGTTTCCCTTAAATCTTTGATTTCAATAGTCTTCATATTTCAACTGATCTAGTTTGGTGGTACAGTTGAAATATGAAAGACATGGCCAATGTTGTAAATCGACCGCTCCTGCGGGAGGGGCAAACACGTTCAGCAGGGCATCAAATCGTCTCTTTTTTGGCCCTAAGCTGCCTTTCAGGTTTTCTTCTGTCGAACAGCAGCGCGGCAGCTCTGGATCGTGTTGGCCAGGTTTTCAAATTCCTGGCCGCGCGTTGATGCGGCGCGCCAGACCATACCAATTGTCCTGAACGGGCGATTGGCCAGCGGGATCAGCGAAATATCTGTTGTTGGTATAAGCCCGCTCTGGCTTGCTAGTTTGGGCAGTAATGTAACGCCCAGTCCGGCCGCCACCATCTGGGTCAATGTTGCTAGACTGGTTGCCTCAAACTGGGCACGATCCGTGCGATCGCCAAGATGACAGGCGTCAAGGGCGTGATCGCGCAGGCAATGTCCGTCTTCAAGCAGAAACAGGGGCAGCGTCGACAGGTCTTTGTTGTCGATACTTGTGCGCCTGGCCAAAGCATGGATTGAGGCGCAAGCGAACTGAAACGTATCATCAAACAGCGGGTAAACTTGCAGACCTTCCGTAGCATAAGGTAGCGCAATAATAGCGACATCCAGTTGCCCGTCATGAAGTTTTGTCAATAATGATGCGGTTTGTTCCTCACGCAGGAAAAGCTGCAAATCGGGATAAGCCTGACTTATGGCCGGGACGATGTCTGGCAGCAGATATGGGCCAACGGTGGGGATAACCCCCATCTTCATTTCTCCAGTCATCGGAGCCTGTCGGGCACGAGCCAGCTCAATGATATCCGCGGCTCCAGCAATCAGGTTGCGGGCTAGGGCCGCGACCTCTTGGCCAAAATCAGTGATGAAGACATGCCGTTTTGTGCGCTCGGCGAGATCGCTGCCCAGAAGTTCTTCCAGATCCCGTATCCCCGCGCTCAGGGTCGACGGGGTGACGTTGCAGGCCTCAGCCGCTTTGCCAAAATGCTCGGCATCGACAAGCGCAACAAGATATTCAAGCCTTTTCAGGGACGGCACAGTCTTCATGCGAGCCTCGTAATAATTCGGTTTATACACATACAATAACTACTTTATATCGTTTTACAATATAATCTGGACATCGTACTTTTCCTTCATCCCGAGCAGAAAAAGCGAGTGAGGAAGGAAAATAAAATGAGCAAGAAACTGACAACCAATGCGGGCTGCCCCGTAACCGACAACCAGAATGTCATGACCGCAGGCCCTCGCGGACCGCAGCTGTTGCAGGATGTTTGGTTCCTGGAGAAGCTGGCGCATTTTGATCGCGAAGTCATTCCTGAGCGCCGCATGCATGCCAAGGGATCAGCGGCCTATGGCACTTTCACGGTGACGAATGACATCACAAAATTCACTCGCGCCAAAATTTTCTCTGAAGTTGGTAAGAAGACAGACCTGTTTGCCCGCTTTACGACGGTTGCCGGTGAACGTGGGGCCGCTGATGCCGAGCGGGACATTCGGGGCTTCGCCCTCAAATTCTATACCGAAGAAGGCAACTGGGATCTGGTCGGTAACAATACGCCGGTATTTTTCCTGCGCGACCCGATGAAATTCCCCGACCTCAACCATGCGGTGAAACGCGATCCACGTACCAATATGCGCAGTGCCAAAAACAACTGGGATTTCTGGACTTCGCTGCCCGAAGCATTACATCAGGTGACGGTGGTGATGAGTGATCGGGGAATCCCGGCGACGTATCGCCATATGCATGGCTTCGGCAGCCATACCTTCAGCTTCATCAATGCGGACAATGAACGTTATTGGGTCAAGTTCCATTTCAAGTCCCAGCAGGGTATCCAGAACCTGACCGATCAGGAAGCCGAAACCCTGATTGGAAAGGATCGCGAGAGCCACCAGCGGGATCTGTATGAAAGTATCGAGAACGGTGACAATCCGAAATGGACATTGCAGGTTCAGATTATGCCTGAAACCGATGCCCACAAGGTGCCGTACAATCCGTTCGACCTGACAAAAGTCTGGCCGCATAGCGACTATCCATTGCAGGATGTTGGCGTTATGGAATTGAACAGAAACCCGGATAATTACTTTGCCGAGGTCGAGCAATCAGCTTTCAATCCTGTCAGTGTTGTTCCCGGGATCAGTTTTTCTCCCGACAAGATGTTGCAAGGAAGATTGTTCTCCTATGGTGACGCGCAGCGCTATCGTCTTGGTGTTAATCATCATCTGATCCCGGTCAATGCCGCAAGATGCCCGGTTCACAACTATCACCGTGATGGCGCGATGCGGGTTGATGGCAACTTCGGCTCTACTCTGGGCTATGAACCAAATGATGAGGGAGAGTGGGCCGAGCAGCCTGATTACAGCGAGCCGCCGCTGGCACTTGATGGTGATGCGGGTCATTGGAATCACCGTGAGGATGAAGATTATTATAGTCAGCCTGGCGATTTGTTCAGACTGATGTCGGCTGAACAGCAACAGGTTCTGTTTGAAAACACCGCACGTTCTATCGGCGGCGCCCCGACAGAAATTCAAATGCGGCATATCAACAATTGTCTGAAGGCTGATGCCGCGTATGGTGAAGGCATCGCCAAGGCGCTTGGGATTTCGTTGTAAGCACGCGTTACATCATAATATGAGAGAAAGCTATCAGTACTAATCCTGATGGCTTTCTTCGTGTTTTCCCTATGTCCGTTTATCGTCTGAAAGTGATCCTCACTGGAACTGGGTTTGTGTTATTTACTTAATCAGGGAATTCAAAGCAGATGCAATAGTCCCCGGAGTGTGTTGTGGTGAGAGATTGCCAATTTGTTGATGAATGAGGGGTCCATAAACCTTCCACATTTGTTTTCGAACTCGTTGACCGTCTTCCGTTATCTTCAGCACTTTACCTCGACCATCATTCTCAAAAGCGAATTCCTTTACAACCCCCTTACCAATCATACGGCGCAGTAGCCGGGACAAATTTGACTGCTCAAAGATTAAAATTCTTTCAAGTTCAAACGGACGTAAACCTGACCCTTGGGAGCGCTCCAGCTCCCATAGAACGTCGTACCAGCGTAAATTTGGTAAACCCTCCTGTTTAAGAGCAGTATCAATTATTCGATAAATTGCCATTTGCGAGAGATTCAGAGCAACCCACAATTTTGTCTCTTCTTCGGTCGGGTACATGTTTCACTTTTCCGTGATGGTCTGCAGGTTGGCAGTCTTGAATATTGTATATAGATGCATTTTCATCTATATACAATACTGCTCGGTAGCCAATGAAATTAAAGTATCACTCGGGCGAGCAAAATACAGTCTGATTATTTAAGTAGTTTGAATAGGAAGAGGAAATTTCCGATGAAATATACCAAAATATCCCGAATTGCCGCGTTATCGCTTTTTCTTGTCTTGCCAAGCATGTCGGCATTTGCTGCGGAAACATACTATACGGATCAGGGACATACCGAAGTTTTGTTCTCGTGGAATCATGCCGGTGTCTCTATTCAAAGCGGTGAATTTACTACTGCGAATGGAAAATTGAGTCTTGATCCTGACAATGTTGAACAATCGACGATCGATGTAACGATTGATGCAAATAGTCTTTCTACCGGATTTGGGCCACTGGATATGGATCTGAAAAGCAAGAAATTTCTGGACGTTGAAACCTTCCCTCAGATCACCTTTAAAAGTACTAAGGTTACCAAAACCGGAGACACTACGGCTGACGTAACAGGTAATTTGACAATTCATGGTGTCACTAAGCCGGTTACCCTGAAAACAACGCTGACCCACCGTGGGGATCATCCAGTTGCTGCAGTGATAGACTACTACAAAGGCAAATGGGTCGCCTTCTCCGCAACGACCGAGATTGACCATCAAGCTTTTGGTGTCGGCCCATTCTCAACCGGGCCCATAGTAATTTCAATCGTTACTGAAATGAAAGACCGCGAAAAATAGAGCGACATAGGGGTTGGAATTGCGCCTTTGTCGAATAGGCAGCATTGTCTATGGCGCCGATGACGGGACGCCATAGGGCTTCTACTCAACAGCCTAGACCATTTCGGTTGATTGGATCGCAAGCATGCTTACCAACACTCGTGAACGCTATGGACTGATTGCACAGTTCCTTCACTGGATGACGGCCAGCCTTGTGCTGGTTATGATACTACTAGGCCTTCTGATGGTTCAATTGCCGATCAATTCCACAGAGGAAACTGAGTACAAATTCTGGTTCTATTCCCTGCACAAGACCATTGGCATCGTGGTGTTCGCAATAGCGAGTTTACGAATAATCTGGGCAATAGTTCAACCGCACCCAGTCTTATTAAATGGTGAAAACAAACTCGAAAGCCTCGCTGCGAAAACAATACATTGGACACTATATTGCGCGATTTTTCTAATGCCGTTGACTGGCTGGATACAGCATTCGGCATCTGAGGGATTTGCACATATTTGGTGGCCATTTGCGCAAGATCTTCCGTTTGTCCCAAAAAGCGTCCGCCTGGCGTCAATCTTTGGTACCGCACATACGTTTACGGCAATTCTGCTTATTGTATCTGTGGTTTTCCATGTTGGAGGCGCATTGAAACACGCATTCATTGATCGCGACAGTACATTGGCACGTATGGTTCCGGGCATGGAGCCCGCGATACCAGCCGATCTACAGAAAGCACACTTTCAATGGCTTCCGGTTTTCATGTCTGGAATGTTGTTTGCTTTTGTTGGGGCAGCAATTGGGATAGATGCTGTTGTCGATCGATCAGGCAATGGGTCCAATCAGATCATTACCGAAATTGCCCGTAATTCCGATATTGGGTGGGTGGTTGATCATGACAAAAGCACGCTTGCAATCGAAATTATTCAATCGGGGGCCCAGGTAGCTGGCAGTTTTGCCAACTGGAATGCGAAAATCAATTTCGACGTCGAAAACCTCAATGATTCATATGTTGTTGTCGATATTGATATCTCGAGTCTCACGCTTGGCGGCATAAGTCAGCAGGCCCTGTCATCAAATTTTCTCAATGCTGTGGCCTTCCCGGCCTCGAGCTTTACATCGGATAAATTTATTAAGAGCGGAGAGGGCAATTATGAGGCGCAAGGCCAGCTGACACTGGTCGGTCAAACCAAGCCTCTTTCTCTTCCGTTTAGCCTGAAGATTGAAAATGATCGTGCGTTCGTCCAGGGCCAAACTGCAATCCAACGTCTGGAATTTGATATTGGTAAAAAGGGATATTCAGGAGGTGACCAGATTGGCCTCGAGGTTCTGGTCAAGGTTAAAGTTGAAGCCGAAAAGATGTTCAGATAGGAAGTGGAAGAAACTTCTTTTCATATGAAAATTTCCAGCTTTTGGGATAAAGCTAGATGTCCGCTTTTGGCAATTTTTGCGACCTATGCAGGATCGTGTGATTTCTTCCGCTTTTGGACTGCAAGCTGACTTGTTGGGCGTTAATGTCTGTAAAGTGAGGCAAAGCGGAAATGATTTCAGATCACTAAGAGCTTCTCAGCTTGACCCTCAAGAGACATTTGTAAATGAACAGTACCGTTCCTGTTGTTGTCGGAATTTTTTTGTTTCGGAACTGAGCCAGTTTTTAAATGCGAGCAGTCTTATATCGCTGGCCATGTTGTTCAGGTATACCAATGAATAGCCATAGTTTAATGGACAGCAGTACCTGAAAACAATTTGCAATCGGCCTGCTTCCAGGTCGTCTAGACATAAGGACAGACGTGTAAATGCAACACCCTGACCGGCGAGGGCTGCAAGTACAACGTCGTCACTTTGATTGTATTCGACAATATTTAGCTTCGTTCGGTCTAGTTCCAGGGATGCAAGCGCATTCTGAGTTGCTAAGGCGGTAATATCATACAGGCCGGTTTC
>Ga0315338_1002518_pt1 | contig 17974 bp, 12 predicted proteins | sample ASW8metaG_FD_204518 | JGI IMG/M metagenome (GOLD analysis project Ga0315338, IMG submission 204518) | Ammonia-oxidizing marine archaeal communities from Monterey Bay, California, United States - ASW #8 | ecosystem: Environmental > Aquatic > Marine > Coastal | place: USA: California | collected... | reverse complement strand
CGATATCGAAAATCGGTACCGATTACAACCAACGATCCCGGGCAATCGCGCATTCGCCTGAAAATCGACGGCACGATAACACCGGAATTTCTTTTTAAGCCACCCGCTATCTTCGCGTCATCGGTATCCCATAACACATCTTCGAATTTTGAATCGAAGCTGTACTTTTACTCATACCCGGACGTCAAGATTACGAGTGAAAACGTCAGCAATCCAGAAATGTCAGAGCAGTTTGCAATCCACTACGAACCAATCCCCAACAAAGAAATGAAAGAACCATATGCCGTTTGTGGATATACCGTTCGGATTACAATCTTGCCGGGCATGAAATTCGGCAACTTTCACGAAGCAATTGTTTTCGCCACCGAACCGGCAATGAAAACACCAGTACGACTGAACATCAACGGTACAGTGCGAAAACCGATCACTATCTTTGGGCCGTATTTAAGTCCTGCAACCCAAACGCTCACCATAGGTGATGTTCCAGAAGGACTCGGGAAACGGATGCGATTGATCATGCACACCAGTGGAGAGCATAGCAAAGACGTGCAACTCAAATTGAAAGAGAGTGTTCCAAATACATTACAGATCGAAACCGGCCCGGGCAAGGATTTGTCCCGTGGCATGATCCATCAAACACCAATCAGCATCATTCTCCCGCCGACCGCAGAGGTATGTGATTATGCAGGAGACACTCCGGAACGGATGGGGCGCATTGTGCTGACGACCAACCATCCGGACTACCCCGAAATTACTTTGCATGTCAAACTAAGAGTACAACCCAAAGAAAACGCTGAACTCAAGGACGAGCCCAAGAAGTCCGACAATTGAAATCGACCAAACATTGGGACAAGTGGATCTGGCGGACCGCACGGATGGAGTCTTCTATGACAAAACGATGCTCGACAACCGATTCTGCCTTCTATTGGAAGTTATTCCTCTCCTCCGTAGTCCTCTTCTTGGGATGCTCCCAAAGATTTTCATCACAAGAAAAGGCGGCCAGCGACCAGGTGCGTCCACGCCGTGAAAAAACGGGCTTCATCATCCGCCTGGTCGCAGATGATGGCACAGAGAAAAGGGATAAAGAAGAAAAGTTTGACCCACCGGACAGGGTAATCGCTGCGGTCGAGGAACGTGAGCCCAAAGTAATCGCTGCGGTCGAGGAACATGAGCCCCAAAAAACGGCTTCGGTTGATTTCGAAACTCGAAATGGCAAGATCTTTTCCAATTGGGAAAAACCGAAAACCACCATCGTATTTTCTGGAATGCTGGATGGATATATTGAACCGTGTGGTTGTGCCGGTCTGGATAATCAAAAGGGCGGGGTGAGTCGGCGGCATTCACTCATTCGAGAGCTCCAATCGAAAGGCTGGCCGGTCATCAGCCTGGACCTTGGCGGCATGGTGCAACGCACAGGTCCACAAGCTGCAATCAAATACCAACGGTTAATTGCTGCCCATCAGATCCTCGGCTATGACGCGATTGGGTTAGGAGCCCATGACCTGAAGTTGCCCACGGAAACCCTGCTTGCCCAGTTGTCCCAGGACAAACCGTCTCCGTTCGTTACAGCGAATGTAGTGTCCATCTTTGATGATGACTTTGGTCTCACCGCTCGCTATCGCGTGATCGACTCCGGTGGCCTACGAATCGGAGTTACCCAAGTTCTAGGAGAAAAATATGGCAATGATTTGCAAAATCCAGATTTTCAATATCAGCCACCGAGCGAAGCGATGCCTCCGGTCATCAAACAATTAAAGGCAGAAAAATGTGATCTGCTGTTTCTTCTTGCAAACGCGTCGGTTGCCGAAGCACGCAAAATGGCCGAAGAATTTACCGCCTTTGATTTTGTAGTTGTCGCCGGCGATAGCGATCCGCCGCCACCACAACCGGAGACCAGCAAAGATACGTCGACCCAATTAATCGAACTGGGACACAAAGGTATGTACGTCGGGGTACTTGGGGTCTACAGCCATCCGCAACGACACTTTCTTTATCAGCGTGTGCCACTCGATGGACGATTTTCCGGCTCTCAAGAGATGGTCGCCATGTTGGCTGCCTATCAAGATCAGCTCAAAGAACAGGGGCTGGCTGGCCTTGGCGTTCGCGCTATCGGCCACCCTTCAGGCCACCAGTTCGTGGGGAGCGCGGCCTGTGAAGAATGCCACAGCGAAGAGTATGCAATCTGGGAGGAAACACCCCACGCTCACGCAATGGAAACACTTATCCAACTCTCCACACCACGAAGTTTTGATCCGGAGTGCATCAGTTGTCATGTCACTGGGTGGGAACCGCAGGAACACTATCCGTTCGCCAGCGGCTATGAGAGCATGGCGAAAACACCACACCTCGCCGGTATGGGCTGTGAAAACTGCCACGGTGGTGGTGCTAAACATGTGGCTGCTGAAAATGAGCTCAGTGACGAAGCAGAATTGGAACAACGACGCGCTGAAATGCGCCTCACGCTCGAACAAGCAAAAAACCATGCATGTGCCAATTGCCACGATCTGGATAACAGCCCCTCGTTCGATTTTGACAAATACTGGCCAGAGGTGGAGCACTAATCGGGTGGCCATTTTTCACCAATTTGTCCCTAGCTCCAATTCGAGACTTGGCAAAATGAATGGAACGAATACAAAGTGATGCGCGTCGCATCTGCAGTGTCCATTTCTGCAGTGTCCATTTCTGCAGTGTCCATTTGCCCCGAATAAGACAAATCTTGTCTTGGCGGTGTATCTCTGTTCGCCCCCTGGTAGGATAGAATACACGTAACTGGCAGTCGCAGAATTTTACTCTGCTTGCCGGAAACCGGCGGCTCGGTGGTACGAAAGGGCCAAGATGCCTGACACACTTCACAAAACAATTGCCCTCGTCCGCAAACGAGCTCGGTGGACATTGGTCTTTCGCGGTGTTGGCTGGGGCGTCGTTCTGGGGGCCGGAGTTCTCCTGATCACCGGAATACTCGATTACTATTTGCGAATGGATGATCGAGTTTCGAGGATGACATTCAGCGTGCTGTGCTTGCTGGCGATGATTGCCGTCGTATTTCGATTTTTCCTGCCACCACTGCGGCGACCGCTCACAGAACTGAGCGTTGCCCAGCGCATTCAGGATCGTTTTCCCTCGCTCCAGAACAAAGTTGCCAGTGCCGTTGAGTTTTCCCAAAAGCAAGAAGATGACCAGTTAGCAGGATCGGCCGCCATGCGACAAGCTGTGATTCAAGAGGTTACCGGAGAGTTGACGGAGGTTCCTCTTGGCGAAGTGGTTCGCTACCGTCCGGCAGTAACGGCGAGTCTTGCTGCACTAGGTACTCTGGGAGTCATACTACTCATTGCCTTCTCTATCCCGACCGGCTCCGGAATCGCGCTGGCGAGGCTGACGAATCCATTTGGAGATACTGTCTGGCCTCAAATCAATCAACTATTTTTTCGTAATCCTCCCACCCATATCCCAGTCGGTGGTCTGTTTGAAGTGGAAGTCGATGATAAAAAAGGCACACTGCCAGAAGATGTCTTTATCGAATATCAATTTGAAGACGAACAGGGAATACGATCGTTTCGTAATCCGATGCATTTTGTCGATGGAATCATGGTGGTCCAACGTAAAAACGTCAAACAATCATTCTCGTATCGTGCGGTTGGAGGAGATGACGAAACGCCCTGGCAATCTCTGATAGTTGTCACCCCACCCCGCGTTGAAGCCCTTCAGGTTTCGGTCCGCCCCCCTGACTATGCAGGATGGCCGACAACCGCAAGCACAGGACCGATTGTGGGACTTGAGGGGAGCACGGTTCAGTTAACTGGCAATACAAACAAGACGGTCGAATCGGCTACGCTCAAAACGGAAACCGGCGATTCAAAACCGTTAGCTATTGATGGACTACAAATTCGTTTTCCGAGTGAATCGACAGATCCCTGGGTACTGAGAAAATCGGGCACTTACTCCATCACCATGGTGGATGAGCATGGCATTGAAGGAGGCGGGAACGAGCAGTGGCAAGTGGATGCGATTTCGGATGAACCTCCAACAGTCAGCGTCGAGAGCCCTATCCCGCAATCCCAGGCCAGTTCTGATGCAATGCTACCTGTGCGCGTGTTTGGTAAGGATGGACTGGCAATCCGAGATATTCTGCTTCGCTATACCCGCAGTGATCAACCGGAATCGGGCGAACAATCCATACCCCTTTTTCAAGGCCCGGATCGTGCACCTCGACTCTCCGCCGAAACTCTCAATGCGCATCTGGCGAAAGGGGATCGCCACCTCGAGCAATACCAGTGGGATCTGGCACCGCTTGACCTATCTGTTGGAACAGAGATTTCGTTCTACGCCGCCGCACACGATTACCAGCCTGCTGAGGGCAAGAGTGAACCGATCCATACGATTACTATTGTCACTAAAGAGGAGCTTGCCCAGCAGTTGGCAACACGCCAAAGAGCTCTGCTTGCAGAACTCTCACGTGTGGTGGGGCGAGAAAAAAATTCCCACATCGATACCCGTGGCCTTCAAATCCAACTAGACGAGCTTGGCCAACTCGACGAAAGTGAATTGCACGAGTTGCGTGGGATTGAATTCACAGAGCGCGAGGTACGACAGGCCCTCACCGGGGAAAACGAGAGCGTTCTGCAAAAGGCAGATTCACTTCTCGGAGAATTGAAAAGCAACAAAATCGATCGGCCCCGGATGGCCGACCAACTCGAATCGCTTGGGCAATTGCTAAAACACGTTGAAGCGAACCATCTGGATACCGTCGAGCAGGAATTGACGAGGGCCCGCAAGTTTTTACAAACGAATTTGTCTGAGGATGAACAATCCGACTCGGCAAAGGAAGACCCGACCGGAAACTCCAAACGAATGAACTCGTCACGGGCGGAGGCAAGAGCGGCCTTAAACAATGCTGCCGAACATCAAGCGCAGGCCATCGCCGCCCTGGAACAGTCGTTAGGTAATCTGCGGCAGTGGGACCAATATCGGCGCATTGTCCGCGACCTTGCATCCCTGGAAAATCAGCAGCAGAAAATTCGCGATCAGACCGAGGAAACGGGAAACAAAACGCTGGGAAAAGATCGGGCCGACCTTGAGCCACAACGGCGAGCGGATTTGAAAAAGATTGCTGCACGGCAACAGGAATTGGCCCGCAATGTGGATCAGACGCTCAAAGAAATGCAGCAGACCGAAAAAGAACTCGGCCAAACCGATCCCGTTTCGGCTACCTCGATTGCGAGTTCCATCAAGCATGCCCACGACTCGGGAATTGGAAATCAAATGCGGTCGGCCAGCCAGAACGTCGAGAACAATCAAATGGGTCAAGCACTCTCACGCCAGCAGGAGGCCGGCAAAAAAATCGCGGAGATGATCGATATCCTACAAAATCGCGGCGAACCGGAAATCGCAAAACTCGTTAAAAAGCTCCGCGAGGCCGAAGAACAACTCGCCAGATTAGCCAGGAATCATGCGGACTTTAAAAAGAAACTCGAACAGGCACTGGACCAAAACGAGGCTAACGCTCGCAAAAAACAACTAGATCGCTTGTCGCAAAAGCGCGAGCAGCTCGAATCGCAAATGCAATCACTGGCAAGTCAACTGAAGCGATTGCAAGCCGAACAGGCATCCGAGAGCGTAGCGGATGCCGCCAAAAACGTCGAGCAATCTGGCCAGTCGGCCCAAAATGGAAATAGACAAACCGCGCAGCAGCAGTCCGCTGAGGCCCAAAAGCAGCTCGAACACGCTCGCAAGCAGTTGGCCAAAACCCGTCAACGGGCGGAAGCGGAGTTGCTCGACGAACAAATGGCCCAACTCCCAGGCCGACTCCGCTCGCTGGCAGACAGAGAAAGGGCGATGCAGACGCAGACGCTCGAGTTAGATCACCAGCGTAATGAACTGCAACAATTAAGCCGTTTTGAGAAAGGACGCGCAGTCGAACTCTCACAACAGCAGATACAACTCGTTAAAGATACTTCGGCCCTCGGTGAGGAACTTGTTGCTGCGGAAGTTTTCCAGCGAGCATTTGAAAGTGTGGCCGTTAAAATGCGGCAGGCAGCGGAATCCCTAGGTTCATTTCGTACCGGAAAAACAACACAACGGACACAGCAGTTGGCGATCAACAAATTAGAATTGATGCATCAGGCCCTTGCCAAAAGTAAAGATGAGGATGCGAACGGAAATAAAGGCGGTGGCGACGGTGGAGGGCAGGGGGGCGGCAACCAACAGCAGAACCAGCAGGGCCCGCAGCGATCGGTTGCGGAAATCAAACTCCTCAAACTCCTCCAGGAAGATTTGAACCAAAGGGTGTTAAGCAATCAGGCCGAGATGGACAAATTCGAGTCGAGCGATCGCGAAGTGGGTCCTCTGCTCGTCGAACGTGCGAGTCTCGCTGGGGAGCAGGGAGAACTAGCACAATCGACATTCAACCTTCTTCGCTCCGAGGAATCGGAACCAAACGAGGAAGGCCAACAGGCGCCCGAGGAAAATCGCTGACCTGGAGAGAAAAAAAGTGCGATTCGCATCGCCACACTCGTAAAAATGCAAAAGAAATGAATTGGACCATATCAAAACGCAATAAAGGCTGTTGGATCACTGCTCACCTAGCAGCAATGATTTTCTTTAGCAATCTCGGGGGACAACTTCATGGGGAAGAAACGCCGGTCGCCAGCACCAACGAAGGAAAAGCGATTCGCGACTTATTTCCTGACGACTTGCTTCCCGACTTGCAGCCTGCCACAGAGGATAGCGACTTAGGGGCTGAAAAAACGCTACCAGAAAAAGATCCGGATGGTGACAATGATCCAGTCACACTCATTGGGGAAAAAATGCGACTGGTAGAAACACTTCTGCGACAACCGTCGGTAGATGGCAACCCGCAAACGGGTCCGCTCCAAGCCCAAATTGTCCAGGAATTGAAAAAACTCATTGAACTCCTGGACAAACAAGCCCAGCAGCAATCCTCTTCGAGTAGTTCCAGCAGTGCACAGCAAACGCAACAACAAGCAAGCAGTCGCTCCCAGGTCAAACAACCGGCGTTGCAACAAGGAGAATCAAAGGAAGGGCAGCAAAAAGACAAACCATCTCGCGACAGCACGAAACGATTGGGAAAGGCGACGCCCCAAGTCAATCTGGTGGAATTGACCGAAGTCATCAAAGAGATCTGGGGACACCTGCCCGAAAAAGACCGCGAACGATTAAGGCAATTGTCTGCCGATCAGGTTATGCCGGGCCACAGTGTCGCTGTTGAAAAATATTTTCGACGTCTGGCTGAAGAGGCCGACGACCAAAACTCACTCCAATAATCAACAATATCTATGCCCAAGAACCTATCGCGACGATATTTTTTGGCCTGTTCCGTCGCAGCGGGCAGCAGTAGTTTTTTTTCAACAGGGTTGGCATTTTCGGCGGTGGACCCGGAAAAATCGGCGACCGAACTGATCACAGCCAGGACCGACCAAGCGATCCGGAAGGGACTGCAGTACCTCGCTGCCAGACAAGAAAAAGATGGTGCTTTTGGGCCAAGCGGCTATCGCCGCAACGTAGCGGTTTGTGCACTAGCAGGTATGGCGATGATGGCCAGCGGCAGCACCCCGGGACGCGGCCCTTATGGCGAACACCTGCGAAGATGTGTCTCCTACCTTCTCGCCAACACGCACGACAATGGTTTCGTTTGCGATGCGCCTGCCAGCAGCCACGGACCAATGTACGGCCACGGCTTTGCCACGCTCTTTTTAGCGCAATGTTATGGCATGTCTCAGAACGAAGAACTGCGTAAAAAACTTACTGCGGCAATACGGCTCATTGTAACGACACAAAACTCTGAGGGAGGATGGCGTTACCAACCCCAGCCTACCGATGCGGACATTTCCGTAACCGTCTGCGAGGTAATGGCGTTACGTGCAGCCCGCAATGCAGGCCTGCACGTGCCAAACGAAACAATTGATAAAAGCATTGCGTATGTAAAAAAAAGTCAGAATGCAGATGGCGGTTTTCGCTACATGATCACTGGTGGCCCCAGTGCGTTTCCTCGGTCGGCTGCCGGCATTGTAGCGCTTTACAGTGCTGGAGTGTACGACGACACGGCGATCACCCGAGGCTTAAAATACCTGTTGCGATATCTTCCTCGTGGACGCCAGATGGGACGAACCAGCCACTATTTTTACGGCCACTATTATGCAATCCAGGCGATGTGGCATGCTGGCGAACATTATTGGGCATCCTGGTATCCTGCCGTCCGAGATGAGCTGACCGCCGCACAACAAAGAGAGGGACATTGGATAAGTTCGATTTGTCCGGAATATGCAACGGCGATGGCACTGCTGATTTTGCAATTACCAAACAACACCCTCCCAATCTTCCAACGATAATTGTCTCAAATCCAAATACGAATTCTTATGCCCCAACACCACGACAGATCCCGATGGCGACTCTGGGTGGTAGGTCTTGCCATGTTGCTGCCCGCTTCCCTAGCACGCGGTGAGGCAGAGACCTTAATCGCAGTCGACGCCGACCGCTCTGTGGCAAAACTTTTGCGATGCGAAGCCGATGGGAGCTGGTTATTTGAAATCGACGGGAAAGCTCGCGATTGGACCATGGATCAATTGGTCCGCTGGGGAGGACCGGCAAAGACCCCAAGCGGTTCTCTCCTGTATCTGTCGGACGGGAACGCTCTGGCGGTCGACGAGAGTTTCGAACCCCTGAAAATTGTGGGCGAACAGGTCATTTTTGATTCCACGAGCCTGGGTGAAAAAATCGAGTTGCCACTCTCGATTCTTGAGGGAATTGTTTTTCGCCTGCCCCCAGATGTACAGCAGCGGGACCAGATCATCGATCGCATGCGTACAACAGAGCGATCGGCAGACACGGTCCTCTTGAAAAACGGAGATGAGCTACAAGGTACCATTGATGGCTTATCCAACTCCGAACTGGCTCTGCAAACAGCCTCAGGCAATACGATCTCTGTACCCCGAAAAAACATCATGGCTATCGCCTTGAATCCGGCACTCCTCGACCGACCCAAGCGACAGGATCACCTGTTGATGGTCCATCTAGCAGATGGCAGCCGGATCATGGCTACCGACTGGAAGGGTGATGCCGAAAAAGTTCAGCTGAAAACGCCAAGCGGTCTTACACTGGAAACGCACTACCGCACGGATTCTGGAACTGCAAACCTGCTTGGACTCCAATCGTTGGCTTCGCACGTTGTTTATCTCTCGGATCTAGAACCTGCCGATTATCGTCACCGGCCGTATCTCTCCATCGCCTGGCCGTATCGATCAGACCACAATGTGATGGGCACCCGTCTCCGCAGTGGCGGCACGCTCTATGAAAAGGGGATTGGCATGCATAGCTTGGCCAGCCTCACCTACCAACTTGAGGAACCTTATCAACGATTTGATGCAACGCTCGGAATCGATGACTCTGCGGGGAATCGTGGTAGTGTTGTCTTTCGCCTCTACGTTGATGATGGATCCGGAAAATGGCAACTCCGCTACCAAAGTGACATCATCCGTGGTGGCGACGAGACCACGGCGATGTCTGTCGACCTCAGCGGCATTCGAAGGCTAAACCTCATGGTGGACTATGCCGAGAGGGGAGATGAAATGGATCGTGCAAACTGGCTCGATGCTCGCCTCTTGCCCGCTAAAGACAACTAGTGCCAGGGCCGCGTTCGCCTGCGAATTCAGGCCCCATACTTATTCAGACGACCTGCATTTGCTAGGGCCAACAGCATCAGATATTTCGCCTCGAACTGGCCGAGTCCTCCGCGGAGAGATTCTGTCTCGCCAAATGTTTTACAGGCATCCGTGCGACAGGCATCCGCAACGATTAACGTTGGCACAGCATGCCAACTATGCGCTTTAAGAAAACTGGGAGTGCTATGATCACCTGTGACAATCGTTACGGTCGGTTTTAGCTCCATCACGCTGGGAACCGCGGCATCAAATTCTTCAATCCTTTGCACCTTGGCATCAAAGTCACCATCCTCACCGGTGCTGTCGGTGTACTTAAAGTGCACGAAAAAGAAATCGTAATCATCCCAACAATCACGAACAACTTGAATCTGCTCTTCGAGTGACTTGGCCTCTCCGACAATGTCCATTCCAACCAATTTTGCCAAACCTTTATACATTGGATAAACCGCAATGGCCGCAGCACGAAGGCCATAGACATCTTGGTAAGTCGGCAACTCAGGCCTAGCCGAAAAGCCTCGCATGGAAAAGGCATTGGCAGCCTCCTGGTCGGCGAGCAGAATCGCTCCCTGACGTGCAAACTCCGCTGCCAACTCTGCCGTGCGTGTGCTGTCTGGAGAAATTGGAACTGGATCGAGCAAGGGAACACCTGTCGTTTGCGGATCGGTGTCCTTGACGTTTCCGCCTAAATCCTTGCCCCGCAAAACCACCACAAACCGATGTTCTTTGACCGGCTCAACAAAGACCTCCACATCTGGTAAAGCAATGTCTCGCAGTCGCATTGCGAGTGGCGCACTCTGCTCTGTGGGAATCCGGTCGGCCCGGCGATCTGTAATCTTGCCCGAAGAATCAAGCGTACAGAAATTGCAACGTATCGCGACATCCTGATCGGTCAGATGGAATCCGATCCCTGTCGCCTCAAGTGCTCCGCGACCGATCAGATAGTGCAACGGATCGTAGCCAAAAAGCCCCAAATGTCCCGGCCCACTTCCCGGACTGATCCCCGGCTTCACCGGAATACTGCCACCCGAAATTCCAAGTTCCGCTAACCGGTCCAAGTTGGGTGTGCGGGCTGTCTCCAATTCTGTCAGCCCACCGGGCTGCTGGGGCAATCCTCCCAATCCATCGGCAACGAGCAACACTATTTTCGAGTCATTGTGGATCTGAAGTTCTCTCGTCAATTGATGCATATCCATTTCCCAACTCCTCGTGGCTGCTGCGAGTGATCTGTTACCACTGCCAAGATATTCAAGTTAGCATAACCGGGTCAGACCTCAAGTCCGTCTCCCTACGGACGCATACTGTTGGATACGGAACATTTTTAGAAATCGACAAACGGTTCCATTGTGCTCCGCCCAAATTCTATGCCGACCCCTTTGGCACGCATCGCACCTGCATTTCTACACTCTGTGACGGGAGATCTAAACCAGTAACACAACGGAGTGAGTGATTGATCGGGATACCATCACAAACTGAAACCACCAAGTACCACCCTTCGAACATAAACTACCCTACATAGCTCTGTTGCAATCTGGCATAATGGACGACTGCCATTCTACAAAGTTAACGAACAGGATCTTCGCAATGAAACGAGGAGAGGCCCTCGAGCAACACCCGTCTTTTCTATCTGCCCGTGTTGTCGTCGGATTTAAAAAACACGTGGTGTTAGCGTTGGAACATTGAACGAGCCACACCCCAAAAAGATACATCGCAGGAAGATTTAAGAAATGAGCAGTACCGATTCAGAGAGGACGAGTCACCAGGAAGATTCTGGAGAAATAACACTCGCTGAGTTTCAAAACTTGATTCGGAAAATGTATTACGAAAAGGATATTGCAAGAGGCATCGACGGCACCTTCATGTGGTTGGTTGAAGAAATTGGTGAGCTCGCATCATCGTTGCGAAGTGGATCCCGCCAAGAACAATGCGACGAGTTCGCCGACGTTTTTGCCTGGCTGACAACGATCGCAAACATTGCCGGCGTCGATTTGAATGCTGCAATCCAAGACAAATATGGTTCGGGCTGCCCCGGCTGCGGCAGTCTGATCTGCTCCTGCCGCGATGCGGAGAAACCATGATCGGGACGACGCGATTTTTAATAAGACAAGGTTGGCTAACGGCAGTCATGCTTGGCGGTCTGTTGCTACCGGCAACGGTGGGTGCCGAAGTCGTTGTCACAATTACTGATGTCTCGCTTGGTTTTTCAGGACATTACAAAATTGGCTATTGGATTCCTGTTTTTGTGTCGCTCGATTGCCAGGGGAGGGGAGAGGCCATAACAATCGACCTCACCGTACCGGATGGTGATGGAGTGCCAAGCACGACCACTGCTGTACTCTCCCCGAAAGATGATGCTACGGGGGCTGCCACCAAAGTAGAGCTTTATTGCAAAATTGGTCGCAGCGATGGTGAGCTATCAGTGGTTGTTCACCAGAGCGGAAGGGAATTAGCCCGAAGCCGATTTCATTTGAATGACTTGCAGCATCCTCCACTACCCTCCGATGCCAAACTGCTGCTGGCAATTGGCGAAACCCCCAACATTCTCCAGGCGTTATCTGAAGGTGCGGCGCGAGAGGACACGAGCGTTACGCTGGCGCAAATGACCGCAAGTGATCGTCTGCCGTCAAGATGGTATGGCTACGACTGCGTTGATCAAGTGATTGTCTGTGGAAGCCGCAAAGCGATTTCACTACTTACCGACCACCAGGAATCTGCCGACACACTCCTCGAATGGATTCGTATTGGCGGCAAGCTTCTGTTATCGATCGGTCCTGGTGCCGAACATTTACTGAAACAACACGGAGCACTTGTGGCGTTGGCTCCTGGAAGATTTGTGGAACTTGTATCCATCCAACAGCTCGAATCACTTGAAACATTTATCAAAGCAAACAACCCTCTCATTAAGGAAGATGAACGCGGACACGCTCAGGAGTTCTCGATACCTGTTTTTGACCCTTTGCGCGGAGAGGTGCTCCTGGCAACTCCCAGCGGTTCCCGAACCGTGCCACTACTGATGCGCCAGACGCTCGGCTTTGGACAGGTGACCCTCATGACCCTGGATCTGGAACAGCCAGAATTCACCCACTGGGATGGTACTCGCAAACTCATCGAGCGACTCCTATTCGGACCGGTCACCAATCGACAGCAGAAGGCAGACCAAAGCGGTAATGAACTCGCACATACCGGCTACGACGATGTATCCGGTCAATTACGGGCAGCACTGGATCGGTTCGAGAATCAGGGCGTTCGCTTCATTCCATTTGAAGTTTTATTCTTACTCGGAGTAGTCTATCTATTACTCATTGCACCTGGTGATTATCTATTTCTCAAACGTTTTATTGGCCGGATGCATGCAACGTGGATCACATTCCCATTGCTCATTGTGCTGACCAGTACGGGAATCTATTTTTTTGCCCATGCCATGAAAGGTGATCGTCGCCACGTAAACCAGGCGGAGCTTATTGATATCGATGTGGCAACCGGACAAATCCGGGCAACCTGTTGGTTTTCGATCTTCAGCCCACAGAACGAGCGTTACAATCTCTCCGCCCGCTGGAAGCTACCAACGGCCCATTCGGGAAAAGAAACTGAGGGGGAACAAAACGAAAGTGGGCAGAGAGAGCAAATGCTTCTGTCCTGGCTGGGGCTGCCGGGTACCGGGCTCGGAGGAATGGAGTCGCCCATCACGACACCCCAACCTGAGATTGGCTACCAGTACGGCCCCGACCTTGCCTCCATGCGAGGTGTTCCAATACATATCTGGTCTACAAAATGTTTCACGGCAGAGCATCAGGACTGGAGCGAAAAGAGTCTTCGAGCAGATCTGAGCGTTCGGAAATCTAACTTGGATCCTTTAATACATGGCAGCATCACCAATCTTCTTTCCGCCACGCTTGAAAATGGTGTCCTTTTTCACGATGGCTGGGTTTATCCGCTTGGCACGATCAAGCCAATGCAAACCGTAACGATCGGAAACGATATTCCCGTTCGCACAGTTCGCAACTACCTCACACGACTAGGCCCTTGGAGCATGGAAACGGAATCTGAGCGGAATGATATTTTTCGCATCTTTGAGAGGATGACATTTTACAATGCTGCTGGAGGTCGTAGTGGGATACCGCTCAAAAATACCTACCTTCACGGAATGGATATGACACCTCTGCTGACCGATCACCGTGCCGTGCTCGTCGGCAGAATTGGTTTGGAAACATTTCAAATTCTTAATGATGCTGATGCAATTTCGTATCCACAGTCCCTTAAGTCGGCGATGATTCGCTTTGTCCTTCCAGTCCAACAACTGCGAAACGAGAAGAAGTAACCCTCTGTCGAAAATAATGATTCCCTAGCTTACTGAAAGTAGTAGAGGCATATCTCAATGAGTAGTCACGTCATCCAGGCCCTGGGACTCACCAAAAAGTATGGAAACTTCTATGCCGTAAAATCGCTCGACCTGACCCTCGACGAAGGAGATGTCTTCGGCTTTATTGGCCCTAATGGAGCCGGAAAAACGACCACCATGCGGATGCTCGCAACACTGCTGGACCCGACGAGTGGCGAGGCGTACATTTGCGGAAATTCGATCTACGAGCAACCTCGTGAAATCCGTCGTCTCGTTGGATACATGCCAGATTTCTTTGGTGTGTATGACGACATGAAGGTGATTGAATACCTTGAATTCTTTGCTGCTACCTATCGGATTCCATCGGAGAAGCGGCAGAATATCTGCGAAAAGGTGCTCGATCTAGTCGACCTGACGTTCAAGCGAGACAACATGGCAAACACACTTTCACGTGGACAGACCCAACGTCTCGGACTCGCTCGCGTGCTGGTCCATGACCCCCAGGTTTTGTTACTTGATGAGCCCGCAAGTGGCCTGGATCCCCGTGCACGCATCAAAATCCGAGAACTGATCAAACGGCTTCAGGCGATGGGCAAGACGATCATGGTCTCAAGCCATATCCTTCCTGAGTTGGCTGATATCTGCAACAAAATCGGGATCATCGAACGGGGCGAATTAATCGTTAACGAAAAAGTCTCGGAGGTGATGCAACGAATCCGCCAGCAGCCCATGTTAACGATTGGGGTTGCGGGGGATCTCGGAGCCGCTGTGAAGCTGCTCGCAGCACATCCTCTCGTGCAGCAGGTTGAAGAGCGAAATGGATTGCTCGCAGTTTCTTTAGTCGCCGATGTGGCGGACTACACAGAGTTACCTCGGGTTCTGATCGAAGCCGGTTTCGGCCTCACTCTTTTCCAGGAAGAGGAAATGAATCTCGAAACGGCCTTCATGTTGCTCACGGAAGGAATCAGTGCTTGATGGGATTCTCTCGATCATACGAGAACGACAGGGAAATGGACCCGATGTCCTAAAACGCAGACTGGCAGGGCAGGGGAGCCGCGACCGGTTGCCAGACCCAAATTTTCTCGCCGGAAGCCGTGTGCAGCAAGAAACGGAATGCAGCCATATAGCTGCCTAAATTCGGCAATAAAATGCCTTATTTACTGCATATCTCCTATCCTATGGAATCAGAAAAAACTGCCTAGACCGCTTGTTTTACAGTCCAGAGCAAGTATGCTCGAAGGTAGTTGTTTCCCAAACATTTTAGCGTTAACGAGAGGTGCGTTGATGGAATCAAAACATTGGAAACTGGCGATCATGCTCTGTCTGGGATTTGCTGGCATGGCGATCCTGACCTCCGACGCTGATGCGTGGAGGGGACGTCATCGCCATGGCAGTGGGGGTTCTTATGGCAGTTACGGCTCCTATGGAAGTTACGGCTCCTACGGCAGTTATGGCAGCTACGGAAGTGCTGGATATCGTGCTGTCCGGTACTACAACTCCTGTGGAAGTTCGGGCGGCAGCTACGGAAGTTACGGTAGTTATGGCAGCTACGGTAGCGCGGGAGGTACCATCATTGAATCAGCACCGGTGAAATCCGAGGTCCAAGATCCCTCAGCCGAGTCGACGCCCACCGAGGTGAAAAAACCGAAGGCCGACGAATCGACCGATCAGCAGGCAGATTCCAGCAAGGTTTTTCTTACGGTCAAAGTTCCTGCTGAGGCCAAGGTATTTGTAAATGAGAAACCCACAACGACCACCGGAACGACACGTACCTTCGTTTCGAGCGGCACTCGTGACGGGAAACAGTATCAATATGAAATTCGAGCGGAAGTGGACCGAAATGGGACGAATCAAGTCGAATCCCAGGTTATTTATGCCAGGGCAGGGGACCACCCGACGGTTACATTTGCTCTAGAACCGGCATCCGCTAGTGAGCGCGTTGCAGACGAAACGCTCCCTAAGGCTGCACCTCTAAAGACGACACTCAAACTCAAGGTTCCGAGTGACGCCAAAATTACTCTTGCTGGAAATGAAACCAAATCGAACGGTCCAAATAGAGTCTTTCAGACCACCGAGTTAGGCCAGGGGCAACACTGGAACAACTATACGGTGCGAGCGGAAGTCGAACGTAGCGGAAAGACCCTCGTTCGCGAGGAGAATATTACGCTGCGGGCGGGAGAAATCAGTGAATTGGCGATCGATTTCCCCGTCATACAAGTGGCAACCGTTGCCACAAATCAATAAACGACGATTTACCGCACGAGAAAAGGATCTGCACCTCGTACATGCCACTGAGCATGTGCGAGGTTTTTTTGTTTTTGCCCGCTGCTCATGAAAGAAATTGGCTTTGCGGGAAAAAACCTCTCGGACCATAATCTACCCATGGGAAGAAAACAGTCCAAAAAGCATCCTGTCCCCACACCTCAATCGCCCGTGCCTCTTCGTCGATCGCTTCGTCTGGTCATTAGCGTTCTGCTGATTCTTCATTTGGTGGTAGTGATTGCAACGCCAATGGGCATCGTGATCCCGGCGTCCCAGCTTGCACGAGAAATCATCCGATATGCTGCCCCTTATCTCCAGTTAGGAAACGTCAGTCACGGCTATGCATTTTTTGCTCCCGATCCAGGACCAGGACATATCATCGACTACGAACTTTTTTTCCAAGACGGACATACGGAGCGAGGCACGATCCCCGATCTAGAGGAGTATTGGCCCCGACTCCGATATCATCGGCACTTCATGCTTACCGAGCAGCTTGCCTCACTGCACGAAGAGGAACCACTCAGGCCGGCAGACTCCCGTTATGATCAAGCGTGGAAACAAATGCACGACCGCTGGACCCTTCAAAATCGAGATTTTGAGCGACGTGCTTCTTCGTACGGACACCATCTACTGAACACAACGGGGGCATCTCAGGTGGAGATGCATCTGATCCGCCACCATCCAGCAAACCGCGAGGATATACTTCGTGGAGGAAGCCTGCAGGATCCAGAACTGTACGAAACTGGGCGAGTGATAACCGTTACTGCAGGGGAACGGCCATGAGTGTTCTTTGGCAGGCTGTTCGCAATTGGTGTCATGAAATTTTGGACATCTGGAACCGTTTCTGGTTCACGCCAACCGATCCGGCAATGCTGTCGCTCATCCGCATTCTTGCAGGCCTCATGTTGTTTTATACCCATCTTGTGTGGAGTTTTGACTTGGAGGCTTTTATGGGGCAGGGGGGATGGGTCTCCGCAGACCTCCTCCAACAGATGTGGGACGAACAGCAATTGGCTGGCGAAAGGGTGTATTTCTGGTCGCACCTCTTCTGGATACAGTCGCCCGTGATGCTTTGGATTGCGCACATCGCAAGCCTTATTATTTTTGCGATGTTTACTGTAGGACTTTTCAGTCGCGTCACCGCAGTGCTTACATTTTTGCTGACCGTATCCTATATCCATCGAGCTAGTGGGGCTCTCTTTGGCCTGGATCAAATCAATGCAATGCTTGCCCTGTACCTCATGATCGGCCCGTGCGGTGCACGATACTCCATCGACCGCTGGTGGAAACGTCGGAAAGAGGGCAATGCTCGCAGAGAGGTCGGGCCCACGATCTCAGGAAATGTCGCGATTCGCCTCATCCAGATCCACATGTGCGTCATCTATTTTTTTGCAGGCACGCGTAAACTCCTGGGGGCCAGTTGGTGGGACGGTTCGGCCATGTGGCTCTCGGCAGCCAATTACGAATACCAGTCGATCGATCTCACTTGGCTGGCCAACTGGCCTCTGCTTGGGGCTGCATTGACGCATCTGACCATTCTCTCTGAAGTTTTTTATTGCGTACTCATCTGGAATCGGCTAAGTCGTCCTGTGATTCTTTTTTTGGTGATCATCATGCATTTTGGGATCGCCAGTTCCATGGGCATGATACCGTTTGGGCTCGTAATGATCATCGGAAATCTGGCCTTTATCTCTCCGGCAAT
>Ga0315338_1002517_pt1 | contig 17984 bp, 14 predicted proteins | sample ASW8metaG_FD_204518 | JGI IMG/M metagenome (GOLD analysis project Ga0315338, IMG submission 204518) | Ammonia-oxidizing marine archaeal communities from Monterey Bay, California, United States - ASW #8 | ecosystem: Environmental > Aquatic > Marine > Coastal | place: USA: California | collected... | reverse complement strand
ACCACTCGAGCCGACTGACCTGGGCTTCTACACCCACATCGGCATCGATCCGACGAAACGGAAGTACCTGCTCATCAAGTCACGGCAGCACTTCAGAGCTGTGTTCGAGCCGATCGCGTCGGAGATCATTCCGGTGGCTGGGCCAGGGGTGTGCAGCGAGGACTACTCGCAACGGAGCTTCGAATACATCAGGCACCCGATGTATCCGATGGACCTCGACGCCACCATGGATGTCATCGGCAACTGAAAGCAGCGCTCCCCGAACCTGTAACGGGGGTCAGACCCTTGTTACAGGACCGTTGTTGTAACGGGGGTCAGACCCTTGTTACAGCTTCGACTGTTGCTGCGATCTGGAGGACGACGGCGTCGGCATCGTGGTGGCCGGAAATCATGAGGCCGAGAGGCATGCCGGCGTCCGATGAGCCGTGCGGGATCGTGATCGATGGCTGACCGGTCATGTTCCACAACGAGCAGTTGCCCATCCGCATCCTGCGGTCTTCCTGCGCCTCTTCACTCAGCAGGCCGGCACCCACCCTGGTCGTCGGGCACACGGCGGCATCCCATCCGTCCATGGCCGCTCGGACGTGGCTGGTTGCTGCTTCCTGCAGGTCGAGGGCTCGCTGGTACCTGACCTCGTCGACGTCGACGTACAACCGATTCCACCCGTCCAACTCGGCGCCAACACCTCCTGCACCAGCCGCTGCGATGTCGTCGCCGTAGAGCCGGAATAGATCGGCGCCGAGGTCGTTGGCCGCATCGTCGATCTCGGCCAGATCGAGTTCGAGATCGAGCGAGCCGACATCGAACCCACACCGGCGAAGCAACTCCGAGGCATTGGCGAAGGCCCGCTGGACATCTGGAGCGCATGCCTCCAAGAACTCTCCGCCAAGCAGTGCGACTCTGCGCGTGTCCTTGGCGCCGATGAGCCTCGCCGGGTCGTCGTGCTGCGGTTCCTGAAGAGCCAGCAACGTCGCTGCGGCCCCCGCCACCGTTGAGGCGATGGGTCCTACGTGGTCGAGTCGTTCAGCACACACGCTGACGCCGCCCCGTGAGACACGGTCGTACGTCGGCTTGAGGCCCACTACTCCGCACACCGAAGCCGGGTGTCGAATCGAGCAGCCGGTGTCGGTCCCGATCGCGAAATCGACGATGCCGGCGCCAACCGCTGCGGCAGACCCTGCCGAAGAGCCGCCGGGGTACCTGAGAGAGTCGAGCGGATTGTGGCAGTTCCCGAAGTGTTCGTTGACGCCGGTGGTCCCACACGCCATCTCGGTCATGTTCGTCTTGCCGAGCACGATCGCACCCGCCTCGCGAAGGCGCTTCACAGCGGTGGCATCGTGTTCCGGAACCCGCCCCGCGTACATCTTCGAGCCGAACGTGGTTGGGAGGCCGGCAGTGTCGAGATTGTCCTTCACTGCAACAACGGCACCGTCGAACGGACCACGGCTTTCGCCCGAGTTTCGCCGCTCGTCAGCAGCCTCCGCCGCGGCGAGCGCACCGTCGTCGTCGATGGTGATGAAACAGTTCATCGACGTGTTCAGAGTGTGCGCGGTTCGAAGCCGAGCCCGAACTGCATCGACCACTGACGTCGATTCCGTGCTGCCCATCGAGTCCTCTTCCCTGCGGTCGCCACTGTGGATCATCGAGAGCCCCGACTCAAGTGGTGATTTGGCGCCCCGGTCGGCGATGATGGCGAGGTCGAAGGAGACGCCATGGGACGCATCGAACCACTTCCACGCGAGGACTTGCCGCAGTACGAGCCGGTTTTCGAGCTCGTCGAGGCCGCGATGGGATTTGTGCCGTCGAGCATGCCGACCATGGCGAAGGTGCCTGCGTTGTTCGAGGCGTTCGCCAGTTTCGCTGGCACCATCTCGAACATGGGCCTCATCGACAGAGGACTTGCCCAGCTGATCGCCAACGTGACCAGCCACTCTGCGGGGTGCCGGTACTGCCAGGCGCACACCGGTGCCCACGCCGCAGCTGCCGGCGTCGATGCCAAAAAGGTGGGAAAGGTCTGGGAGTTCGAGACGAGCGATCTGTTCGACGAAGCCGAGCGCGCTGCCCTCCGGGTCGCGCGAGACGCTGGCTTGTCACCGAATGCCGTGACCGACGCGCACTTCAACGATCTCGCGAAACACTATTCGGAGGAGCAGATCATCCAGATCGTGGCGACGATCGGACTCTTCGGATATCTCAATCGATGGAACGACACGATGGCGACGACGCTCGAAGAAGAGCCGACACACTTCGCGTCACAGCACCTGAGCGCTGCTGGGTGGGACGCTGGTAAGCACGCCTGAGGTCAGCGGAGTCCAGCGGCGATGGCTTCTGCAGCTCCTGGACTGATGTCGCCCTCGTGTCGGAAGCCGACGAGACCGGTGACCGTGACGTAGCCCTCGTCGACTTGGTGCGTGTCGGTGTCGGGTTTGAGCTGAACATCGCGCGGCGTTGTCTCGACGCGCAATCTACCTGGAGCTTCGCCCACGATCGCCATGCTCGAGCTACCAAAAGCGGCCAATCGGGCCCAACGCACACCTTTGAGATCGACGGTGGGAAGGTTTGGGACGTTGATGTTCAACACCGTCTTGCGCTCGGCTCCGAGCAGCCAGTCGACCGCGGCGCACACGACATCGCCGCTGGTCTGCCAGAGCATCGCCGCTGGCTCGGCGTGCGCCTGACTGATGGCAAGCCCCGACAGTCCGAAGTTCTGCGCGATCATCGCCGCGCCGACTGTGCCCGACTGGAGCACCCCGCGTCCGAGGTTCAGTCCGATGTTGCTCCCGGACACGACGAGATCGGGACGCGGCCCGAACGTCTCCATCATCGCGGTGAGCACACAGAATGCAGGCGGTCCCTCGACGCCCCAAGCGGGAATCGTGTCGCCAAACCCGGGAATCTCTCTGGCCTCGACGTCGAACTCGCTTCCGTTGATCATGTGGCCAACGCCGGCGCCCCATCCGGAACGCTCGTCGAGGGGAGCAGCGACAACCACGTCGTGACCTGCATCGTGTAGTGCGCCCGCAATCGCGTGGATGCCAGGGGCATCGATTCCGTCGTCGTTCGTGATCAGCAGTCTTGCCATGGGTGGCGATGCTAGAGCCGGCGGCTCAGCCCGCCGCTTTTGCCGGCAGAAGTGGAGCTCACAGGTCGACGGTCCCTGTCACGCAGGGCACGACGTCCCCGCCGACCCAGACCTCTCCATCGGCTTCGTGAATGTGCACTCTTCCGTCGCGACCGAGTGCGGTTCCCTGTCGGGCAACGTATGGCGACGAGATCCGGCCTTCAGCCAGCAGCCATTGCGCCAGTGAGGCGTTGAGGCTCCCCGTTACAGGATCCTCTGCGAACGAGCCGACGTCGGGGAAGAACGCCCTGACTTCGATCGCATAGTTGGAGCCGTCTGGATGTGCGCCTGCAACACCGACCTTGAGGTCGTCGAATGCTGCTGCGTCCGGTTCGAGAGCCAAGACCTCGTCGGCCGATTCGAGAAGAACCCCAACCCAGCCTGGTCCGTTGTCGATCCACTGCTTCGCAACGATCGCCGTTTCATCGATTCGGAGCGCCGCGGCGATGCGCGTGGTGTCGTCATCTGCCACTGGCCCTGAGCGAAGGAGGTTCGGTGCCGCGAACGCTGGCCGCGTGCCGGCGAGCGACAGCCTGACGAGTCCGACACCGCATTGTTGGACAACTTCGTCGGAACGCTTCGGCGACCCACCGTGTGAGAGCCACATGCTGCAAGAGCCGAGCGTTGGATGGCCAGCGAACGGGAGCTCTCTGCTTGGGGTGAAGATGCGAACGAGATAGTCGGCCTCTGGGTCGGTCGGTGTCACCAAGAACGTCGTCTCTGACAGGTTCGTCCAGTTGGCGAACTGCTGCATTTCCTCGTCGGTGAGCCCTTCACCGTCGATCACGACGGCGAGCGGGTTCCCCTTGTAGGGCACCGCGGTGAAGACGTCAACCTGAGCGAATCGTCGTTTCATGGATTGAGCATGGCCGGTCTCTGGCGGCCAGCCAAGCCCCAATCGGATCAGGTTCTCGTTCCTGGGATGCTGGAGTACCGTCTCTCGAATGGGCGATGGCCGATCGATCCGTTGGGGAATCTGCGGCACCGGACGTATCGCCAACGACTTCGCCACGGCGCTCGCGCTCGTCGACGATGCTGACCTCGTGGCTGTGGCGTCGCACGATGCGCATCGCGCCGAGCGCTTCGCGCGTGAACACGCGGTCGCTCGCCACTATGTCGGGTACGAGTTGTTGGCCGCCGATCACAATGTCGACGTTGTGTACGTGGCGACGACCCAGAATCGCCACGTCGACGACACGTTGTTGTTTCTCGGAGCCGGAAAACATGTTCTCTGCGAGAAGCCCTTCGCGTTGAATCTGGCCGACGCTCGGCGAATGATCGACGCGGCCGCAATCTCGGGAAGCTTTCTCATGGAAGCGCTGTGGTCGCGCTTTCTTCCGTCGTACGTCCGGCTGAAGGAATTGCTCGACGACGGCACGATCGGCGACGTCCTTCACATCGACGCCAACTTCGGCTTCCGGGTGCCAGACAACGACATCGAGGGTCACCGGTTGTTCGATCCGGCACGAGGTGGAGGTGCGCTGTTCGACCTCGGCGTGTATCCCGTCAACTTGGCCCACTTCGTTCTCGGATCGCCGTGCTCCGTCGTGGCAAACGGCCGTCTGATGACCAACGGGCTCGATGAGCACGCCAACCTCCAGCTTGGATTCGACGGCGGAGCGACCGCCCAACTTCACGCTGCGGTTCGCACGCCGTGCACCAATCGGGCCAGGATCGCAGGTACCGAGGGCACAATCGACATTGCGCCGTTCATGCATGCAGCGAGTCGCTTCACCGTCCGCCGCGGCGATGAAGAGGAGACCTTCGAGTTTCCTCGGGCGAGTCTCCACTTTCAGGTCCCTGATGTGCATCGCTGCATCCGCGCCGGCGTGCAAGAGTCACCACGGATGTCACACGCCGACACGCTCGGTCTCATGACCACACTCGACTCTGCGGCCGAGCAGATCGGGATCGAGTTCGCGTGATGGAGTGGTGGGAGGCGCTGCTACTCGTCTTCGGCGGCGCGGCTGCGGGTGTCATCAACTCGATGGCAGGCGGTGGATCGATGCTGACGGTGCCACTTCTCGTGCTGGCAGGCGTTCCCGGGAACGATGCAAACGGCACCAACCGCGTCGGCATCTTCACTTCCAACGCAGCTGCGGTGGCTGGCTTCCGACAAAAGGGGATCAGTGGTCTCGCTCACGGTTGGCCTGCGTTGGCGCCGTCGGCCGCTGGTGCGCTCGTGGGCGCCGTTGCCATCGGGCGACTCACCGACGAGACGTTTGAGACAGTGTTCGGGCTACTGATGATTCCGTTGATCGTCCTCACCATCTGGAAGCCCGATGTTGCCGAAGGCGGACCGCACTGGTCGGTGCCCACGACGATGTTCGTGTTCTTCTTCGTTGGGATCTATGCCGGTGCCGTACAGGCCGGCGTTGGCTTGGTGATGATCGCGGCGCTTAGCAGAGCCGGGTTCGATCTCGTCACGGCCAACAGCATCAAGGTGCTGGTCAACATGTCGATGACGGTCGTTGCCCTCGCGGTGTTCATGGCAAGCGGGTCTGTGCGCTGGGGACCAGCCATCGTGCTGGCTGTCGGTCTGTCGTTTGGCGGCTGGCTCGGCGCTCGCTTCAGCGTCGCGGGCGGAGAGAAGTGGATCAGGATCGTGATGGTCGTCGCCGCTGTGGCGCTTGCTGCGCGTCTTCTGTTCGGCTGAAGTTCGACCGCACGATCGATCGGCGAATCACCTGGCCTCAGCGCGCACGATCGCGTCGACAGGCGTCACGGTTCTGTCGAAGGCGAAGAAGTCCTCTTCCGGCATGGGTCGCGCCAGCAGGTAGCCCTGCCCGAGGTGGACCCCCATTTGCTGGAGGCGCCAGAGCTGGTGTGGCTCCTCGATGCCTTCGACGATGAGTTCCTGGCCAAGGCTTCGCGACAACCCGACCATCGCTTCAGCGATCGCTGTGGTGCCTGGATCGATGCCGAGGTCGGCAGTGTACGAGCCGTCGATCTTCACCATGTTGGCCGGCATGAGACGTAGGTGGTTGAGCGAGCTGTAACCGGTGCCGAAGTCATCGAGGGCAACGGTCATACCGAGATCGGCGAGATCGGCGAGGGCGAACATCGTCTCGTCGCTCGTATCGATGAGGGTCGTCTCCGTGACCTCGAGAATGAGCATGTTCGGATCGATCCCGTGCCGCTCGACGATCGCGATCAGCTGCTCGTGGAATCCGTCATCAACGATCTGCCTGGCCGACAGGTTGATGGCCATGCGACACGGACGTTCGAGCGCGTCGACCATCCGCGTCGCCAATCGACAAGCTTCATCGACGATCCATGCGCCGAGCTGGATGACGAGCCCAGAGCGTTCGGCTGCTGGAAGGAACAGACCTGGCGCGAGCAGGCCCTGCTCGGGGTGCTGCCAACGAACAAGCGCCTCGGTTGCGACAGTCAGCCCGCTCGCGAGGTCGACGACTGGTTGGAGATGCAGCCGGAAGTGGCCCTCGGCGATGCCCCTCCGGATCTCGTTCTCGATGTGAAACTGCGTGGCGAGCCGATCGCGCAAGCCGTCCTCGTAGAGCGCCCATCGGCCGCCTCCGGCACGCTTGGCCTCGTACATGGCCATGTCCGCGTTGCCGAGAGTCTCCTCAGGGTCGCGTCCATTCGACCGAGCGATGCCGATGCTGCACCCCACGGTTGCCGTCGTCGCGTTCAGAACAACCGGGTCATCGAAGCTCGCAACGATGCGGTCTGCGAGCGCGAAACAGGCCTCGTCGGTCATCTCGCCCTGGCAGGCCACGACGAACTCGTCGCCGCCAATCCTGGCCAGAATGTCTGTGGGTCGGATGACGTGCGAGGCACGCTCGGCAACGACCTTCAACAACATGTCGCCGGCGTCGTGGCCGAGACCGTCGTTCACCCGTTTGAATCCGTCAAGATCCAGGAACAAGACGGTCACACCGGACAGATCGCCTGACATTGGGTCCCGGAGCCCCTCGTCGAGCCAATCCATCAATGCCGCGCGGTTCGGCAGCCCTGTGAGGAAGTCGGTCGTTGCTCGTCGCTGCAGCTCCCTCTGTAGGTCGAGCGTTTCGGTGAGATCTTCAACACTTGCAATCGCACCGCGCGACTCGCCCTCGTCGTTCGTGCCGAGCGAGCGAATCCTGATACGACAGCGATGGACATCACCAGTTTTTCCCTCGACCAACCTGGCGTCGAGGTTTGTGCTCACACCGCTGGCGATCACCGACGTGAAGGCAGTTCTCACGGCGTCGCTGTCGGCGTGAAACACGAGTCCAGGTTCGGTCGGATCGATGACATCCATGGGAAACAGGTCGCGTAGCCACTGGTTCATGTACACGATCTCTGCGTCACAACCGAGTTGGATGATCCCGACGGGGAGCGACTCGGTGAGAACCGCGAACTGTTCCTCGCCTGATCTGGCCTTGGCCAACGCCGTCATTTCGGCGTCAACGTCGATCAGCTCGATCTCGACATACCCGCGCTCTGGATCGTCGAGATGGTTTGATTGAGACACTTCGACCCAGAGGTATGTCTCGTCGGCCTTGAGATAACGAAGTCGTGCCGGTTCGCCTCCTCCGCCACCGAGCATGGCGATCCAGCCCTCGATGGCTCGGTCGTGGTCGTCGGGGTGCACGAAGTGGAGCGCAGACTCTCCGATCACCTGTTCTGGCGTCCAGCCAAGCAAGAGCTCTGTGCCTTCATCGACCCACAATGTGTGAGACGACTGATCTCTGCGTTGGACTATTCGGCGAGGCGTCGCTGGGCGTCGGTTGCGATCGTCGTCGTCGCCGATCGGCTTGAGTGATCCGCCGGTCACACAGACCATGACGCCCCACTCGCTGTACATGTTCACCATGTGAAGGTTCATGCGACCGTCGTCGCGGGCGAGGTGCGCGTCGGTCGGCGTGATCTCGGTGAAGCTCGCGCCGAGCGACCTCGCTCGTGTCAGTGCCGCCATCACAGCAGCGTGGTCTTCGGGAGCGATGGCATCGATCAGCCGCTGCGACGACTCCAAAATCTCATCGTCGAGATCCTCCAGGCCGCAATCACGCACCAGCTGAGGCGATGTGCACGGCTCGAACTCGGCGTCGATGCAGCGAACGTTTGTGCGCGGCTCCGTCCCAAGCGACTTCAGGATGCTGACGCGCGCGTCGAAGTCGTAGGACGTCGACTGCTCAGACAACGTTGCCACTGGTTCACACACCTTGTTGATCTCCGGCCCATCACATGGAGATCTCCGCTTCTCCATCGGTTGTAGAAAGCATGTTCATGAGTTGAAATACGCCGACCGCTCTCGCCGGGCATTGCGGAATTCGAGACGCTCACAGGTGCCCAGTAGTGTCGCCCCTCATGGAGCGAACCCTTCTGGCCCCGCCGCTTCGATCGCGTGTCGACACGTCGAGTGAGGCCTTTCAACAGAACCGAGCAGACATGCTCGAGCAGCTCGATGTCATCGATGAGCTGCTCGTTGAGGCAGAGGGTGGCGGCGGTGAAGCGTCGATTGCCAGGATGCGGAGCCGCGGCAAGATGCCAGTGCGTGAGCGCGTGGCCAACGTTCTCGATCCCGACACGCCGTTCCTCGAGATCAGCGCGCTCGCTGGGTTCGACTCCGACTACACGGTCGGTGGGGGAATGTTGCTCGGGATCGGTGTCATTGCCGGGACCGAGTGCGTGATTCTTGCCAACGATCCCTCGGTGCTCGGAGGCGCGCTGACGCCGTACGCCGGAAAGAAGTGGCAGCGTGCGCTCGAGATCGCTCGAGACAATCGCATGCCGTACGTGAGCTTCGTTGAGTCGGCCGGGGCCGACCTTCGAGTGCAAACCGGTGGTGGCGGTGGGCGTCGAGTGAACACAACTCACTTCGCTGAGAGCGGCCGTTTCTTCTACGAGATGATCGAGCTCTCGAAGATGGACATTCCGCTCGTCTGCGTGGTTTTCGGATCATCGACCGCTGGGGGCGCCTACCAACCAGGGCTCTCTGACTACAACATCCTCGTCAAAGAGCAGTCGAAGATCTTCCTCGCGGGGCCCCCTCTCGTGAAGATGGCGACAGGTGAAGAGAGCGACGACGAAACGCTCGGCGGTGCGAAGCTGCACACCGAGGTGTCAGGACTCGGTGACTATTTCGCTGAGGACGAGATGGACGCACTGCGAATGTGTCGAGAAGTCGTCTCGCATCTCAACTGGCGCAAGCCAGGGCCTGATCCGAGCTTCACTGCCGAAGAGCCCGTTCACGATCCCGAGGAACTGTTGGGGCTCGTCAGCCGCGACCTTCGTCAGCCAGTCGATGTTCGCGACGTCATCGCGAGGACAGTCGACGGCTCGCGATTCGAGGAGTTCAAGGCGCGGTACGGACCGACGCTGGTGTGCGGGTGGGCTTCAATTCATGGATATCCCATAGGGATACTCGGGAACAACGGTGTGCTGCACCCGGAGGCAGCCGAGAAGGCAGCACAGTTCATTCAGCTGAACAACCAGATCGACGTTCCGTTGTTGTTCCTCCAGAACATCACCGGATTCATGGTCGGAAGAGATTTTGAGGCAGCAGGCATCATCAAGAAGGGATCGCAGATGTTGAATGCGGTCACCAACTCGACCGTGCCGCACCTGACGGTGATCATCGGCTCCTCCTACGGCGCTGGCACGTACGGCATGTCAGGGCGCGCCTACGGAAACCGATTCACGTTCATCTGGCCGACGGCAAAGATCGCGGTCATGGGCCCGAAACAGATCGCCGGCGTGATGTCGATCGTCCGAAGAGGCCAAGCAGCCCGCAAGGGTGAAGAGTTCGACGAAGACGAGGACGCGCAGATCGTGGCCGAAGTCGAGCGAATCCAGGAGAAGGGATCGTTGGCTCTCGTCGCGACCGGAGCGATCAGCGACGACGGCATCATTGATCCGCGCGACACGAGGACAGTGCTCGCAATGTGTCTGTCTGTCGTGAGAAATCGTGCCGTTGAAGGCGCTGACGGCTACGGCGTGTTCAGGCTGTAGGGGGAAATCGACATGTTGAGTCTTCTGGTCGCGAACCGAGGTGAGATCGCCCGTCGCATCTTCCGTTCTGCGCGTGACATGGGTGTCAGGTGCGTTGCCGTCTACGTCGATGCTGATGCCGAAGCCCCGTTTGTGACCGAGGCCGATGACGCGGTTCGACTCGTCGACGGCTATCTCGATGGAGCAGCGATCATCGCGGCTGCCCGATCGGCAGGTGCTGAAGCGGTGCACCCTGGCTACGGCTTTTTGGCCGAGAACGCCGGGTTCGCTCAGGCGGTCATCGATGCTGGTCTCACTTGGGTTGGCCCGAACCCCGAAGTGATTGCCTCGATGGGCGACAAGCTGGCAGCCAAGCGGATCGCGTTGGCGGCCGATGTGCCGACGCTGCCGTCATCGGATGATCCGACTGCGGCTGACGCCGTCGGCTACCCACTGCTGGTGAAAGCATCTGCTGGTGGTGGCGGCAAAGGCATGAGAATTGTCGAGTCCCCAGACGATCTCGGCGAGTCGGTCTCGGCGGCGAAGCGCGAAGCGCTCGGCGGATTCGGCGACGACACGGTCTTCTTGGAGCGTTATGTCGCGAGCTCCCGCCACGTCGAGATTCAGATTCTCGGCGACGCCCACGGCAACCTCGTGCATCTCGGCGAGCGCGAGTGTTCGATTCAGCGTCGCCACCAGAAGATCATCGAAGAGTCACCTTCGCCGGTGGTTGACGATGCCATGCGGGCGGCGATGGGCGATGCAGCCATTCGCCTCGGTGAAGCAATGGGCTATCAGTCTGCTGGCACGGTCGAGTTCTTGGTCGATGACACGACACGCGAGTTCTTTTTTCTCGAAGTGAACACGCGTCTCCAGGTCGAGCACCCTGTCACCGAGGAGGTGACGGGCATCGATCTCGTTCGCGAGCAACTCAGAGTCGCCGATGGCGAATCTCTCGGGTACACACAGGCCGACATTGGCTTTTCAGGATTCGCGATCGAAGCCCGGTTGTACGCCGAAGACCCCGCTGCCTGCTTCCTGCCAGCGATCGGAACCCTCGACGCGTACGAGCCAGCGCCAACACCAGCCGTCCGGTGGGACACTGGCGTTCAGCAAGGTTCCGAAGTCACGGTGAACTTCGATCCGATGCTGGCCAAGGTGATTGCCAGCGGTCCGACGCGACGCGAAGCCGCAGGCCGTCTCGCATTGGCGCTCGAACGGATGCACCTCGGCGGCGTGACAACGAATCGCGATTTCCTCGCTTCGGTGCTCAGGACCGAGGCATTTCTCGGTGGCGACACCACAACCGACTTCATCGACCGGGTCCAGCCGCTACTCGCCAATCGCCTGAGCGAGCAGGAGCTTCACCGCGTCGGTGTCGTGGCTGCGCTGTGGCTCCAGGGCAAGAACCGGGTCCACTCTGGTGTTCTCGCAGGGATGCCTTCTGGCTATCGCAACTCGCGGATGCCTCAGCAGCGGACCGTGTTTCAATGCGAGGGCGAAGAAGTCGTTGTCGAATATTCGTCGAACAGAGACGGCTCCTTCCGAGTCGGGTCCGACGATGTGGCCAGGATCCACGGCTGGACCGAGAGCAGCATTGACGTCGAGGTCGGAGGTCGACGTGCAGTCTCGCGAGTGACCGAAGCTGGTGCGCGGTTGTACGTCCAGACGCCCCGCGGAACAGCGACTCTCGAGCGGGTCTCTCGATTCACGGTCCCCGGCTCGGAGCTCGGAACCGGCGGATTCGTTGCACCCATGCCTGGGGTAGTGCTCGAGGTGAGGGTAAAGGCCGGCGATACCGTGACTGCCGGTCAGACACTGGTCATTCTCGAGGCAATGAAAATGGAGCACCACATGAACGCACCCGCCGATGGCCTCGTCGAGTCGGTGCTCGTTGCTGCTGGCGACCAGGTCGAGAACGGTGCCGAGTTGCTCGTTTTCGCGGTCGACTCCGGAGCGGTCGAAGGGTGATGCGCATCCTCGATTGGGCGGCGATGTCTGGTGATGACAGAGGTGCACTTGCAGATCGGGGCGCGGTTGTCGATGTCGATTCGGCCCTCGGCCGCACCATCTCTGGACTGGTCGCCGATGTTGCGTCGCGCGGCGATGTCGCTGTCTGTGATGCGCTCCTCGAGCACGACGGCGTCGAGGTGACTCCGGCTGGCTTGCAGGTCAGTGCCAGCGAGTTCGAAGTCGCCCAGAGCCAGGTGGGCGACGAACTTCGGCTGGCGATTCAACTCATGATCGCCAACATTCGGCGTTTCAACGAAGAACTGTTGGCCCGCCGAGGAAGCTGGCAGACCGAAATCGCACCTGGGCATGTCGTTGGTGAGAAGGTCGGTCCGATCGACTCAGCGGCCGTGTTCTGTCCCTCGGGAAAGGCGAGCTACCCATCGGTGCTGGCCCAGGTCGCGACGGCGGCCGTCGTTGCCGGTGTCCCTGACATCATCGTGATCGTTCCGCCCGTGCCGGGTGGTGACGGCGAGATCGATCCGGCCGTGCTCGTCGTCGCTGCCGAGCTCGGTCTCGACCGAGTGTTCAGAGTGAACGGGCCGGCAGGTGTCGCCGCGGCTGCGGTCGGAACCGAGTCGATTCCTGCGTGTTCGAAGGTTCTTGGGCCAGGGAGCCCGCCGGTGGCTCTGGCGCAACTCGAGGTCCGGCGGCGCGGCACAGACACCGTTGTTCTCGGGCCGTCGGAGAGTCTCATCGTCGCTGACGCCTCAGCCGATGTGGCCCTTCTGGCTGCAGATCTGCTGAACGAGGCTGAACACGGCACGGACTCGACTGTTCTGCTGGTGACGCCCGACAGCGCGCTGATCGAAGCGGTATCCGCCGAGGTCGAGCGCCAGACGCTCGATTTGCCGGCCGAGCGACAGGAAGCCGTTGAGGCTGCACTCGGCGTCAACGGCGGCGCAATTCGAGTCGCCGACCTCGCAACGGCCTATGACGTGGCCAACTGGTTCGCGCCTGAGCACCTTCAGCTCGCCGTCGCCGATCCGGTGAGCGCCATCGATCACATCACAGACGCTGGCGAGATTCTCGTTGGGCAGACGACGCCGCTGTCAGCCGGGAACTTCGTGATCGGCTGTCCTGCTGCACTTCCGACTGGTGGCTTCGCCAAGCGGTCCTCCGGTATCAACGTCGAGGCATACCTGAAAGCGACGTCGATCGGCCAGCTGGATGCGCATGCACTTTCGCAGGTGGCAACGGCGACGATTGCCCTGGCCGAGCACGAAGGATTCCCAGCGCACGCGAACGCCATTCGAATCAGGCAACACTGAACCGACCGATGTTTGTTGGCGTATCGGGGAGGTGCCATGAGGTCACGGGAACGCACGAGGTGATTCGAGGACAGTGTCGGCAGAACGCAATCTGAACGCTGTCCCAACTGAGGACGTCGAGCTCGCAGCGCGGGCACTTCATGACGCGCACGCGCCCGCGTTGCACGCGTGGTCGCGGAGACGTTTCGCTGACAACCGCGAAGCAGAAGAGGTCGTCCAAGAAGCGCTGGTGCTCGCATGGCGCAAGCACCACCAGTTCGATCCGACGAAGGGGTCGGAAAGGGCTTGGCTGTTCGGCATTCTTCGCAATGTGGCTGCTTCACGGCACCGACACAACAGCCGTCGGCTTCATCTCGCCCGCTCGGAAGGCGCCGATGTGGTCGACCTTCGCGCCGAAGAGGAGCTCACACGAGCCGTCGAGGATTCACACATCCGCGATGCGCTGGCGGCCCTCACAGAAGAGCACAGAAGTGTTTTGATCGAGGCGTACTTTCGTGGAAGCCGGGTGCGTGAGATCGCCGCTCGTTTCCAGGTGGCTGAGGGAACGGTGAAGTCGAGGATGTATTACGGGCTCCGCGCATTGCGGAGCGAGCTCGAGCAGAGAGGAGTGGTCGGATGAGCGATGAACCAAGCCGCGACATGCATCGCGATGCCGGCGCGTATCTCATGGGCGCGCTGGATGCCGCCGACCGAGAGACATTCGAAGCGCACCTGGTGTCATGCGACCGGTGCAAGGCCGAACTCATCGAGCTTGCACCTGTGCCAGGTCTTCTCGCCCGTGTCGACATCGAGGAGTTCGACCATCCGTTCGAGTTCGACGCGACGCCGATCATCGAGGCAGCTCGCGCCCAGGTGAAGAGCCTCGAGAGGAGCCGTCGCAGGTGGCAGATCACGGCGACCGGTCTCGCGACGGCCGCCGCCGTGCTCGCTGTTGCGCTGGTCTTCGGCTCTGGTGAATCCGATCCAGGCCCGCAGTTCGACCCTGGCAATCCCGTCGAGCTGGTGCTTGCCTCGAACACGACGATCGAGGGCAGAGTCGCTGTCACCGAACGACCGTGGGGGGCGAGAGTCGAGATCGATCTCGAAGGACTGCCAGCCGACCAGGGATATGAGATCTGGGCCGTTGACGGCGAAGGAAACTGGGAGCTCGCTGCATCGTTCGAGCCGCGTGAGAACGGAACGTGTCGCGTTGTAGGCGCAACCAGCGTTCACCCGGTCGACCTCGACCAGATCGTGGTCACGACCAGGAACAGAGCGGCCGAGTTGGTGTGGGCTTCCGAAGAGTGACCACGCCGAGGCTCTGACATTGCACTGGTAGGTTCCCCGCATGATCGAGACTCTCGCCACCCCGGCGCGCACGCGGCTCGTCGAGCGCATGGCGGCCCTCGGACCAGCGTTTGCCGCGAGGGCTACCGAGTACGACAGGACCGCGAGCTTTCCCACGGAGAACTGGGCCGAGCTTCGTGAAGCCGGTCTGCTTGGTGTGTGCATCCCAACCGAACACGGCGGCCTCGGTGGCGACTTCATTGCGTATGCACTGGTGTCAGAGGAGCTTGGTCGCCACTGTGCCACGACGGGTCTCACGTTCAACATGCATGTCGCCACAACCTTGCTCGTTGGCCAGATCGCGGACGATCTCGACCTCGAACCAGATGGCAGGCGCTCTCTCGAAGAACGCAGAGCCGAGCTCTACCGAGGGATTGTCGAGGACGGAACAATCCACAGCCAGCCGTTCTCCGAAGGCATCGCTGGTGGAGCGCTCGAGGGAATCGGCACGAGGGCGGTCCCCGTCCAGGGCGGCTATCTGGTCACCGGCCGCAAGATCTTCGCTTCGTTGAGCGGAGCAGCAAACATCCACAATGTCGTCGCGCTGGTCGAGGGCGACGAGCGGATCCGTTTCATGGGGATTCCTGCCGACGCTGACGGCGTGTCGATCGAGGGCGACTGGGATCCGCTCGGGATGCGGGGAACTGATTCGCGAAACCTGGTCATGAACAACGTCTTCGTGCCGGCGGACAATGAGTGGGCGCCGCCCGGGATCTTCGACCAGGCCGCCCACCGCTGGCCCTACTTCTACATGACCTTGTCATTCAGCTACCTCGGCCTCATGCGCGGCATTCTCGACCACACGGCTGCCTATCTTCGTGGAGACGGCGGAGGATCGACCCAACGGCGTGAGAGTCCGATCAGGCAGGCGGGCTGGGCCAGCATGAACCTCGAATACGAGCGAGCGCGAGCGCTCTGCTACCAGGTGCTGGACGAGAGCGGCGTCGACCCGTCCTTCGACGCGATCCGGCGAGCCTGGGCCTCGATGGTCACGACGATGGAAGCAGCACCGTCGATTGCCTCGACGGCGATTCGCGTTTGTGGCGGCCGATCGATGTTGCGACCCTCGTACCTCGAGCAGGCCTATCGCGATGCCAGGTGCGGTGCGACGATGCTGCCGTGGAGTGTCGAAGTGTGCCTCGACAGGCTCGGTCGAGCCGGATTGTTCCCGAACAGCTCGAATCCGCCGAGTTGAAACGAGCAACTATCGTTTCGCCGACGAGGCGTCAGCCAGGGGGACCGCCGAATGAACGAGTACGACCGCATCCGGGTGCTGTGGGCCGATCACCTCGGCATTGCTCGTGGCAAATATCTTCCAGCGAGGCTGGCCGAGCGCGGCACGATGCACTGCGTCACGACATTCGCCCTCGGATACGACCGCAGCATGATCCCTGCGCCTGGGTCGTACCTGCTCGAAGGCCTGAAGGACGCTCACTCCGGTTTCGATCCCTCCGACGTTCGACCGAGCTGGGAGGACGACCGCACGGGTGTCGTTGTCGGACACCTCACGATGGACGGCGAGCCGTACCCGTACGCAGCTCGCCACGCGCTCCAAAAGGCTGCCGCTGACTGGGCAGCTTTCGGTCTGCACGCGAAAGTCGGGATCGAGCTCGAGGCGTACGTGATGGAGCCTGACGGTGATGGTGGCTGGCGGCGGTGGAATTCCCCGAGAGCCGTGGTTTATGGCACAGGGCGCACAACGGATCCCGACGGCCTCATCGACGAAATCACGCGTCGCGCTGAAGCGTCGGGCTTCCCGATCGAGTCGATCAACGGCGAATTCGATCCAGGCCAATTCGAGATGACTCTCGAGTACGGCGACGCAGTGGCCACAGCCGACGACATCTTCCTCTTCCGCCTACTGGCGCGTGAGGTTGCGCTGGAACGCGGATTCGATCTGACGTTTCTTGGCCGTCCATTCCAGGACGTCGGAGGAAGCGGTCTGCACGTCAACTTCTCGCTGGTCGACGACGATGGCCGCAACGTGCTCGCCGATGATGGTGCGAGTCATGGGCTTTCACCGCTGGCCTACCAGTGTCTCGCCGGTCTGGTGGCGCACCACCAAGCCCTCGTCGCGCTGTGCGCACCGACGGTGAACGCCTACCGGCGACTCCAGCCAGGCGAGCTCTGCGGTTACTGGGCGAACTGGGGATATGAGCACCGCATGGCCGGTAACCGCATTCCCGATGCCAGGGGGCCGGGAACTCGAATCGAGAACAGAGTTTCCGACGGCTCGGCGAACGTCTACACCGCCATCGCCGCCGTTCTGCAGGCTGCCCGTCTCGGCGTCGCCGACAATCTCGATTGTCCAGAGCCGCTCACGACCGATGGCATGGACGAGGTCAACACCGATGTCGGGGCGGCCCCGAGTCTGGCTGTTGCGCTGGAGCACCTTGCTGCGGACACGGCGTTCGTTGATGCAGTCGGTTCTGACTTGTGCGCCAACTTCATCGCCAACAAAGAGGCCGAGTGGGAGCGCTACATCGAGGCCGTTGGCGAGGACAAAGGCGGCATGGAGGTCACTGACTGGGAGATCGACCAGTATTTGATGTTCCACTGATGGCCGGTCTTGGTTCGGACGTGAGTCTCGCCGATCTCGAACGCGACCCCGATCCGATTCTCGCCGCCATGCGACGTGACGAGCCGGTGTGTTGGGTGCCAGAGCTCGAGATGTGGTTCGTCACACGGTGGGACGATGTTGCCTACCTCGAGGATCATCCCGACGTCTTCGCTGCCGCAACTGATCCCTCGTTTCTTGCTCGGGCTCTCGGCCCGAACATGTTGACCTCGGATCCGCCGGAGCACACGCGCGTCCAACAGTTGTTTGCGCCGACGTTCCAGCCAGGCGGATTCAGTGGCGAATTCGTGGCCGACGAGCTCGCATTGCTGGCCGACGGACTGCTCGAGCCGCTCGGCGAGCGGTTCGACGTGATGTCTGTGTACGCGCAACCGTTGAGCGCGGGTTCGCTCGCTGCGGTGCTTGGCCTGGGTGACCACGGGGCAGACGCGGTGTGGAGCTGGTGTGAGGGGCTGTGTACCGACATCGCCAACTTCACCAACGATCCGGACATGACACGAGTTGGTGAAGTCGCGAAGGCCGAGCTCGGCGAAGCCATCAGGGCAACCATGGCCGACGTCGGTGCCGTGGCGGGCGGTATTGCGAATTTTGTCGCTGCTGGTGCCTCAGAAGACGAAATCATCAACAACGTCAGGCTCATGATTTCCGGCGGCATCAACGAACCACGCGATGGCATTGGGCTGGTGACCTGGGTTCTGCTCACGCGTCACGACCTCCGATCAGAAGTTGCTGCCGATCCGCG
>Ga0315338_1002516_pt1 | contig 17984 bp, 10 predicted proteins | sample ASW8metaG_FD_204518 | JGI IMG/M metagenome (GOLD analysis project Ga0315338, IMG submission 204518) | Ammonia-oxidizing marine archaeal communities from Monterey Bay, California, United States - ASW #8 | ecosystem: Environmental > Aquatic > Marine > Coastal | place: USA: California | collected... | reverse complement strand
CCGCAGACTCCATCCGTTCGGCGCATGCGGCGACGATCTCATAGGCCTATGTCGTTCCCTCGCAGGCGAGGAAGAAGATTCGGTTGTATCAGTCCGGCAGATCATCCGCCGAGCGGTATTCCAGAACGCCAGGCAGGATTCGGCGTTGGAGCGCTTGCAGATCCGGTCCGTCGAAGATGACCCAGTGGTCGGGGATCCCGTCGCCGGTCCCGTCTAACGCGTCGTAGAGGTTCGTCTCGGTGAGCTTGATCGCCTCGGTCGAACCATCCATGTGCGAGATGTTGATGGCGCCGGGGTTCCAGAGGCCCGGAATGTCGATCCAGGTCTGAAAGCTGGCGAAGTCACTGCCGTTCTGGTTGGGGTGCATCATGAATCCATGCCCGTTGTGTCCGGGTGGGCCGCCACCGATGCCCGGGTCATCTTCGCCGATGGTGCACATGGTTTTGGATGGTTGCTTGATATGCATCATCGTTGGTGTCGCGACCGCATATTTCACGAATGGACCCGCGAACGGCATGATGGGGTTTTGACCGAAATACCAGTCATCGGCGCACACATTGACACCGATATAGGAGTTGATCGCGTAGGAGCGGAGCCTCCGGGTTGGGTCGAGCGGGGAGCGATAAGTATCGATGTTGCCGTCGAGGTATTCCCATGCGGCCCCGTCCTTGAATGCCTTGGTCATTTCCACTTCGTAGGCGCCACCATCGAGTCCGTCCAGCCGCTGGATACCGGCATCGTTGTAGGCCTTGACCCAGAGGCGATCAGTTACGTCTCGGGCGAGTTCTTGGGGGTCGCCCAAGATCTCATACTCGTTTGGAGGGAACCAGCTGCCGCTCTGTTCGAAGTTGTTGTCCCCCACAGGCGCTGTTCGCGGATGAAAGATTCGCCCGTCATTGGCGGCGGCGTACTGACCCTCTGCCAACGCAATCTGTCGCTGCCGAGCCAGATCTGTCGTGGACATCGCCGAATTGTCCAGGCTGCGGACGCCCAAGAGAATCAACGACATCAAGCCGCCGAGAATGGCTACGACGATGAGCAATTCCATGATCGTGAAGGCCGACCGGCGAACCGGGGAGTCCGGGCGGGGTGTTACGGACATGCTCCAAAGGCTCCAATGATGGCGAGCAGATCATTCACATCGGTCTGCCCATCTCCAGTGACATCCGCATCGGGTGTTCCCCAGGATGCAATGATCAGCAGAACTTCGTCGACCGTGACGCCCCCGTCGCCGTCAAGATCCATCGGGCAGGGGGGTGACTGTGAAAAAATGCCCATGGTGTAAGGCCCAAACTTGAATGAGGCGCTGTATGGCATGCCATCCCAGGGGATGGCCTCGGCCGTGACTTCGTCACATGGGTGGCCGTCGTAGTCGGCGTCGTAGGTCTGCCAGTCGCTGTTGAAGCGGATCTTCCAGAGGCCCTCGGTCGGCAGGCCGATGCGGTAGTCCTCCCAGGCCTGATTACGAAAGTTGGCCAGCACGATGACGTCATCGCCCACGCCACCGTCTAACCAGCGATGCCATGCCACGACCTTGTCCCAGTCGTTGACGTGGTGCACGTTGACCTGCTCACCCATGAGTCCTCGGGTATTGCCATGTTTGTTGAGCCGGAGGGCGATCAGGTCGTGATACAACTCGGTAATGCCGGTATAGGTTTCCGCCCGGTCCCAGTCGAGCGGCTGGGCATCGGTGAACCAACCGTCTTCCAGAAACTCCTGCCCTTGGAAGATCATCGGGATGCCGGGTGATGTGAAGACCACGCCAGCGGCGAGGGTCGATCGCTTCTTGGAGTACCACGACTCGGCGTTGCCGGGCCAAATCGCCTCTGGAACGCGGCTGCGACCGTTGGCGACTTCGTCATGTGACTCGGTGTAGATCACCCGCTGGAATGGAGAACCGTTGTAGGCGAATGTGATCGAGCTCTTGACATCCCACATGTTGCGCCAGTCATCTTCAGCGTTCTCCACGACTTCGCGAATCGGGTGCACAAACCACGGATCCCACTGCGTGTCGAATCCAGCACCACCCTCGTCGGTCGTCTTTGTAATCCAGTGATTGTCGCTCATGTCCTCGGCGGCAATGAGTTTGTCCGGATACGCCGCGTCGAGATCGTCATTGATCCACTGCATCCACGACCAACCATCTGGATTGTTGCCGACATCCGTCCACTCGATCCAACGCGTGCCATCGACCCGAAGTCCATCGACGTGGTACTCATCCAACCACTGAATGGTTGCGTCGCGGAGAAATGAGCGGACCTCGTCGGTACTGAAATTGGGGCGGGTATCGCCCCACGGCGTATTGGCCCGCTCGTCGTTGTAGAAGTAGATGCCGCCGCCGTCGTTCTCGCTCCACCCATCGAACTGCCAGCAGCCCAGATCCGTGGGGCCGAGGTGGTTGAAGACGACGTCGATCAGAACGGCGATGCCACGCTCATGGCAGGCATCGATAAGCTGCTTAAGTTGATCCGGCCCACCGTAATGACTCTCGACCGAGAAGATGTGCCCGGGGTTGTAGCCCCACGATTGGTCCCCCGTGAACTCATTGACGGGCAGCAACTCGATGGCATTGATGCCGAGGTTCTCAAGGTGGTCAAGATGGGCCTTGATGCCCTCAAAATTGCCGGGAAAGCCGCCGCCATCTACCACCCCGAACGTTCCGGCATGCAACTCATAAATGACCAACTCATTCCAACTCGGCGTCACCATGTCGTGCTGCCAGTTGTACTGGGCTGGGTTGACGATGATGGATTTTCCGTTGGAAGACGTCAGTTTGCGGGCTCGCGGATCGTTCCGCCAGAGCGTGTTGCCATTGGTGAGCATCACAAACTGATACTCCTGGCCGGCCCAGACACCTTCGACATCTCTGCTCCAGAAACCATCGCCCTCGCTTGTCAGCGGATGCGTGTTGGTGGCCCAGTTGTTGAAGGAGCCCGACACATACAAGGCACTCGCATTGGGCGCCCATGTGCGGAACGTGGTGCCCCAGCCATCGGCGTCCTGATAGACGGTTGCGCCCTGCCCTGGCCGCGACGACTGGGCCGACGCTGTTGACGCGGCCACAGCCAGAATCATCAGGCTTGCGATGTGCAGCGGTCTTCGCATCACGGGATCCAAGTATACCCCCACTCAGAAAGTCGCCCCCACAGCCCTTCGGCTGCGGGGGCGAGGGTTCAGGAGAACCGAGTTCGGGTCACGGGCACACGTTGCCGAATGCGCCGATCAATTCAAGGAGGTCATCGACATCGGTCACACCGCTGCCGTTGACGTCGGTCGGGCAGGGATTGCCGCCACCGAGGTCGCACTCATCGCAAATCGTGTCTTCGCCGATCCAAAGTCCGCGGTTGTCGTCGCAGTGCTCGTCCGTCACGCCTTCCCAACACTCGCCATTCGCGAAGCAACAGGCACCGGTGATTGCCGGGATGCAGGACTCAGCCACATCGCCGAGGGCGAAGAACTGGGGTCCGTCGATGCTCTCGAAGTTGACATCTCGCGGTTCACCGAGGTTAGCCATGCCGCCGAGACCGCCGAGGATTTGGTTGGACACATAGTTGTGATCCGCGGCATTGACAAAGGCGCACACCTTGACGTTGTCGAAGGGCAGACCCTCGAAGTCCCAGTCGAGGAGGTAGAGCGGGATTTCAAGTTCGATGCCGGTGTCCACAGCCACGTCATCCGGAGCGCCACAGTCGCTGCCATCGCCGCCGATGACGCCGCCGATGTTGCTGTTGTTGATGGCCACCCTGATGCCATAGTCACCGACCGATGGATCGATGTAGTCAACGCCATCAAGGTTGTAGGATCCGCCGGAACCTGCGTAGGCGCCAAACCCGTCTCCGTTGGTGCGGAGTTCGGCATAGTCGATGTATGAGAAGATACCGGTGCCGGCTCCGTTGTCGCCGCAGGTAATGGACAGGTAGAGGTCGGCCTCGAAGCCAGCGTCAAAGGTCAGACCATTCCCAGATCCGTCGTCGCCCATGCGCTGGAGTGCGCCGAATCCGACATCTGGGTTGATTCCGAGAATCTTGTTCTGTCCACCGGCCCGCGCATCGATGAAGACCTCGAGCTTGTTGTAATTGTCCTCGATGTTTCCGCCGAGTTGAATGAACAGGCTGCCTCCGGAGATGCGAATGGCGCCGCCATCAAGCTCGGATCCCGACGCGTATCCCACATGGTCGGATTCGTTGTTCCCGAAGCCGGTGCTGTTGCTCTGGATCGAGGCCAGCGGGCCGTATGCGGCGTCGAGCGAGCCGTCTATGATCGGCGTGCCGGCTGAGGCCACGGTGCCCGTCAGGGCCGCACCGGCCACTGCACTTATTGTTTTCCCAAACATTTCGCGGTCTCCTGCTTCTCTCTCTTGCCGCCCCACGCACTCGGGCCCGATGGCCGTTTCGGAGCCGGTAGCACTTCAACGTATCGCACCGGGCCTGAGGGGGGAAGGAAAAAGGGTCAGGATCCCTTGGAATGGGCACTTCGATAGCCCCATTCAAGGTACTCGGCCACCATCCGATGGCTTGAGAAGGCGGGATTGATCGTGGCGGTCGATCGGAGGGCCATTCGGGTCCATGCACGCGGGACCCCTCGGCGGTCCAAGGTATGGAACATCGGCACGATTTCGTCCTCGAGCAATTCGTACAGGGCGCACGCATCGGCCTCATCGCGGTCACGCGCCGACAGCCCCGCGGACTGTCCATCGATGGTCCATCCGTTGCCGCCGTTGGCGGCCTCGGGCCACCACCCATCTGCGATCGAGAGATTGAGGCCACCGCTGAGCGGCCCCTTCATGCCGCTCGTGCCGCTTGCTTCATGCGGTTGGATCGGGGTGTTGAGCCACACATCGCAGCCCGACGTGAGCAATCGGCCAAGCCCCATGTCGTATTCCTCAAGCAGCACGACCTTGCCGCGCAGGCCCGGGCGCTTGCACATGGTGTGAATCCGCTTGGCGTAGGCCTGACCAGGCTCATCGCGTGGGTGGGCCTTCCCTGCGAACAGCACTTGCACCGGCCGATTGACGCTTCCGAGCAGATCCTCAAGCCGATCGAGATCATGGAAGAGCAAGGGGGCCCGCTTGTAGGTCGCAAACCGCCGCGCAAAGCCTATGGTGAGGGCGTCATCCCGCAGCGCAGACCGCGCGGTTTCGAGCCCCGCGGGATCCTCGCCTCGCCGCCTCGCCTGTGACACGAGCCGCTCGCGGACGACTTGCACAAGCCGTGAACGAAGGGTCTGCCGCATCGACCAGAAAGCCGCCGGGTCGACGTCACTGGCCTTGGTCCATGTTTCGCATCGTGGCACGCTGCGACGTGGCCGCAGTCCAATGTTTCGACGCCAGAACTCCGCGGCGATCGGTGGCATCCAGGTCCCTGGATGCACGCCGTTGGTGATGTGCGTGATCGGAACCGCTTCCGCCGGGCATCCATAGACTTCCGCCCACATTCCACGGCTGACGGCACCATGAAGCGCGGCGACTCCATTGACGTGTCGCGACAGTCGCAGCGCCAGCACCGTCATGCAGAGTCGTCCCCTGTCGCCTTCCTGACCGAGCCGGTCGAGATCACGTTTGCCCAGACTGCCGCGGGTCAAGGTGGGTCGAAGAACATCGGCGCAGCGGCCGAGGTCATACCGGTCATGCCCAGCCGGGACCGGCGTATGCGTGGTGAAGACGGTGGATTGAGCGACCTGCTGTTCGGCCTGTTGCCGATCAACGCCCGACTCAACGAGCCGCGCGATCCGCTCTACGCCGCAGAAGGCCGCGTGACCTTCATTGAGATGCCACACGGTCGGCTGAAGGCCCATCGCGTCTGCCGCGTGGACCGCGCCCACGCCGAGCAGCACCTGCTGCCGCAGCCGCAGATCCTCTTCGCCACGATAGAGCCCGCGGGTCAGTTCGCGGTCCCGCATCCGATTGCAATTGAGATCGGTGTCCAACAGATACAGGTCGACCTGTCCAACGGCGATGTGCATGATCCGCGCATCCACCACGCTGCGGCCAATTGGACAGGCGATCCGTACGCCGGTATCTGTGATAGGAAAGTCCTCGAACCGCCATCGCGGCTCGACGACACGCGTCGTTCCGTCTCGTCGGAATTCCTGCTGATAGTAGCCCTGCCGGTAGAGCAGCCCGAATCCGGTAAGGGGAATGCCGAGATCGGCGCACGACTTCAAGTGATCGCCAGCGAGCACGCCAAGGCCGCCGGAATACTGCGGCATGCACTCGTGAATCGCGAATTCGGAGCAGACGTACGCAATCTGCATGGTCCGTTCGCCGCGGCGGCTGGCGCGGTCAAACCAACGCTGCCGCGTATCGTCATGGATCTGTGCGGCGAAGGCCTGCTCGATCGTTTGTTGAAAGGCGGGTTCCTGCAGTCGCAACTCAAGATAGTCGTCGCTTGTTGCGGCGAGCACCGCCATTGGATTTTCATTGGAGGCGATCCAAACGGTCGGCGATAGCATCGCGAAGGGGCGGCCCATGGGTTCGATCCACGTCCAGCGAAGATCCAAGGCGAGCTTCAGCAGGTCTGCTCGGGCGTCGTGTGCAGTCTTCATGGGCGGGGGAGCATACGCGACCGCTGCTCGCTAGTCGGGCGAATAGTGCGGGCGAGTGCTGTGGGCGCGTTCGACCCCATGCGCCACGTCCAGTTGCCGCGCGGAGTGCCGGGGCGGTTCATTCGGGCTGCGGACCCGAGCTTGAGCACATCTTGCATTGGGATAACACAGCACTCGGCTGGCGAGCTCATGCACAACGCGATCATAGACGCGGCAGCATCCGAGGCGTGGCGGCATCCTGTGATGGCCTTGTATCGCTTCTTAGCGTCGCGTGGCAGCGTTCGAAACCATCCGGCGACGGTGTCATTGTCGTGCGTGCCGGGATAGCACACGCAACGGGTGGGGTGGTTATGAGGAAGGTCCGGGCTGTTCTCGCCGAAGAAGGCCCACTGCACGATCCGCATGCCGGGCAGTTGAAAGTCATCCCGCAGGCGGCCAACAGCAGGCGTGAGCTCGCCGAGATCCTCGGCGATCAAGGGCAATGGACCGAGTTCGCGCTGCAGTGTTTCCAGCAGCTCCCGTCCAGGTGCGCGCCGCCAGATGCCGCGGCGGGCAGTCTTGGCAGTGGCGGCAATTTCATACAGCCGCACAAATCCGATGAAGTGATCCACGCGGATCACGTCGAACCGTTGGAGGGCCAGCCGGAAGCGATCAACCCACCATGCGAATCGCTCCTTGCGATGCGCGGTCCAGCGGTAGTGGGGGTGACCCCACAACTGTCCGTCGGCGGTGAAGTCGTCGGGCGGAACGCCGGTCACGACCGTCGGGTTGCCGCTGCGGTCAAGCCGAAACAACTCCGGTCGCCGCCGCACGTCGGTGGAGTCGGCGTGAACAAAGAGCGGTACGTCGCCGATGATTCCGATCCCGTGGCTTGCTGCGTAGCCGCGTAAGATCGTCCACTGTCGATCAAGGGTGAACTGCACGAAGGCGTGTTCGTCAGGTTCGCCTGATTGATCATCACACCAGTCGACAAGCCAGTGCTCGTTCTCCTCGACGAACCGGCGGAATCGCCTGGATCGCTGGCGCCGCTTCTTGACAAATGTCTCGAAGGCTGCCCGGAGGCGAGGTCGCTTGAATCGGCGCGCGGCGCGATAGGTGGTTCGCCCACGGCCCAGCGTAGGCTCAGGTCGAAGCGCCGAGCGCGGAAGCAGCCCATCCGTGTGGAGATCGTCCAAGCTCAGCAACAGCGGTTCGATCGCAAAGGCCGATCGCCCCGAATATGGCGAATTACCTTCGCCGATGGGCGTGATGGGCAGCACCTGCCACGCGTCCAGCCCGGCCCGCTTCATCCAGTCGGCGTGCTGGCGCGCGCTCGGTCCAAGATCACCGATGCCGTGGCCGCCCGGAAGGCTCGTGATGTGCAGCAGGATGCCCGAGCGAAGCGTGGTCACTTCATCCACACCACGCCGCCGACGGCCGGGACATGAATCTCGGGCCACCCACCATTCACGTCGCCTGGTTCGACCAGCACGCGCGTCCAACCGGCGCCCAGTGACTCTGGCATGGTGAGGACCGCGTTCTGGTCGCCGGCATTGAGCGCCACCAGCACACGCTGCCCGTCCAGCGTACGAACAAAGACCCACACGTCCTGCGTGTCGTCGGTCAAGACGGTCTCGATCGACCCTCGTCGGAGTGGTGCATGGGCGTTGCGAATCGCGATGGCGCGGCGGTAGAAGTCCAGATGCTCAGGCATGACTTCCATGCCCGGCTCGTCGTAAGGCTGCAGGTCCTCCCAGAGCATGGGCTTGCGGTTGTTCGGATCGTCAGAGCCCCACAGGCCGACTTCGTCACCGTAATAGATCATCGGGGCGCCGACGTAGGTCATCTGCATGAGGGCCAGCAGGCGGGCTTTGCGATAGGCCACGGTGTCCGGTTTGTCGGGGTTGTAGCCATCGACCTCCTGTTCTCGATTCTGCGCATCGAATGGACGGTCCGGGTTGGCCACTTTGGACACAATCCGATCGGTGTCGTGGCTGTCGAGCAGATTCTGCAGCACAAAGGTGGCAGCATCCGGGTACGCCATGCGAAGGGCTGCGAGCCGCTGCTCGGCTTCGCTTGCTGAGATCTTGTTGTCCTTGGCCGTGATCCAATCGAAGGCGATGGCGGCAAAGGGATAATTCATGACCGCATCGAACGAGCGGCCATCAAGCCACTGCTCGGCCCGATCCCAGATCTCACCAATGATCAAGGCGTCCGGGTTAATCGACTTCACGAACTTCCGCCACTCGATCCAGAATGGAAGCGGCACTTCGTTCGGGACATCCAACCTCCATCCGTCGATGCCGTCGGACGGATCACCGTCGCCGTCTGGGTCCATCCATCGCTGCGTGATGTCCATGATGTGCTGCCGCACCGAGGCACTGGCAAGTCCGTGCTCGTCATTCTTGGCAAAGACCGGCAGTTCATCGAATCCGGCCCAACCTTCATACTCAAATGGATGCCATGACCGCACGTCGAACCAGTCGGCATATGGCGATGCTTCGCCGTTGGCTTCGACATCCTCGAAGGCCGGGTGGCGCGTGCCCACATGATTGAAGACTCCGTCGATGATGACGCGAAAGCCCTTGGACTTGGCGAGTTTCAGAAAGTTCAGGAAGGCCTGATCACTTTGCGTGAAGGACCATGTGCTTGGATCGAGGAGATCCTCACACGCTTCCGCCGTGGCATAGTCAAGGCCGCCGCCGTAATGCTCATCAACGTGCACAAAGTTCGTGGCGTTGTACTTGTGATGACTTTCTGACTGAAAGATCGGATTCAGGTACAGCGCATTGACGCCGAGATCGCGAAGAAAGTCGAGTCGTTTGCTCAGGCCGGCCAGATCGCCACCGAACAGGCGGTCAAAGACGTACCACTCATAGAAGGATTGTCCGTCGGCGCCTTCTTCGAGCATGGGCTCATACCACTTGCCCGCCCACGAGCGTCCAGGCTGTGGATCGGTCGACGCGTCGCCGTTTCGGAAGCGGTCAACCATGATTTGATACCAGATGGCGTCACGCGCCCAGTCGGGGGTTTCAAGTTGCATCGGGACCTCGCCAAATCGGTGAATGGTTGGTGCGCGTTGCGTGACGAGTCCATCATGCAACAGAAATAGATAGCGGTTGTCGTTGAAGGGCTTGTCCACGGTAACTTCCCACCACTGGTACCGCCCATCGTTGACGAGGGGATGCAGGGTGGTCGAGCCGATCCGCGGTTGGGCCAGCGACACGCCCTCGACATCGCCTGAGAGCGTGCGCATGCGAAGCGTTCGCGTCTGATCCGTCCCCGACATATCCGAACTATTCCGAGGGTCGTGCTCGATGGCGGCGCCTTCAATCTGCCCATCTCCGAGCATGGCGTTCCCGGGGTCGAGGTTGGCCGCCGGTCCGAGCCGGAGCAGGGTGTTGTGCCCGCCGTAGCCATCGGGCTCGCGATCGACATTCCGAGGGTCGGGTAGCCACTGGCCGTCGCGGACGAATTTGTAGCGGCGGATGCCCGGCTCCAAAGTGACTTCCGCCGACCATCCATTCTCGGGATCGCGGTGGAGCGGGGTCGCTGCAGCATTCCATCCATTGAAGTCTCCAGCAAGGGAGACCTGCGCCGCGCTGTGCGAATCCGGAAGCGTGAAGCGGCACGTCCATTTCCCGTTTGGCTGCTGCACTGCCGAGATCGACGCAGGCGGCCGCGTCGCCGCGGTCTCGCTTGGTTGAGCGATGGCCAGACTTGGTGGCCATCCGGCGAGGGCACACCACAGGATGAACGGCGCGGCAAGCATCATCGTGGCGTAGGGTACCGACGATGAGGCCGCCACAACGATGACCAGCGAACCGAAGGGTGTGTGGCGCGGCGTCGGATCCACGCTGTGTGGACTCTTGACCGCAGTGGCAGCGGTGCTCGTGCTGTGGGCCTTCGTGTGGGTTGGCGCGCGGACGTTTCGCGATGCGGGCACGCAGGAACTCACGCTGCGGGTCATGCACTGGAGCGGCGGCGGGGGCCAGGAGGAAGACCAGATCGTCGAGTCTTCGATTCGGGCATTCGAGCAAGCCCACCCCGGCATTCGGGTCCAACGAATCAACCCTGGCGATACCGGGCAGTACTTCACCAAGTTGCAGACCATGATGGCCGCCGGCGATCCGCCGGATGTTTTTTATATGAACTACAACCGGTTGCCGGTCTATGTCCGGGAGGGGCAACTCGCCGACATCGAGGCCATGGCCGCCGATCGCGGGGGCCTTGATCTTGACGACTTCTATCAACCGCCTGTCGACGCATTTCGTTGGGATGGCACCCGCACCGGCGTGGGACCGCTGTGGGGGGTGCCCAAGGACTTCACGACGCTGGGCTTCTACGTCAATCTCGATCTGCTGCGACAAGCTGGGATTGAGCGGCCAGGCAACGATTGGACGTGGGATGAATTCATTGCAGCGGCGCGGGCCATCGGTGAACTCGAGCATGTGACCGGCGCTGAAATCGTGACGTGGGATTTTGTGCTGCGGGCCATTCTCTGGACCGAGGGCGTTGACATCGTCGGTGACGACTGGACCGATCTTCGGGTGACCGACCCGGAGGTGTGCGATGTTCTTGAGCGGCTGCGGCGTTGGCGATACGACGAGCCACACACGTTGGCCGCCGCGGAGGCAGAGGGTGTCGATCCGTCCTCGCTCTTCCTGACCGGTCGCATCGGCATGGTCGGTCCCTTCGGGCGGTGGGTCGTGCCGTCGTTCAGGAGCATCGCCGGACCGGGCGAGCCCGGAGGCTTCAAGTGGGACTTTCTGCCGCTTCCACGCGGCCGCGCCCACGCCAACGTCATCGCCACGGTGGCCTGGTCTATGGCCAGCGAGAGTGCGCACCCTGCGGAAGCATTTGAGCTGCTTCGTTGGCTGGTGTCCAAAGACATTCAGTCCTCGCAGTCACGGCTTGGTCTGGCGATTCCCACCCGACGCAGCGTCGCCGAGTCGGATGCCTTCATCAACCCGGACGTGCCGCCCGCGAGCGACCGCATGTATCTCGACGAAGTGGACGTCGCGCAGGTTGCCCAATGGCCAGCGGACGCGTCGTTTGTCGATCAGTTCGCTCGACGCCTCAACAAGGCCCTTCGCGGCAGCGATGATGTCCAGACCGCAACCAAAGGCCTCGATGACTGGTGGCGTGATCGACTGAAGTCGCCATTGACCACAGGCGTGTTTCCAAAGATGCCGTGGTGGATCATTGGCGTGCTCATCGGCGTTGCCGCTCTGATTGCCACCACCATGCTCATCCGCCTTGTCGGGAAACAGGTTGGATCTCGGGCAGAGCGCCGGGAAGAACGGGCCGGCTGGCTGCTCGCGGCCCCATGGATGCTCGGCTTTGCGCTCTTCCTTGCCGGTCCGATTCTGCTGTCGCTGCTGCTCTCATTCACGCGATGGGGTGGAATCGGGCCACTTGGTGCTGCGGAGTATGTGGGCGGCGCCAATTACACGCGCATGCTCGCCAATGACGAGACGTTCTGGATCAGCCTGTGGGTCACGGTCCTCTATGCCTTGATCGCGGTACCCACGGGGCAGCTCTTCGCGCTCATGGCGGCCATGCTGCTGAACATGAAGGTCCGCGGTGTCGGTCTGTACCGCGCCGCGTGGTATCTGCCCAGCGTGCTCGCCGGTGTGGGCATTGCAGTTCTGTGGCAGTGGGTCTTCAAGAGCGATGGCGGCCTGATGAATCTCATCCTGACTCCCATCCTTGGCGTGTTCGGCGCGACGCCACCGGCGTGGTTCACCATGGACGCTGCGACGTGGGGTGTGCCCGCCTTTGCCATCATGAACCTGTGGCTGGTCGGCGGCAGCATGCTGGTCTACCTCGCCGGGCTGCGGAACATTCCGGCCGAACAATATGAAGCCGCCTCCATCGATGGCGCCCGCTGGTGGCGGCGTTTCCGAAACGTCACGCTGCCCATGCTCTCACCGGTGATTCTCTTCAATGTCATCATGGCCATCATCGGATCCTTCCAGGTCTTCACCCAAGCCTTCGTCATGACCGGTGGCGGGCCGGGCGACGATACCCGTTTCTATGTGCTCTACCTCTACAATCTCGCCTTTGATGTTTACGAAATGGGATACGCCTCGGCGCTTGCGTGGGTCCTCCTGATCGTCATCCTCATCCTGACCGCCCTCACGCTGAAAGTGGGCGGCAAGAGGGTCTATTACGAGGGCATGGCATGACCCCGACCCACGCCCCCCGAGGAGTACTCACGCATTTCCTGCGCCATGTGCCGCTCATACTCGGCGCGGTGCTCATGCTGTTTCCGTTGTGGTGGATGCTCGTGGTGAGCCTTGAGACAGAGACACGCGCCGGCATGGCCATGCTTGGTGGCGATGTCGTGCAGGTGTGGCCTGAAGATCCGCAGTGGCACAATTACGCCGACGCCATGCGAGAAGTCGGATCGACGCCTTGGATCGCCTTCCTCGATGCGCTTGCCAACTCAATCGTGGTTACGGTTTCGGTCATCGTTGGCACCGTGCTCTCATGCAGCCTCGTCGGATTTGCCTTCGCACGCGTTCGCTTCCGCGGTCGGGCCGGAATGTTTCTGCTCATGCTTGCAACGATGATGCTTCCGGCGCAGGTGACGATGATTCCGTTGTTTCTGCTGTTTCGATCGATGGGCTGGGTTGATACGCTGCTGCCGCTCATCGTGCCAGCCTTCTTCGGAAGCGCCTTCAACATCTTCCTGTATCGTCAATTCATTGCAGGCATCCCTGAAGCACTCTTGGAGGCGGGTCGGCTCGACGGCTTGGGCTGGCTCGGTCTGTGGTGGCGGATCGTGCTGCCGATGTGCACGCCAGTGACGGCGATCGTCGCGGTGTTCTCGTTCATCTATACGTGGAACGATTTCATGAGTCCGCTCATCTACCTGCACAGCGAGTCCAATTACACGCTTGCGATCGCGCTGAACTCCTTCCGCACGCAATATGCCGGATTGGAGGACGTCCACCTCTTGATGGCGCTCAGCGTGGTGACGATGATCCCCTGCATCCTGTTGTTCCTCGCCGCACAGAAACAGTTTATCGAAGGGCTTGGCAGCGGGGCGGTCAAAGGCTGATCATCATGGCAGAAGTTCGACTCGAAGGCGTGACCAAGATATTCCCCGGAGATGTGACCGCAGTTGCGGCATGCGATCTAATCATTCCAGATGGACAGTTCACGGTGCTGGTCGGCCCGAGTGGCTGCGGCAAGAGCACGACGCTGCGGATGATCGCCGGGCTTGAGACTGCCACCAGTGGCACCATCGCCATCGGCGAGCGCATCGTGGACGATGTGCCGCCACGGGACCGGGACGTTGCCATGGTCTTCCAGAGCTACGCCTTGTATCCACACATGAATGTCGAGCAGAATCTCCGATTCCCACTTGAGCGGCGGCGACGCACGAGTTTCTTGAAGTCACTGCTGTCCGGCACTGGTCGTGCGGCCCGCAGCGCCGAAACGGTGGCGATTGGCAAGCGGATCGCGGCGGCTGCGACGCAGTTGGAAATCGAAGACTATCTGCACCGCTTTCCCCGCGAACTCAGTGGCGGACAACGACAACGTGTGGCGCTCGGCCGGGCGCTGGTGCGGGATCCAAAGGTATTTCTGCTCGATGAACCGCTGAGCAACCTCGACGCCAAACTCCGCATCGCCATGCGGGCCGAATTGCGGTCACTCCACCGCCGCCTCGGCGCGACGATGATTCACGTGACGCACGATCAGGAAGAAGCGATGACGCTCGGAGATGTGCTGGTCGTGATGAAGGACGGTGTCATTCATCAAGTCGGTCCGCCGTCAGAGATCTACGATCGGCCAGCAGATCGTTTCGTCGCGTCGTTTGTCGGAACGCCGCCGATGAACCTCATCGATGGCGAGGTGCGTGATGGCCGGTTTTTCGCGACGAGCGGCGTGGTGCTGTCGCCGCCTGCTGCGATAGCAGATGGCCCCGCCGTTCTTGGCGTTCGCCCTGAGGACATTCGCCCAACTCAGGATGGAGGCGTTGCGGCGACGGCACAGTCCATTGAGCGCCTTGGCGATCGCATGGACGTGGTGTTCGATGTCAGCGGAACATCGATGGCGTCCCGGTGTGAGCCGTCCGAACTGGAAGTGGGCCAGTCGGTCGCCATCGCCATCGATGTGGCCCATGTGTTCGATGCCGGTGGCTGCGGCGCTCGCCGAAGCACGCGAGGCTGACGCGACCACGCGAAGCATCACTGCAGCAGCGTCGCAACGACCGCCTGACTGTGAATGAAATTGCTGCCAGAGAGTGGGCCGAACTCGCCTGCGGCGAAGAATCCGGCGAGCGGGGGCTCGTCGAGGCGTGTCCGGACGATGGCAGTGTCGTGCCCGACACCGCCGAACAGGCGCTGGCCGCGACCATTGCAGGTCACCAGAAAGGCGGCGAGTGGGACGTCATGGACTTGCTGGCCGTCGAGCAGCAGTTGCAGGTCTTCGTGTGTGGCCTGCGCGTCACGCAGATGCACTTGAATGGTCTGCCCCCGCCGTGGAAGCTCACCGATGGCGATCGCCTTCTTGTCCTCGTCGACGCCAAGCACATTTCGGACCACGAAGTCGCCGCGGCCGAGGCGTTTCTTGCTCGCATCGATCGCTCGGCCGATGAGCAGGCCGCCGGAGAGTAGTTCGCGTTCGTGCTCGGGCAACTCACTGAGCAGGTCCCGCACTGTGTCAAGGGCCGGTCGTCCCTCCAATCCGGTCAACGCATTGCCCTCACATTCGGTAATGACGACCGGCTGGCCGACGGGCCGGCACCCCTGGCTGACGATCGTGCGGACATCGATGTCCCCGGAGATCGTCAAGCCGATGGCGCCGGCGTCCTGCACGACGTCATCCAAGATGAGTCGATTGCAGGTGGGCTGCGAGGCTCCCGAGAGCAGGCCACCGGTCACGGGTACCAATTGACTACCACCAAGACACCCGCCGATGGCCGGCAGCATACGGGTGGATGGTGTACTGAAGGGGTCGGCCAGCACGATGACACACTTGGTGTCATCGCCGGCGTCGATCCGCGCCGCCATCGCTTCGGGCTGCGATAGCGGGATTGGTTCCCAGGGTGTTGTCCGCCATGGCGAGAGGCGGATGCCGTGGCCGTGCGGTCCGAATCGAAGCGCCAGCGCCGACATGCCAGCGATGCCTTCCAATTCGCGACCGTCACCAAGCACCGACTCGACGGTGCCCGCGAGCAGATGACCGGGCACCAGCATCCGGCGCAGATCGTCGCACGCTTCCGGCAGGGCCGCCGCATGATGAAAACTTGCCATCAGGATGACCAAGTCGGGCGCTTTGCCGCCGAGCGCATCGTGCAACGCGCCAGCAACCTCGTCGGCGGCTGTCCGTGTGTCGTGGTGCTCACTGGTTGCCGAGGCGGCCACGCGTCCGGAGTCGTCGCGGCGAACCGTGTTGGTGATCATGCGCTCAATGGTAGGGGATCAGTCCGATTTGCCATACCATTCTCGTCCGATGTCCACGAGTACGAGCACCGATCTCTGTGAAGCTGCAACGCAGTGCGTTTGCAGTGGTATTTCGGCATTGCGGAAGTTGCAACGATCGGATGGGCATTGGTGCGGATTGCTGCAAGGCGATTCCATTCTGGAGAGCGAGTATCTGCTGATGAAGTTCATCCTCGGTCAGGAGGACGAACCAATGCGGGATGGATCCGGCCGCGAAACGCTGGGACGCATCGCGGCAGGATTGCGCCGGCAGCAGCGGACCGACGGAACCTGGGGGCAATACCCCGGCTCTGCCATGGATCTCAATGCGACGGTCAAGGCCTACTTCGCCCTCAAGCTGATGGGCGACGATCCGTACTCGGACTCTATGAAGGCTGCGAGAGAGGCCGTACTGGCTGCCGGGGGCGCCGAGCGCATCAACACCTTCAGCAACTTCTACCTTGCGTGTCTGGGACAGGTGTCGTGGAATGCAATACCGTCGATTCCGCCGGAGATCATCTGGTTGCCGCGATGGTTCTACTTCAACATGTCCAAGGTCAGCGCCTGGACACGGACGATGATCCTGCCGCTGGCACTCGTGACGGCAGTCCGCCCGACTCGAACGCTCCCCCGGAACTGCTGCATTGACGAACTCTTTCTGGATCAGCGTGAACGCCATCGGCTCTCAAGCGGAACCGATACGCCGCCGTTCTGGTCCGCACTCTTCGGGTTGGCGGACAGAGGACTCAAAGCAGCGCATCACCTCGGCGGTTCACCATTTCGCCGCAACGCAAATCGCGCGTGCCTCAACTGGATTCTTCGCCGCGCGTCTCAGGACGGTCAGTCGGCCACCGACGGCCTTGGCGCGATCTTTCCGCCCATGGTGTACATCCAGATTGCCTTGCACGGGCTTGGCTGGGACCGAAGTGACCCCGTTCTGCAGCGGGCCGAGCAGGATCTCGACGCCTTCTTCGTTGAGAAGTCTGATGAGGCAGGGGACTGGATCATGATTCAGCCCTGTTTCAGTCCGGTGTGGGATACGGGGTACGCCCTGTATGCATTGACGGCGTGTGGGCTTGCCGAAGGCGACCCCAGTGTCGATGCCGCGACGACATGGTTGCTGGAGAAGGAGTGCACGTTCCGCGGCGACTGGGCCGTCGACGTTGATCTCCCTCCGGACGCCAGCGGATGGTACTTCGAGTACCACAATGCGTGGTACCCGGATGTTGACGACACGGCGCAGGTCGCCATGGCACTGCACCGCACGGGCGATCCGGCGGCCCGCAAGGCGGGCCAGCGTGGCGTGAAATGGCTGCTCGCCATGCAGAATGATGATGGCGGCTGGGCGGCCTTCGATCGCACGAGGCATCGGCAGATTCTGGAGTACGTGCCTTTCGCCGATCACAACGCGATGCAGGATCCATCCTGCCCCGACATCACCGGGCGGATTCTGGAGTGTCTCGCCTGGCACGGATACACGACGGACGACGTGGTCGTGCAGCGGGCGATTGCCTATATCAAGCGTGAGCAGACATCAGAGGGCGCGTGGGTCGGCCGGTGGGGCGTGAACTATCTCTATGGCACATGGCAGGCATTGCTTGGTCCGATTCGATGCGGCGTATCACGCGACGAGGATTGGATTCAACGCGCCGGTGCCTGGATCTCAAGCGTGCAGAAGCATGATGGGTCGTTTGGTGAGACGGCCGATTCGTACATCGATCCGGCACTCAAGGGCATCGGGATCAGCACGGCGAGCCAGACGGCATGGGCGGCGATGACGCTGATCGAGATCTTCGGCGGTGGTGACGACCGATCCCGCCGCGCGATCGAGTGGTTGTGCGGCACCCAATTGAGCGAGGCAACGGACGAGGATCCCGCTGGCTCCTGGACCGAGACCGAATACACCGGAACGGGCTTCCCCAAGGTCTTCTATCTCCGCTACCACATGTACCGGTTGTACTTCCCCTTGATGGCAGTCGCGCGGTGGACCGCTGTGAAGCCGGCGGTGCGAGCCTCCGCTTCTCC
>Ga0315338_1002515_pt1 | contig 17984 bp, 18 predicted proteins | sample ASW8metaG_FD_204518 | JGI IMG/M metagenome (GOLD analysis project Ga0315338, IMG submission 204518) | Ammonia-oxidizing marine archaeal communities from Monterey Bay, California, United States - ASW #8 | ecosystem: Environmental > Aquatic > Marine > Coastal | place: USA: California | collected... | reverse complement strand
GTATCAATCAAGCAGGATGGGTCGATCGAAGTCATCTGTTGTACAGGTCTATTCAGAAGTCTGTCACCAGATTATGCACCGATCGATTGGCAGTAATGCGACAATGAGCGCCAGAATGTTTAACTTAGCTCGCTAACGAACGATGGAGAGATACCCTGTTGAATTCAACATCGCCCCGCAATCGGGGTCTGCTCTTATTCGACTATGACGGTGTACTGGCCGATTCTCTGAATATTCTCAGCGAATATACGACCATCTTCTGTCGTGAGCATGGCCTGGGAGAAGGGCTGAACAAAACAGATGTCGACGCGATGGAATCGGCGACGCTGTCGGGTCTTATTGAGGCCGCGGGCATCAGTCAAGCCTACGTTAAAGACTACGCGCGGTATCTGTTCCAGGCCCTGAATCGCGACCCACTGAAAGTGCCATTGTTTAAAGGAATACCCGAAATGCTAATGGACCTGGCGCGGCACTATACGCTTTGTGTGGTTACGGCTAATCATTCAGCGATTGTTCGGCAACGACTGGATGCTGCTCAACTATCCAGTCTGATGGACTGTATCTATGGAAACGAACAGCCCGGCGGTAAAGCTGAACACATTGTCAACGCACTTGAAACGAACCGTGCACAGCCCACCTCCACCTGGATGATTGGCGATACCGTAGGCGATATTGAAGCCGCGCAGAATGCCGGTGTTAACGCGGTAGCTGCAACCTGGGGTTGGCAATCTTCTACAAGGCTCAAAAGCAAAGCACCTGACCTTATGTTCGAAAAACCGCAGGCGCTGCACGACTACTTCAAGAATATCCATCAACAGACAACAACCAAGACAGATGTTCCGCGGTGAATTATCTGGCCCATCTTTATCTGTCAGGCGATGTTGAAGACTTAGTGATCGGCAATTTCATCGGCGATGCGGTCCGTGGAGACCAGTACAAACGATTAAAACCAGCTGTTCAGGCCGGTGTCCGCTTACATAGGGAAATCGACCGTTTTACCGATACTCATGACACTGTGCGCCGCTCCAAAAAGCGGATGTGGCATGTGTTTGGCCGATACTCAAGTGTCGTGGCAGATGTTTTCCTCGATCATTTCCTGGCCCGAGAATGGGACAAATATCATCCGCAGTCTCTTGAAGCCTACGCGGGTTCGGTCGAGTCGATGCTACGACCCCGGCTGGCTGAATTCCCCGAACGCTCTCGCCGGTTTTTCGATTACATGACCCAAAATAGGGTGCTGTTGAGCTACGCCAGCATAATCGGCACGGGGAAAGTCCTGACACAGATGGCCCAGCGAGCCCGATTTGAATCACACATGGAACACGGTGCGGCCGAACTTAGTCGATGCTACGAAGCCTACCGCCAGGACTTCCGGTCGTTCTTCCCCGAGTTGTGCACTTTCGTTCAGACTCGGCAGGTGGAGATCACGCAGGGAAAATAGCTATTTCGCCCGGGCGCCTAAGCCGATCCTGCATCGGCATCCAGCGGGGTGTGAAAATACTCACTTTCCTGGGCAAAACGCCTGACTTCATTAATCAACAACCGCACACGTTTGTCCGCAGTATCGATATCGGTACAACTCTCGCAGTAGGGTTCCCCACAAGGCTGTCGAGTATAGAGCCAGAAATGCACAGCACCGGCCAAAAGACCTGATGCCACCTCCCGGCGATCTGACTCATCATCCGCATCAATTAATCGGTTGCCAAGCTCAATCATACGCTCAGCCGCCTCGTCAAACTCCAGGAGGGTTTCGTTTAGTTCCATGGATTGCCCCAAGGCATTTTTGTCCGGTGAATCACTGGTGCCGCCGTTGAATTGAGATCAGCCAGGGCATTCTAAACGTAACGACATTCTTACGTCGCACGACAGTCTAAACACCGGTGTATTCTCAGGAAGCGGATAGATGTCGTGCCTGTTTGTGCAAATCGGTTAACGCTGCATCGATCCGAGCACATCGTTCAACGAGCCATCGCTGATGAGCCGCGAGATCGCTAGTCACTTGATCAGCCTGGCGGACCACCTCCATTGGGTTAGCGCTACCAATTGTGACACGGGATTGAATAAACGACTCTGCATTTAACATTCTACGGAGTTCAGCATCGCCAATCTCTAACGAGCGTCCCACAATTGCCAACGCCGCCTCGTCGAGCCGGGTTGATGAAGCTTTAGACACCGGCTCACCGGCTTCAATTGACGCTTTAACAAATGCACCTACAACGTGATGTGCGACTCTGAAAGGAAAATTAAAGCGACGTACAATCTCATCTGCTACGTGACTTGCTGTACTCCAGTAAACATCGGCACGCTCTCGCATTGTCGACTCATGCAGAATCAATGTACGCACACATTCTGTCATCAATTCCAGTGCGTCTCGGCAAGCATCAGTGGCATTCGAGACGATATCCTCACCGTACACCATATCCAGATCGGTCGATAGCACGCCGCGTTGGCAACTCATTACCGCCGGTAACCAGCCTGCAGACTGTCCGGCCAATGATTTAATTCGTTCGAGCGCATGCGGGTTTTTCTTTTGCGGCATGATGCTGCTGGTGCCCGCCAACCCATCGTCAATTTCCAATAAGGAAAATTCCCACGAACTCCAAACGTAAAGATCTGTTGCAAATCGACCAAGATTACTCATCATAATACTGAGTACCGCTATCGCCTCTTCAATATGATCACGGGCGAACTCTCCAGCATCGCTGGCGTTGACGACAAGACCTTCGTGCCCCAGCAAAGCAGCTGTGCGTTCTCGATCTAATGGCCAAGAGGTGCCAACTTGAGCAGCGCCGCCTAACGAACTCAAATTTGTACGTGCATACAATGCTTGCATACGTTGCAGATCTCGCTCGAAGATGAAACCCTCACGCATCAAATAGTGTCCGAAAGTCCATGGCTGTGCATGTTGGAGGTGTGTATAGCCCGGCATTATTAAATCTGCATGGCGAATTGAGCGCTCGATGATTTGCCGCTCCAAGTTAGTGAGTAGCACAAACAACTCCAACAGCAGATCGCGAAAGTAGAGCCTTTCCACAGCTGCTTCTTGATCATTACGGCTTCTTCCTGTTTGTAATCGACCAGCGATGTCTTCCCCGCAGTACTCTGTGATAAAACCTTCAAACTGGACGAGGCATGAACCCGACTCGGCGACCCACGGAAAGTCCTCCGCACCGAGCTCCTGGATTGCGAGCAGCGCGTCAAGCAAACGTCCACCGCGCTGTGTGTCCAAAATATCGTTCTCGACCAACATCACAACATGCGCGAGATCGACGTGTGTATATGCTTTGAAGCGTCGTTTAATTCCAGGCAAGTGGCGTTTTTCATCGTGTTCGACAAGCACTTTATTACGTGGGCCCAATCGAGCCTTTTCAAGAAAGATGTCAGATTTCATTTCACTCCACCGTGGGTGATTAATCGAGTCTGTGCTAACACTATCTAGAATAAAAAAGTCGGATGAGACCGGCCTAAAGCCTGTTTACACTGGCGAGTCCGACACGTGACTCGAATTCACCGTGATTACGCAACCAGATGGGTCACAAAGTGTGAACGACCGGTGGAACGTGTCGGCCTGGATAGTAGATGGCGATAGTCCAAGCGCTTCAAATTTCTCGTAACTGATCTCCAGGTCGTCTACCATGAGATCGAAAGGTGCTACAGTACCTAAAACAATTGGGTCCAAGGCGGGTCGAAGCAATAAATGTGTACCGCCACGCAGTTCGAAAACAGAAATATCGTCTGCTTGAAAAATCTCTCGCATCCCGAGTTTGCACATGAACTCGGCAGATTGCTTGACGTCTGTCACCATCATAAATACATGCCCAATCCACACTGGAGGGCGTTCATCCATTCTAGTCATCACCATTTCTCCCTATTCCCACCTTTGAGTAGCGACACCACACATTGAAATGTGCTTGTGATTGTTGGCCACTTCGATGCAAAAAACAACAAAGTCTTTGCTTGAACAGTTCCCATAAAACTGTCAATAATAGCGTGACATCAGTCCACAGAGACCGGGACATAACCTCTATGACCCAGCAAGGACACCAATGAGTAAACCCCCAAACGCCAGCCAAGAATTTCTGGAGACGAATCAGTATTCCCCTAACTCAATATTGCGCTATGAATCACCGAGAATCTGATACAGATGATCCTACGATGAATGCAACCACCACTTTTGATTTCATCATTGTCGGCGCTGGCTCGGCGGGCTGTGTACTGGCAAACCACTTAAGTGCGGATCGGCGGCGCACTGTGTTGTTAATCGAAGCGGGGAAAATGAGTCACCCCCTCACACCAGTGCCGATCAGCTTCAGCCGCTTTATCGACAATCCAAAAGTCAATTGGTGCTATGCATCCGAACGCGAGTCGGTAATGGCCGAACGGGCGATACCAGTTCCTCGCGGCCGGATACTTGGTGGTTCGAGTGCTATCAACGGATTGGTATACGTTCGCGGCCAGCCCTTGGATTACAACACCTGGGCACAATTGGGAAATAGGGGTTGGAGTTTCGACGATGTCCTGCCGATTTTTCAGCGCATGGAGAACTACGAACCCAGGGTAGATGAATGGCGTAGGCAAGGTGGGCCACTACATGTCAGCGAAGTTGCCGATCAGAATCCGTTGTACGACGCACTAATTGCCGCCGGCGAAGAGATCGGGTTGCCTAACAATCCAGACTACAACGGTGCCGACCAGACTGGCCTGTGTAAAACCCAGACAACCATTCGTGATGGGAAACGCATGAGCGCAGCGGTTGCTTATCTGGCACCGGCCAGGTCTCGTCCGAACCTGACAATTGTGGCCGAGGCCTTGGCGCATCGCCTGACGTTAAATGGGAAACGATGCACAGGAGTCAGCTATTCGGTAGAAGGTCGTACTATCGATGCCCAGGCGCGCGTCGAGGTGATTCTGTGTTGCGGGTCGATCAATTCGCCGCAACTTCTGGAACTATCTGGCATTGGACAACCTGCCCTGTTGAAATCGCACGGGATTGAAGTGCGCCATGTCTTGACGGGTGTTGGTGAGAGTTTGCGCGATCACATCGCTCCACGCATGGGCTGGACAATCAGGAAACGTGGTGTAACGTTCAACGATCGGGCACGCGGCCTCGGGCTCCTGTGGCAGGTTGTCAAATATGCAATTAATAAAAATGGCTTCTTGAGCCTTCCGTCCGCTCCGCTTGTCGCTTTCATTAAAACCCATACCGACTTGGAAAGCCCCGACGCCCAGCTCCATCTTGTCCCGTATGCGTTTTCCCCCAGCACACGCAAATTGCTTGACGAACCCGGTATGACGATTACCGTTTATCAGTTACGCCCGGAAAGTCTGGGATCAATTCACATCAAGTCGATGGACCCACATGAGGCGCCAGCTATCCGTTTCAATTTCTTGTCCGACCCGCTGGACCGACAGACTCTGGTCGATGCGGTGCGTTTCACCAGACGTCTGATGCAGGCGCCAGCGATGGATCAGTTTCGTGACATAGAGTTTAAGCCTGGCCCCGACGTGCAAAGTGACGACGAGCTGATCGAGTGGATCGGTAAAACCGCAGAAACGGCCTATCATCCGGTTGGCACCTGCCGCATGGGCAACGATGAGAACGCAGTAGTCAACAACCAATTACAGGTCCACGGGATCGAAGGTTTACGCATCGCCGACGGTTCTATCATGCCGACCCTAGTCTCGGGTAACACGAATGCCGCCTGCATCATGATCGGTGAAAAAGCCGCAGACATGATTCTCGCTGAACAGCAGTGATCATTCGGTGTAATGTTGGTGGTATCCTTGATGAAAGTTCCTATTTGTGATCGATTCTTGAAAACGCAATGTAATCGAGATCTCGTGGGCTGCTCTATCATTGAGTAACTTTGTCCAACTAGGAAAACCGCTATGCGGATAGACCCGTACCTGGATCGCATCGAGTACCACGGGTCGCTCGAATCCCCTGCCGCATCATCACCGGCGTGCTGCTTCAGCTCAACCTGTTTAACTTTAAATGTTAAATAGCTTTTGCTAAGTTTCCCAGATTATTTCGTGGTTAGCTGGCTATCTGTTAGCTTCCCATTTTGGATTTGGGTAAGTGTATTGGGAATTCCTGCCTAATTTTTGCGTCGACTGAATCGCCGAAAAAATTTGGGTAGTGGGAGCTAAGAATTTCATCAACCGTTTCTCGGCTCCTTGCGAAAAGATCTTGGGAACCTTCTTTTTCCCATTGATCCGTCGGCGTACGATCCATCAACGTGGGGTACACATACTCACTTTCCATATGGGCCAGCGTCTGGCTATTGCCTAAGAAGTGCCCGGGATCGATCGCGCTTGAGTGGATGACGTCAACAGAGAGTGTATCGTCTGAGACTTCAATACCGCGTAGTGATCTTGCGATCATGCCGATCGCCTCATTGTCGATGACCATAGATTCAAAACTGCAGCCCATGAGACTACCCATCATTCCCCCAAACTCACAGAGTCGGTTCGCGCCGGCATGTGCGGCCAGGGTGTAGCTGAGCGCTTTTTCATACCCGTATTGCGCATCGGGGATTTTTGCATCTGTCATCCCGCACCCGACACTGGTCGGAAGGTTGTAAAAATTACCCATCTGAATTGCGGCTGCAGCGATAAGCGCCTGTTCGCCACCGCCGCCACTAAAAGATCCGGTTCGCAAGTCCGTGATGAATGGCCAGGCTGCAAATGTCATCGGGCATCCTGGTTTGATGAGGTTGACAACAGCAAGGCAGGCCAATGTTTCTGCAACAACTTGCGCTAAAAGACCCGCAAGCAGTGCCGGTGCGGTGGCCCCAGATTGCGGTGCCACAGCGATGTCGCTGGTCAACCCCATCTTGCTGGCATCGATCAGAATTTCAAGGTTTTCCCGTCCAAATCTGAGCGGCGACACGATGGGACAACCACCAAAAATGACCGAAGGTTTCTTGAGGAATGTTCCGTCTCCACCCGAGGCCAGATCAAATAGACGAATCGCAGGCGGGATGTTGTTGCGATTTCTGAAAGTGACACACGCTGGCTTCTCACTTGCCGCAAGAATAGCGTAGAGCATATTGACATCATGTTCGTAGTCGTTTGGAACATCGGTCGCCAAGATAGTGTCACCCAACATATGAATATTGTCGAGCTTATCGACGAGTCGGGTAAAATCATAAATGTCCTGAAGGGTGGATGGCCGATAAGTTCTTGACTCGGCATCAAAAGTCGTTACAGCAGTGCCCGAATTAGAAAAATAAACACTCTTATTTTTGCAATGGATATCATCTTTACCCGCCCGGCTGCCACGGGCATACACTTGGTATTCACTGGCGGCACCGGCAAGAACATCCTCTACTAGGGCGCGGGGAAAACAAAGACGTCCATACTCATTTTGAAAGGCCCCTCTAGGAAGCACGAGGTCAAGAAGTTCTTCGGTCGCATCTGCGATGCCAGTCTGTTCAACGATTGTGAGTGCGGCTTGATGTACTTTCTCGACATCCCTTGCAGTCAGTGGTTGATAAAGCCCACCTTCGATACCCGGCCAGATAGCATTTGAATTGGAGAAATTTGCACGGTCTCTTAGTCGTGCCTCACGGCCCCGACCTTTGCGACGGCTGGTCTGTTTGGTTTTTTCGGTCATTTCTCCGATATCAGATGCGAATCCAATAAGCAAGCCTTGTTATGTCTTCTTCCAATCAATCTTCGCGTCCACTACCTAATCAACCACTTAATGACTTAGATAACGATCTCTTTCATTAGCCTTTTACTTGGTATTCCACAAGTATGTTTTAAGCCCTTGATCGCGTATGTAGGTGGTCCGTGAATCATTGTAACTACTAGTAACTGGAGTACACGCTGGTTTCAAGCTTCGCATTAAATTGCAAAACATCGTAGCCTTTGGGTTCGATACTCAACATGCCAGGGGACATCTGTGGCATACCCGGTGCAGCGAGCCCCACCAATGTTGGGCGATCATCCAATAGTCGGCGAATATCTGATGCGGGAACATGACCCTCTATGATATAGCCGCCCACCTTGGCTGTATGACAAGAATATAGCGCCGGATCGGTCATTCCCAGCTTCCGCTTTATTGAAACAACATCGTCAACATTATGAGCGGTTACTTCAAATCCATCGTCCTGCAGATAATCGACCCATCGTTGGCAACAACCACAACTCGCCGACTTCCATACAGTAATAGTGGGTTCAGCCGAAAACGCCGGGTTCATTACAAACGCGAAAACCATCGCCAGGACGATTGAGTAAAACCTTATTTGCACCTTCATTATTTTGTTTGGTAATTAAATCCGGCCGGAATCAAAAGTTAGTTATTACCCACGGGTAACGAGTTAGCATAACAAATTGTATCTAGTGTATCAGGGGGGGACTGATGCCCAAATTCTGGATAATCACGATCTCAAATGAAACGATTCGTACCGCCCTTCACTGTGCCGAGGATGTGGCCTAAATTTGTCCACTCCAGTCGGTCACATTATGGTCACACTGCTTGTGGGAGCAGAGCCCTTGATTTAAAGCATCTGAACTTTGTCAGGTGGTCGCACATTTAATCCCTGCAGAGACCACCAAGAAATCAACTAGTAGAGTTTTTATCGCGGTACAGGGGGCCTAGAGAATTTTCGCCAAGTGAGATTACTTCTTCGCCCGGATTACCTGTATGGCCATATCCAGACCAAGATCGAAAGCCAAGCTTCCCTAACAAAATTGAATCAAGTCTTTCAAACACCTCCGGTCGAAGCCCACGAGTGTAGTTTTCGATTGGGCGAAACTGGGGGCCACAACCTGCCATTGTTATTCCAAACCGTGATTGTGATGTCTTATTAGCAGCAGCGCCGTGCCACAGTCGTCCGTCGAAAGCAATTGCTGAACCCGCAGAACCAGTAACCGCGACAGTAGCAACAGGATGAGGAATCGATGGATCAGGTTGTCTGCCACTCAGATGAGACCCCGGAACGACACGGGTGCCACCATTTTCCTCTGTAAAATCGGTGACCATCCACATTACATTTGCTTCTGCAATGTTCGAAATCGTATCTGATGATATCTCTGAGTCGAGTGACCCATTTTGACCACGTGCAAGTTCAGATGGTTGTTTTCGAATTTGGTCGACACTAACTGGCGGTGACATCCACCATTGATCGGTATGCAGTGGCATATCAGTCGCCCCAGGATGTTGAATCTGAGCATCAACACAAGAGATGATGAATTGGTCACCTAACAAGTACGTTAACAAGCTCATACAAGTTGGATTCCGCATGAGTTGTACAAATTCTTCGCCCTTATTCAGCAACATACCCACCCACTGATTTACCGGGTCCATATTAGCCGGGTTTTTATGGTTGTGGACTTTGCGCTCCATCTCCGCCTGTTCGATCAACCTATCTTGTAAGTAATTCAACTCATCAGATCTAATCGCGTTTTCGACTAAGCAGTAGCCGAAGAAATCCATATCATCTCTCATCACCTGTGCATCGGATGTCGGCTGTGGGAGTGGTCTGTCAGTGTTGTCCGGCTTATTCATTGTCCCAATTAGATCATCAACATGTGTAACACAACTGTGTAATGTGCTGTTGATAGCGTGGAGAGTAGATTGTCCTGAGAAACATCCTCACTAAATTATCGCCAGCGGTGTGAGCGGCGAGCCAGTCGCCTTTGGTAGACGCAATGGGGCCGCGATAAAAAGGAACTCGTACACCTCGTCCTTAGCAAGCTCTTCGAGATCTAAATGCTCGATTAGATAAATCCCAAGATCACGCAAAGTGGCGAGGTGCAAACGTGCATCCAGGTAAGGCCCTCCTCCGAGTTTGTAAGACTCTACCCCGGCATTGTCCGCCCCTAGCATCATCACGTCTTTCTCTTTGAGCCAGCCAGCACAGGTGGCATCGGGCCCTGGCTCACCCTGTTTCCACAGCTCGTAGTTGTTATTAAACACCGTATACCAGCCGGTACGTAGCAACAAAACGTCGCCTGGTTGAACCTCGACCCCTTGAGCGTCGGCACATCCCTGCATATCTTCGGTGGTGATCACTTCACCCAACTCCAGATAATCTACTTTCTTGTAACGCGCTATATCCAGCATTACACCCCGAGTAACAAATTCCGAAACATTTTCGATGCCAGCCCATTCGATACCATAGCTGGTAACGTTGTCGGTGCTGCGCCCATTCCATAATTGACCGTCAGTCCAACAGTGCCCGAGTGCATCCATATGTGTGCCGGAATGAGTCACCATGGTCAACACATCATCCGCTACCTGAAACCCACAGGGGTCAGCATGGGTTGTCATGAACGTGGTTTGCCACGTCTTGTGAAACATTGGGTGCTGAGGGCCTTCTGCCTCCAAACGCACCGACAAATTATAAGTCTTTCCCTTCTTTACAAGCTTAAGTGCCCGCAAGATGCTCGCGGGAGTCTGAAGATTGAGCATGCCGCGCTGGTCGTTTTTGCCCCATCGGCCCCAGTTGTTAATGTTCTGGTCTATCATATTTATCTCCTAGATCGGGTTAGTACGTCTTGTCGGCTGGTCTTGAGAGTATTAGCGTTGTGTGGGACAAATGTTCGCATACATCCGAACCGAATGACCAATTCAGGGAGAAACATATGCCAACAAATGCAGTACGTATAAAAACCGATCCCGACTTTTATGAGCCTTTCAAGATAGCCCAGGGATACCGTGTCGGTGATTTGATCTTCGTGTCCGGCCAGGCGGCTGTCAACGAGCAGGGGGATATAGTCGGGGTCGGCGACTTCGATGCGCAAGTAGAACAAAGTTTCAACAACCTGTCGCAGCTCCTGGAGCTTAGCGGCTCGGACCTATCCAAGATCGTGAAAGTTGTTATCTATGTCACCGACATGAGTAATTTTCCCAGGGTTCTAGCGCTAAGAGAACGCTACTTCACGCCGCCGTATCCTGCCGACACTATCGTTGAGGTCAGTGCGCTCGGATTACCGGAGCTGGAGTTCGAGATTGAGGCCATTGCTCTGGCCGACGGTGAAATAGTAGGTTGATCGATACGAGTAAACGAAATGAAAATCATACAAGCAAGCTTCTATACTGTCGATCTGCCGACAAAAGATGGTGGTTATCGTCGCACGTCGGGGTTCTCACCTGACAGCAATGTATCCACGATTGTTCAACTTGATACCGATGAAGGAATTTCCGGTAGAGTTAGTAGTCTTGTCCGATTAATTGGTTCCGTATGACTTCTTTGTCACCTGAACGAATATCCGAAACTGCTGACCGCTTAATTGAACAGTTCCACCTGCCAGGCATGTCGGTCGGGGTGGTGTCCAACAACGAACTAGCCTATGCGGAAGGGTTCGGCTGGGCCGATATCACCAAACGAAAACCACAAGATCCTGTTCTACACCAACGCATAGGCTCTATTACTAAAACCATGGTATGCCTGTGTGCAATGGCCTTAGTCGAGGAGGGACGACTTCGGCTCGACAGCCACGTCGGAAACCAATTACCGGAACTTAAGCTCAACGGCTACGGTGATGAGCTGACTCTCTGGCACCTGCTTACCCACACCGGAGGCATCGGCGAAGCACCGACCGTTTCCGACGCTGCCGACCCTATCAAGGTTCTATGGGCAGACAGCCCGGACACACCGCCGTTAGCGGAGAAATATCCCGACGGAATCACGATTGACGTTAAGCCAGGTAGCAAGTGGCATTACGCAAACCACGGCTGGATGCTCGTTGGCGAGATTATTGCCAGGCTGGAAGGAGATACCATTGAGCAAGTACTCCAACGACGTATCTTCGAACCGTTGGGAATGCAAGCTACCGATAATCTCGACCTACCTGGCGAACGACTAACCACCGGCTATACGCATGCACCAAGTCCCGAGTCCCTAGATCAGCTTGAACTATTGGGTAAATCACCCCCCTCGGCCAGGCCGGTTGATGGCCACAACATTCCTGGCGAGTGGGTGTACATCAATGGAAGGGCAGCCGGTGCAGTGCAATCGAATATCCCTGATATGGCTCTTTACGCAGCTGCACTTCTAAACAAGGGCAGCGAAATTGTCAAACCAGATACTTTTAATGACATGCTCAAACCACACTGGTGTCCAGACGAGCGGCTGATCAGTATTGGTCTGTCGTTCTTTCGCTCGCACCAGTTTGGCGAATTCACCTTCGGACATAACGGTGGGGTAGACGGCGGCTGGAACACCAACTTGACTCTGATACCGGGGAAGAACCTCGCAATGCTGGTTCACCTTAACGCCTACGTAGACTCTTCCGAAGAGGTGTACAGCCAGTTGTTGCAGGCTGTTTTGGACGCGCCAGCTCCGTCTATAGCGGACATACCACTTGACGCAAAGGTTCAATCATCAGCAACCGGGGTATACACTTTTCCTAGTGGAACACTCACTAACTCTCGTCCCGTGCGCTTACACGGCCGATTGCAGATTACCGAGGAAAACGGTGAACTCATGCTTAGATCTCGTCGGGGTGCCTGGCGCAATGGTGTGCGTTTATTAGCAACTGATGCAAACGACCCGCTTTTACTGACATTAGACACAGCAGCTACGATAAAACCGAACATCGCTCTGGCAATGGATAGCAACGGTAGCATCAACAGCCTGAGGCTGGACCGGCTAAGTCTCATGGAGCGGGACGATTCACTGTCGCCTTGGGGCTGAAAAATCGAACAATTACGGCAGCCACGATCTTATAAGTTTCAAATTTCTACGGTGTGAAATATTCGAAAAGGTAAGTTAGCCCGTTAACCCATCAAATCAATTCATCGAACAGATAGGGTGGTGTACTCATCTTTCGGTGATCAATAAATTGCCGGATTCTTCATCCGAGGGATGCTGCAGAGCGTTACTCTCACTTAGCACCGGATAATCTGAAGTCCGCAGTGAGTCTGCTCGATCATCGGTCACATTATGGTCACACCCCACTCCCTTCCCCAGTTATGCTGTAATTCCTCCATCCACAGGAACCGCGGCGCCAGTGAGGAAGGACGCCTCGTCTGACAGCAGGAACAACGCTGCGTTGGCGATTTCCTCGGGCCTGCCGGGCCGGCCCATCGGGGTCACGCCGCCCCGAGTGCGCACGAGCTCTTCCTTGTCCATGCCCTGAGTACTCTGCTGATCCGGGCGCGCGACGAAGACCCGCAGCATTGGCGTATCGATCGGACCCGGACAGACTGCGTTGATCCGGATGTTTTCCTTGGCATAACGCTTGGCCATGGCCTTTACCAAGCCGACAACGCCAAACTTGGCCATGGAATAGACTGGGCTAAACATCGAGCCGGAAAGGCCCGAGGATGAGGCGGTGAACAACAGGCTACCGCCACCGCGTGCCCGCAGCTCCGGCAAGGCCGTCTCTGTAGTAATGAACACGGTGCGTAGATTGAGATCGACCGCCTGGTCCCAGTCCTTCATGTCAAGATCCTCCACCGCCGCCGGACCAGGATGACCAACATGGTTCCAGACGAAATCCAGCCCGTTGAAATAGTTGACAGTGTTGCGGACGATCCGGCGTGAGTCTTCATCCTTTGTAAGATCCGCGGTGATCCCCACCGCCTTGCCACCGGCGGCTTTGATCTCCGCGACCACCGCTGCCACCGCGTCGGCGTCAATATCCACAACGCCGACCGATGCGCCTTCCTTGGCGAAGCGAATGGCGCCGGCACGTCCTATACCTGATCCCGCCGCCGTAACTAACCCGATCTTGCCTTCCATTCGCATGATGTTCTCCCAATAAAGTTTGTTGATTTTTTTAGTTAGCCCGTTAACTAGTCAACACAGCTCATTTAGCGGTGAAATTACGGCGTATTCCTATATCAAAATTGGACACGGAAAGATATTGGTTTACCGCCCCCACGCACGCTTTGAGACACCCGCATCTATATATTTTCATCCTATATTAGAGTTCTCTTATTCCCCACAAATTGAATGAAACGGCAGATTTAGCCGTTTAAATCCACCACTTTTCCGTCACATAACGAAGCCCAAAGCATTTTCAAGCAGTGGAGCCTGTATTTAAGCCATTTTTGGACACCCCGATACTTCGCATAATTGGCAAAGTAAGGATTTAGTTCATGGGCCAGCACTCCCCAAACGGTCGATAAACATCCTTGATTGGGGATTAACACTGTTTAGCGTTAACTTGGTTTGCGAGCTAATAAGACACCCCCCTCATCCACTTTTTATATTCGAACAAAGTCTATATATCTGCCCCATACTTCGGGGAGTGATATTTAAATTATCAGCCTGGCATCATGTCGAAAGCTTTGACTTCAGATTTGAGAAGAAAATTCTTTGGAAATGTTTTGCTATGATGCAAGCGTCCCCGCGAAAAATGAGCACATAGGATGGTTTCCCGTCTAACTCCCCAAGATGTCGCAAACTACCACGAGGACGGATTGATCTTTGTACGTGGCCTGTTTGATGCTGAGGAGACCGATCTCCTCAGACGCGCCATGGAAGAAGACCCTGCCATCGCTGAGCACTCACTGTTGCGCGCAGATCAGCAAGGTGGTGCGACGCGAATTTCGTTGTGGAACCGCGCAGGTGATAGCGTCTATGGCCTTGCTGCACGCGCCCGGAAAGTTGTTGACATCGCCGAAGCACTGATTGGTGAGCCTGTTTATCACTTTCAGTCAAAGCTGACCGCAAAAGAACCCTATGTGGGTGGTGCCTGGGAATGGCATCAGGACTACGGCTATTGGTACTACAACGGCTGTCTAAAGCCCAAGATGTTAAGTTTTATGATCGCGCTGGACCACACTGACGCAACGAACGGCTGCTTGAAACTGGTCAAGAGCTCACACAGGCTTGGACGGCTCGATCATGTCCAGGTCACACCCGAGCAGAATACAGCTGATCCAGAACGCATAGTACACATCCTAGAATCACACGAAGTGGTCGACTGCGTGCTGGACCCTGGGGATGCGGTTATCTTTCATGGGAACACACTGCACTGCTCGGATCAGAACCGCTCTGCGACCAGACGTTGGACCTTCATGTGCTGCTACAATGCGGTCAGCAACAACACCTTTAAAAAAGACGACGACCGTTACTACGTACCACTTGAGAAGGTAGACGACGACGCCGTCAAGCTAGCCGGGTTGAAATTCGCTTCTGGCGATATTGAGCACTTCACGTCCAAGCCCTACGTACCGAGTGTTGGCAAAGACTCCTGAAAGGACATTAATTTGATTGAGAAACTTATATAAGTTTCTCAATAGGCGGGACCTTGCCATGACGTGGATCGATTGGTACTTGTTCAGCTAGGCCACTCCCCACTTCGAATAGTGCACCGGCAGCTAATAAGGCAGCCTCGCCTCGTGGCCGGCCGATGAGTTGCAAACCGATTGGACGACCATACTGGTCAAAACCACACGGCAGCGAAAGGGCAGGCGATGCACTGATAGTTACCGCTGCGGTCAAGGTGGAAGCTGCCATGTAATGCTCCAGTTTGATACCGTTTATAGCTTCGGGAAAACGTAGTTCGACATCAAAAGCTGGTGTGTTGGCTCCTGGAGTTACAATTAGATCGTACTGTGAAAACAAGTCGTTAAATTGGGCATATAACGCAGCACGGGCTCGTTCTGCCTTCGCCAAAATGGAGGTAGACTGCTCTAAACCTAGTTCGGTATTCCAAATAATATCTGGCTTTATTTGATCCCGATAGCGTTGCAGTTGTAATTCTCTATCAATGACGAATTCTTGCGAACGCAAGGCTAAAAACGTATCTTCCAGATTTTCCAAATCAATAGCAATTTCCTCTACCTTTGAACCTACGTTTTTAAAATGTCGCATGCTGTCACGACATATATTTTCAGTCTCTTGATCTACAGGTGAACCTCCGATGGTTGCTGCAAAGGCTACTCGGTGAGGTCGCCGGGGAGCTGCCACCGCGTGACTGAAAGACAAACTGGGCGCATCAAAGGTCATCGGATCCAGGTGGCAATATCCTGCCATGGTGTCTAAAAAAAGTGCAACATCGGGGACACTACGTGCCATAGGCCCCTGTACCGACAAAGGTGAGAATAGTGTATCTACCGTACCTCTAGTGACCCGTCCCGGTGATGGGCGCAGGCCCACTACGGAACAATAGGTGGCTGGGCGCCTAAGGCTGCCACCATGATCGCTTCCATGCGCCAACCACACTTCACCTGATGCTAGCGCGGCTGCCCCTCCACCGGTAGAGCCTGCAGGTGTCAGGGAAGTATTCCACGGGTTGCGAGTCTTTCCGAACACCTCGTTGAAAGTAGAGCCGCCAGCGCCAAATTCTGGTGTGTTCGATTTGCCTAATACAATTCCTCCCATATGCTCGATCCGTTCCACCAAAGGATGAGATCTTTCAGGGACATAATTTGCGAAAATTGGAGAACCATAGGTTGTGCGTACGCCTGCAACATCCATAAGATCCTTGATTGCAATCGGGAGACCGGCTAGCCAGCCAGCTTTGCTCCGTGACTCACCGCCAATTCCCGTCATCAGCTGTTTGGCATCTGCCCGGGCGCGATCCAAGCACAGAGTAGGTAGGGCATTGATGGATGGCTCGACTTCAGCAATTCGAGCCTCAGCCGCGTCAATTAGATCCAGCGGAGACAATTCCCCTGACTTCAAGCGCTGGACTGCTTCACAAGCAGTTAAACGAAAGAGACCTTCCCTCAATTCGTTCCATTCCTCCCATCAAAACATATCAAACTCTACTACACCCCAGCCAGCTCTGACGCTTGTGCAAAAAAGTTGCCTTTGCGAACAGATGGTAGCTAGTCGGTCATACCGTCCGGTGGATCACAGGGTTCAGTACCTAGGTCAGCCGGAACCGACACCTCAATCAATTCAAAAGTATTGGAGGTTGCCGTTTCGTTATGGCGTAATCCACCCGGAATATAGGCCGAATCACCTTCACCGATACGAATCTCATCACCATTTTCAAATACGAGGTCAACCCAGCCGCTCAACATAAAGATAAACTGGCCTTCGCAAACGTGGTAGTGCCAACCGGTTGGTTCGGAAAGACCTTTTTCTGCAGTCATAACCTGAACTCCGAGCTTGCCCCCACTGGCATCGCCAACACCCAATTCCCTATATTTGAAAAAGGCACGACGACCTGTGATGTATTCGGGTGTGCTTTTTCTGCTGACTGTCGGTCCTTCGATACCGGTTACTTTTGATTCTGCAACTGCTTGTGTCATGTCTTGTCTCCCAAATTAGTGTGAATAATCAATTGTCACTCCCATGTGTACGAGACAGGTGAAATTGCTACTTGTTTCCCGACTCGCGAAGCTTCTCAATCAGTACGGCCACTTGTTCAGGCGGATTGCCCTTAATGCGAGCGTTTGGACGGGTGCCGCCAAGAAACGCAATGACGAGTAAGATTTCGTCTGATTTAGGCGCGTCCGGAACTGAAATCGTCATGGTATCCATCACGTCATAGTTCCAACTATCCTCCATACCGCCGAAAATTATGTCAATAGTCCCGCCCATTCGACCAACTTTAGCGTTTCCTGGAATCAGAGCAGGCCCACCACCCACTTGGCGACGCATCGGTATACCAACTCTAACGTGGATCATCGCAGCTCCATGCTCCAAGTCCCCTGCGGCGCCAACAATCACACCTTTGCCATAGGCTCGAGGCTCAATTTCTCTCAGAGCCTCCAAGGCTCGCTGGGTAAGCACCTCCCCGACATCGACGGAAATATCAACCAGCTCTGAAAAATCGTCGATGGGTGGTTTGCCAGCGAAGGGGTTTCTGATAACCCCACACGCTGCAACTCGCCTTGTGGGCGACGCGAGTTTGCGGCCACCTTCACTAAGAACATCATCAACGAAAATTGCTATTTTACGTAATTCCATGACCAGGCCCCTTACGTTCAGACTTCTTAAGCTGTTCTCATTTTTTCGTAAGCAGTTGTCTCGGGGTCGACAGGCGTGTGCGGTAATTTCTTGCTGGCATATACGTAAGCGTCCGGTCTAAACCAGCTGGCATCATCAATAACACCCACTCTA
>Ga0315338_1002514_pt1 | contig 17986 bp, 16 predicted proteins | sample ASW8metaG_FD_204518 | JGI IMG/M metagenome (GOLD analysis project Ga0315338, IMG submission 204518) | Ammonia-oxidizing marine archaeal communities from Monterey Bay, California, United States - ASW #8 | ecosystem: Environmental > Aquatic > Marine > Coastal | place: USA: California | collected... | reverse complement strand
CAAAATCAAGATTTAATACGATATTATCAGAAACCTGGCCCGCCTTTATTTCTTTTGGGTATCGCATCAAAAGTGGCATGCTTAGCGATTCCTCATACATAAATCGCTTATCAAACCAACCGTGTTCACCAAGATAAAATCCTTGGTCTGATGTATAGATGACAATTGTATTTTCAGTTAAACCTTCCTGGTCCAAATATTCTAATATCCGACCGATATTCTCATCTACAGATAAGATTACGCCCAAGTAATCTTCCATGTACCGCTGAAACTTCCATTCCAATAATGCTTTACCAGAAAGATCCGCATTTTGGAAATCTGCACTGATTGAATCATAATATGTTTCCCAAATTTTTCGCTGTTCATCATTCATCCATTCACGGTATGAATCTCTTATCATGCCTGATACTTGGCCACTACCCCCGCTACCTGTTTCCTGCTCAATATCGTCAGGCCTCAATTTCATATCCCATGTTAGAAACATGTTATCGATCCGCATGTCAGACTCTTTGGCAGCCGGAGATCGCGTTGAATAATCATCATAAAATGTTTCTGGAAGTGGGAATTTTTTCCCTTTGAAAGCACCCAAATATTTAAGATTTGGCATCCAATTACGGTGAGGCGCTTTGTGGTGTAATAGCATGGCAAAAGGTTTGTCCTTATCCCTGCTTTCCAGCGTTTCAATTGCCAAATCAGTGATGATATCAGTCACATATCCTTCAACATTCCTTTCCCCTGCGTTATCAACAATTAATGGATTGAAATATTCACCCTGACCTTTAAGGATTTTCCAATAGTTAAAGCCTGTTGGTTCACTTTTTAAATGCCATTTACCAATCATAGCTGTTTCATAACCCGCTGACTGTAAAATTTTTGGGAAAGTTTCCTGACTGCCATCAAAAACTTGATCATTGTCTCTTACGCCATTAATGTGGCTGTATTTACCAGTAAGCAAAACAGCCCGGCTCGGGGCACAAATAGAATTCGTTACAAAACTATTATTAAAAATGATTCCTTCTTTAGCAATTCTATCAATGTTCGGTGTATGTATTAATTCACTACCGTAAGCACTAATCGCACTTTCAGCATGATCATCACTCATAATGAAAAGAATATTCGGTCGCTTAGTAATAGATATTTCATTCTTCCTAATCGAATGAAAATAAACCACAATTAGTAACGCGATAGAAATAATTGAAAATAATGATATAATTTTAGGGCGCATAAAATATCTCGACATTTGATATTGTAGGACAAGCTTTTGAATCTAATATTTTCAGGCGCACAGCGGTTGCCGTTACATCTGTGAATCTTAAGATGCGTTTATATCCAATCGTAGTTTCCCGACTAATTTCCTGCCAAACTCCATCATTTCTGGCTTCTACGACAAATGATTTTACCCGCTGACCCAATTGAATATATTCCTGAACTAAGAAACGGTTGAAAGTCGTGGATTGATTGAATTCAATTGTTAAACTAGCCTGAATCACATTATCTGCTGTTGCCCAATAAGTTTTTTTATCCCCATCCAAAACACGCTTTGCTTCATAACCTTTTCCCCTATAACTCGATGTTGAAGCTTTGCTCTCCCACGCTAAATTATGAGCAAAATCGACTTTGATCTGCTTTGCCATTGCCTGAAGTTGGCGAATATCATTTTCATGAATCAAACCTCTTTTATCTACAGGAAAATTCAACAACAATGATCCATTCCGACCCACAGATTCATAATAAATATCCATTAGTTTATTAAGTGACTTCACTTTATCATCCTGCTCCGGATGGTAATACCACCCCGGGCGGATAGATACATCCACTTCGGCAGGCACCCAATGAGTCCCATTCGTTTGCCCCGACGAATATTTTTCTGCGTATTCTGGCATCCCAGCATAAACAGAGTCTCGCATTAAATTGGACCATGTGGTGGGATAGGCATAGCCTTTTTCATTCCCAACCCAGCGGACATCCAACCCTGCATCTCCAAAGATCACTGCATTGGGTTGCAGTTCTCGTACGAGCGAAAAAGTAGTCTCCCAATCATAGTATCCTCTTTTATCTACTTTGCGTGTTTCGTTGGCTCCACCATAATAACCTGTTCCTCCATTGGCACCATCGAACCATACTTCAAAAATATCACCGTAATTGGTCAGCAATTCTCGCAATTGATTCCGCAAATATGTCAAATACTCTGGCTTACCGTAATCTGCATGATTCCTATCCCAAGGCGAATAATAGATGCCCAATTTCAATCCAAATTCTTTACATGCATCGGCCAGCTCACGGATCAAGTCTCCTTGCCCATTACGCCACTGCGAATTCTTAACGGAGTGTTCCGTATACCTCGATGGCCAAAGGCAGAACCCATCATGGTGCTTGGCAGTGATAATGATCCCTTTCATACCTGCGTCTTTAAACGATTTTGCCCATTGCCGACAATCTAATTCTGTTGGGTTAAACTGTTTGGGTCTTTCTCCACCTGTTCCCCATTCCATATTTGTAAATGTATTCATATTAAAATGAATAAAAGCATAGAATTCCATCTCCTGCCAATCCATTTGCCTTTGGGAGGGGATCGGGTAAACGGGTTCTGGTGGTGCAACATTTAATTCGTTGCAAGACATAAAAAGTACTAAGATAAAGGTGCTAACAATTTTCATAATGCTTTTGATGGAAATGGTACTTTTTGAACCGTATTTTTATAGGATGGCATTTGGGCATCCACACTAATCAAATAATTAGTAAGATCATTGGCAAGTTCTACCAGTTTATCAGGATTATTTTTAGATAGGTTTTTGGTTTCCCCTATATCTGATTCAAGGTTGAATAATTCGAATCGTTGGTCCAGATGATAGTAGATTAGTTTCCAATCGCCCTTCCGAATTGTACTGGTTGCACCAATACCCGGCCCGGAAGGCCCCCATTCATTAGGATAATGCCAGACCAAGATCCGGCTATTCAATGTCGCCCCAGTTTTTTTTAACATTGGCATAAAATTTTGTCCATCTATGTGTTGTACTGTTTCATAGTTTGTGATCCCTGCCATGGATAAAATAGTTGGGTAGAAATCTTCAATGATCAAATAATCATGGCTGGTAGATCCAGGTGCTACCACACCTGGCCATTTCACGATCATCGGCTCACGGATACCTCCTTCCCTAGCAGACCCTTTTCCACTCGACAGTGGTTTGTTATGGGTATGGGCTTCACCTCCTCGCGCCACAGCACTTAATCCGCCATTATCTGACATAAAAAGAATAGCCGTTTTATCGTCTAGATTATGCTTTTCCAGATAATCCAATAAATTACCCAGACTATTATCCATCCCTTCAATCATAGAAGCATATTGGGCTTCAATAGTGTCGAGACCTACGTCTAAATATTGTTGAATAAAACGGTCATCAGCCATTAGCGGCGTATGTACTGTATAATGAGACATATAAAGGAAAAATGGCTTATCTAGTTTCAGCACACTATCAAGGATAGTAATGGATTTTCGGGTAAGAGCTTCAGTTAAGTTAATTTTTTTTCCATGGAATTCGGTTAGCCCTGGAACACTCCAAATATTTTTCGGACTTCCGTCCCCGTTATTCCCAAAATTATCCAAACCATAATAACTCCCGGGAGCACCGGCGGCATGACCGGCAATATTGATATCAAACCCAATATTTAATGGATTGGCCGCGGACGTACCAATGGCGCCAAAGTGGGCTTTTCCAATATGGATCGTTGTATAACCGTTCTTTTTAAGAATTACTGGCAGTGAGGTGGCATGGACAGCATGTTTTACCGAAGTATCTAGCGTAATACCATTTACATTCCACATAGGAAAATCTAGATCACCATGGTTGGATTCCATGGGTTGTATTTTATTTTTATGAAGTGTCCAATTTGTAACTCGATGTCGGGCGGCATTCATTCCGGTCATAAGACTCACCCGTGTCGGTGAGCAGACGCTGGTGGCATAGGCTTGTGTAAATTTCATTCCCTCTTTCGCAAGCCGCTCCATATTCGGTGTATGATAGCGCTGATTGAAATGGGTAGTCTCATTCCAAAATGGAACGGATGTATCCTGCCAACCCAGGTCATCCACGAAAAAAAGGACAATGTTGGGCGGTTTTATTTCTTCATTACAATAAAAAAGACACAAACATAGGTAAACAAACACAATTTTTTTCATAGCCAAAGTCAGACTAATACCACGGTGTGTGATCTGGCTCCCTGGGCACCCATAACAAGGAACTGTTCAATATCGGCCCGGAGACAAAAAGTGCCACACGACCCATCTTAGTCCCCTAAAACAGAAATAGAACGATCCAGGTGCGTGTACCCACCATCAACAAATATGTGTTGACCAGTAATATGAGACGCCTGCTCGGATATTAGAAAAATAGCCATGGCCGCAATTTCTTTTGTAGTGGTCATGCGGTTTCCGAGGGGAATATTTTTTTCAATCTTTTTTTGCTTTTTACTAGAATCGTCAAAGGTATCCAACCATTTTTTATAAAGTGGGGTCATAACTTCAGCCGGCACGATAGCATTGACACGGATATTATATTTTAGCAATTCCACAGCCCATTCCCTTGTTAAGGCCAACTGGGCACCTTTGGCTGCGGCATATCCTGATGTATTACCCTGGCCGGTCATGGCTGTTTTGGAACTCACATTTAAAATACTTCCCTGAGATTTTTTTAGGTTTGGCAGACAGTAATGGGCCATGTAATAGTAATGAAAAAGATTATTCCCTATAGAGCCCTTGAATTGATCAGGATTACCCTTTTCCAGCCCTACACCGTCATTGACACCTGCATTGTTGACCAATGCATCAATTTGTCCATACTGATCTATTACTTGGGACACGGCAGTTTTGCAATTTTCAACTGCCGCAAGTTCGTAGCATAATGCCATAGCATCATGACCTGCATCATTCAATTCTTTTTGCAGTTTTTCGCCTGCATCCTTGGAGCGTCCCAAAATAACTGGGATACCTCCTTCATTAGCAACGCCGCGGGCAATTGCCTTGCCAATGCCTTTAGCACCACCAGTAATAATAATGATCTTATTTTTTAAATTGACGTCCATTGGATTTTCCTTAATTCAATTTATAGAATTCTGTAGCATTTAGGCCCATTATCTTTTCTTGATCTTCACTGGAAAAATTTGAAATGTAATTGGTGACGATATCCATCACCGTTTTATAATCACCTCCCAATAAGCAAACGGGCCAATCTGACCCTATCAATAAACGCTCGATGCCAAAGGATGAGAATACCAAATCTAAATATGGGGTAAAATCAGCTGGCTCCCATCCATCCCATATGGCTTCAGTTACCAACCCTGAGACCTTGCAGTACACATTTGGTAACCGGGATAATCGCTCCATTCCTAATTGCCAATCTTCAATTTTTCCATCCTTGATATATGGTTTTGCAATATGGTCAATTACAAAGCGTTGGTCAGGAAAATTTCGGATTAACTCGAACGCGGGTGCAAGATGTTTAGGAAAAATCAAAATGTCATAGGCCAAGTCAAAATCAACCAACACACTGACGCCCTGTTGAAAATCTTCTCTAAGCATGAAATTGTCATCTGGTTCATCCTGAACGATATGACGGATACCACATAATTTTTTGGATTGGGAAAAATTGGCCAATCTATCCACCACATTGGAATCACATAAATCTACCCATCCCACAACCCCCTTTATAAAATCGTTTTGGTTGGCTAGTTGTAAAAGGTATTCTGTTTCCTCTTCTGTTTGCCGTGCCTGGACTGCGACACAACCATCAAAGGTGTTTCCCTTCAGTAATGGTTCCAATTGAGAAGGCAGATAATCCCGCTTAAGGACCACCATGCTTTCATCAATCCAGTCATATTCAACCGAATCGTAATTCCAAAAATGCTGATGGGCATCAACTCTCAAGCAGGATTCACTTCTTCATAAGACTGAACCATTTGCCGGGATTTCCCCAGTCCGTCAATCCCCAGTTCTACCACATCGCGGGGCTGTAAATATTTTGGCGGATCCATACCTAGCCCCACCCCTGGGGGAGTACCTGTAGAAATAATATCCCCTGGAAGTAAACTCATGAATTGGCTCACATAACTTACCAGTTGGGGAACATTAAAAATGAAGTCGGAGGTATTGCCCTTTTGCATTAACCGGCCGTTGACCTTGAGCCAAAGGTCAAGGCTGTGGGGATCATCAATTTCATCTCTGGTGGCCATGAAAGGACCAATTGGAGCAAAAGTATCTGCACTTTTTCCCTTCACCCATTGGCCACTCCGATCCAATTGGAATCCTCTCTCACTGTAATCGTTATGGAGCATATAGCCGGCGATGTAATCATTCGCTTCTTCCACGGAAACATAACTGGTCCTTTCACCAATAACCACCGCTAACTCAACTTCCCAATCTGTTTTTGACCCATTTTTCGGAATGACAAGATTGTCATTCGGACCCACAATCGCAGAATTGGATTTAAAGAATATCACCGGTTCATTAGGAATTTCCATTCCGCTTTCTTTGGCATGCTTGGCATAATTAAGCCCGATGCAAACAATTTTTGAAGGTCGTTTGATCGGGGGTCCCAGCCTTTCATCTTGGGAAACTTCTGGCAATACTTCAGCTTGTTCAGGAATCCATTGCTTTAATTCATTTAAACCGTTATTCCTAAAAAAGTCTTCATCAAAATCTTGTCCAAAGGCACTCACATCCACCCATCTTTCATCGGGAAGTATGACTCCGGGCTTTTCGTTTCCCACCTCACCAAAGCGAATTAATTTCATGTGATTACGTATTTAAAGTTGTAAATCCACCATCAATAGGATAATCCACACCGGTGATAAATGCCGCCTTGTCCGAACAAAGAAATAAGGCCAGACTGGCAATCTCTTCCGGCTTTCCCATCCTCCCAATAGGCTGTGTTTTTGATAATACTTCAAACATTTCTTTTTCTTTTCCGGGATAATTCTCAGCAATGAATCCATCTACAAAAGGAGTATGAACCCTGGCCGGCGAAATACTATTGCAGCGGATATTATCTGCCAAATAATCCTTTGCGACAGATAAGGTCATGCTCACTACGGCCCCTTTTGTCATTGAGTAAGCAAAACGGTCTGGCAGTCCCACCAATGCTGCAATGGATGCCAGGTTCAGGATTACGCCGCCGCCATTGGATTTCATGATTGGCACGCCAGCATGGAGGCAATTGTAGACACCTTTCACGTTTACGGAATATACCCTATCCAGATCATCTTCAGATGTATTTTCAACGTTTCCTATATGAGCAATGCCCGCATTATTTACCAGGATATTGATAGGATGAATTATGGCAATGGATTGAAACACTGATGTCACATTCGTCTTGTCACTTACATCACAGCTATGGAATGATACTTTATCAGTACCAATTGATTCGACAGCTGATTGCCCCTGCGCTTCATCCAGGTCCAAAATATGGACGTGGGCCCCATTTTCTGAAAAGGTCTTCGCGATACTGTACCCAATCCCACTGGAACCACCAGTGACGACTGAATGTTTTCCTGATAGACTAAATTGACTCATTACACCCTCCTTTAACTTTACTCGGCGATAAATGTGACATCGCTTGGTTTATCCCTCTCACGCCAAACGGATCCTATCGGATAAAGGTGTTCATTAAGAAATTTTTGCTCTACTTCCAATCCCCACCCCAAATTGGTTGGCAGCACATAAGCACCGTTGCTTATTTCTACAGGAATTTCAAAAACGCCTTCCTGAAGAAAATCAATATATTCCACCCATTGCGTGTTTGAATGTCCGGCAACAGAAACCTGATCCCAAACAGCCAAATGGCGGATCATATTACATAGGCCAATCCCGCCGCCATGGGGACAAACCGGGACATCATACTTGGACGCCAAAAGAATAACCGCCATTACATCATTGACGCCTCCCATCCTACAGGCATCAATCTGGGCAAATTGAATGGCACCACTGCTGATCATCTGCTTAAATATCACCGGGGATTGAATCTGTTCTCCCGCCGCTAACTTCAATCCCAATGGGTTGAGGGCCTCAGATATCCTCTTAAACCCCATTACATCATCCCGGGCTGTAGGCTCCTCGATCCAAGTGATTTCAAAATCGGCCAGTTTTTTCATGTATGCTATAGCTTCATCCACACCCCAAAATTGATTAGCGTCCAGCATCAATTTTACATCTGGACCAATAGCTTCCCGGATGAATTGTATTCTAGCCTTATCGAATTTGATATCTTGTCCAACTTTAAGCTTAAATGCATCAAATCCATTCGCTTTTAATTCCTTGATTTTTTCGAGGATTTTTCTATCAGTCAGCCCCAACCATCCTGCCGTTGAATAGGCTTTAACACCCGTTTCTTTCAGTCTTTCTTCAAAAGCACTTTTCTTGGACTGAGATTTTTCTAAAATGGCCAAAGCTTCTTGCCTGGATAAAGCATCTTCTAGATGTCGCCAATCGATACAACCGACCACTGTTTCAGGCGGTAGATCAACCAATAATTTCCACATGGGCTTTTTCACTTCTTTAGCCCAGAGATCCCACATGGCATTGATCATACCGCCCATAGCCATTCTAAATACACCATCCCCCAGCCAGCGCAGTTGGTGATGATTTAAGATGGTTTGGTAAAGTTCTCCGGGATCTTCTATGAAAGAATCGAGGGTTGTATTTTTTACCAATGGTACCAATTGAACAATGGCATAAGCAACCCAATCATTCCCGGCGCCACAGGTGAATACAACCGAAATGCCCCGTTTCCCTGAACTGCTTGTTATGGTGGTTAAAACAGCAGAATAATCAGGTTTTTTATGGAAGGGATCTGATCCCAATAATTCATCAGAAGTTGGGACACGGATGTCCTGAACGGTTACATCAGTAATTGTGGGCATGGCTAAACCGGTGTCACCCCTTTCTTAAGAAGAATATTGCCATATTTCGCCAATTCACCTGTTAAGACCACTGCATAAGCATTCTTGGCACGGGAATAGAAGGCAAACCGGTCAATACGTGTAATTGGTGGCGCATTAGAGGCAAACTTTTTTATGGGGATCAAATACCTTTCTTCCACAGCGGAATCCAAACCATCTCCAGGGACAGCATCCATCATGACAATCGGGTCATCCACGTAGGAATCAATTTCAAATAAGGGCAGAATACCCATTAATAAATCCTGGATCTTTACACCATCTGCTCTTAAAATATTATCATTGAGGGATTCAGTCGGAAAATGAGCGTCAGCCAAAACAATTTCATCCCCATGGCCCATAACATGAAGTGTATAAAGTAAATCGGGTGAAATAACAGGTGAGATTCCTTTAAGCATTGAATTTCCTTTTCATTATTATGCGTGTTTCCTCATAGTATTCCAACCATATATGCCAATCACTATGAAACAAACCAAGGGCAAACCAAAACTGGCCCGGGTACTAGACAACAAAAAACCTCCAATTGAGAAAGATGACATATCCATGATCAAACCTTGGAGAGGTGGCATAAGCGATCCTCCACCGATAGCTAAAATTAACCCGGCAGAGCCTAATTTAGCATCCTCTCCTAGCCCTTTAAGGGCAATTCCATAAATCGTCGGAAACATGAGTGACATGCAGGCCGATACAGCAACAAGAGAATATAGCCCCACCATACCCGTCAGAAATATGGTGCCTAATATAAATGTTCCTCCTCCCAAGGCTAGAGTCATTAACAGTTGACCAGAGTTGATAAACTTTAACAGGTAGGTGCAAATAAAGCGGCTGCTGACAAAAATAACCATTGCGATCATGTTATAGGATTGTGCTTCGGCCTTGGTCATTCCCAATTCATTCACCCCATAATGGATAATAAATGTCCAACACATGATCTGAGCCCCCACATAAAAAGCCTGAGCTATCACACCTTCTAAATATCGTTTATTTGAAAATAAGCGATTTAATGTCGGTTTTAGATCAAGTTTCTCCCCCTTGCCACTTTTAGATCCCGGTAACTTTGAAATAAAGAATATAATTAATACAAAGAAAACCACCATGCCAAGCATTAAATAGGGGCCAATGATCACATCCAGATCACTTTGTTGAATTAGGGTAAAAGCACCGGGATCATTTAGGGATAATTCCCGACGTGTCGATTCAGCCGCGGGGTTCAATCTGGCCAAAATAAATTCCCTAGCCACAAACATACCCACGAGTGATCCCAACGGATTAAACGCCTGCGCTAAATTCAATCGCTGGGTGGCTGTAGATTCATCCCCCAAAGACAAAATATAAGGATTGGCGCTTGTCTCTAAAAATGACAGGCCACATGTCATAATAAAATAAGATAATAGAAATGCTTCAAACGCCATCATTTTTCCTGCGGGGATGAACAAGAAACATCCAATGGAATAAAGAGCCAATCCCATGATGATCGCCTGTTTATAATTAAACCGCTTGATGAATATCGCTGCTGGAATGGCCATCAAACAATAGCCGCCATAAAAGGCAAATTGAACCAGGGCACTTTCAAAATTACTGATCAGAAGAATATTCTTAAACGCCGCTACCATTGGATTCGTAATATCATTGGCAAATCCCCAGAGCGGAAACAAGAACCCCACCAAAATAAAGGGGATTAAATACTGTTTCGTGATCACTCTATGTGAATGGGAGGTCAAGTTATTCATTAAAAGTTTTTCCCTTTTTACTTTTTTCTCATTTATTGAATAACAACCTCATCAGCAAATAACCATGCTGCATTCCCTTGGGCAGGGTGCCAACTTGGTAAAATAGGTTGATTTCGGGCGGTTACTTTAATATATCGAATGGGATTACCATCATAATTCGCATTTACATTTCTAAACAAAATTTCTGGTGATTTGGTGACTTCATATTCTTTATTCTGTACCAATTTATAATCCGTACCGTCCACTGATACTTCAAAACGAACGTTTTTTGGAAAAAAGATCCAGGCGCCCTGGTTTTGAAGAAAACTTATTCCAAGTTTTTTTATTGACGCCAACGAATCCAAATCAATGACTACTTCAATATCATTCCTTGCAAAACCCTGCCAAAACCCATCATGATGATTGATTGTTCCCCGCTTACCATCTACCAGAGCGAGAGCCTCTTCTCCAGGATAATGAGGACTATAAGGATGTTTATAAGAAACTGATTTACCAATTCCCAAATGATTCACATTCAACTCATCTTCAGAACGGTCCAAATCCAATCGTCCAATAGGGCGAACACCATCCCCCTTCGTTTTTGTAATACGGTCACCCAATTCTTCACGAGATTTCTGACCAAGTTCTTTTAATTGTGTAACAATTTCAGGGAATTGTTCTGCCACATTGTAGGACTCGCTGATATCATTTTCAAGATCATACAATTCGATACCTGCATTGCCCCGAGCGTATGGTCCGGGATAGCCATCACTCCCAGGTTCTACACCTAAATAAGAACGATATTCATGCGGGAAGGTCAATTTCCACTTTCCCTGGCGCACAGCTACTAATTCGCCAACATAATAATAATTATATTCATCTCTTGGCGATTTAATTGATTCTCCAAACAGGTGAGATTTAAAACTGATCCCATCAATTTTTTTCTTAGGCAAATCAGCTCCGATAATATCAGCTATTGTTGGCAGGATATCAATCGTTGCAGTAAGTTGATTTGATACAAAGCCCTGCGGAATTTTACCGGGCCAACGCATTATAGCAGGGACGCGTGCTCCCCCTTCCCACATGGCCCCTTTACCTTCTCTCAAAAGACCCGTTAAACCTGCATGATTACCATAATTCAACCAAGGGCCGTTATCACTAGTGTAAATGACCAATGTATTTTCATCAAGACCATTTGTTTTGAGTGCTTTCAATATTTCACCCACAGACCAGTCGATCTCCATTATCACATCACCATACATACCCTGCTGGCTTTTTCCTTTAAATTTATCAGATACACCTAAAGGCACATGGGGCATAGAATGGGGTAGATATAAAAAAAATGGATTATCTTTATTTTTTTCGATGAACTTTACAGCCCGTTCTGTATAACGAGTAGTTAATCGGTCTTGATCAGCTAGTGTAAGAATCTCCTCAATCTTTTCATTGCCTTCAATAAGTGGTAACTGGGGATAAAAGCTTTTAAAATGATCCGTACCACTCACAGTTGCACCGCTATAGTCTACAGGCCACATATCATTGGAATAGGGTACCCCAAAATATTCATCAAATCCCTGTTGAAGGGGGAGAAATTTTTCATGATGACCTAAATGCCATTTCCCGAATGCAGCTGTGGTATAGCCTTCATTTTTTAATATCTCCGCGATGGTCTCTTCCTCCGGATTCAGCCCAACCCTGGCTGTATGGTTATAGGCACCTTGCACGCCTACCCGTTCAGAATAACAACCAGTGAGCAAGGCAGCTCGGGACGCACTGCAGACCGCTTGAGATACATGAAAATCTGTGAAGCGCATACCTTCATCAGCCATCTGATCTAAATTTGGTGTACTATAACCCTGGGCCCCGTAAACACCCACATCTGCATATCCCTGGTCGTCGGTAAATATGAGTACAATATTAGGAGGCAGTTTTTTTTCGCAAGATATTATGCAAAACAATCCTAAAACAGCGGTTAAAACTGAAAGTTTTTTCATTTTTTGCTTATAACTGCCAACGTCAACCTGCTGACACAGACTAGATTATCATCTTCATTTTTGATTTCAATATTCCAGACATGAATTTTTCCACCTATCTTTATGGGTACAGCCTGACCATAAACCCAACCGTTTTTAACACTTCGTAAATGATTGCAGTTTAACTCTATTCCTACTACTCCTTTATCATTTAGATCAATCTGCATACCAGCGGCAATACTTCCTAAAGTTTCCGCGAAAGCTGCTGACGCACCTCCGTGCAATAATCCATACGGTTGAACAGTTCGATTATCCACAGGCATTTTCCCGCAAATGTAATCCTTTTCGAAATCAGTAATTTCAATACCAATATGCTCCATCATCGTTCCTTGCCCAAAAGCATTTAATTTTTCTAATGATTTTTGCTTATCCATGATTTAAATCTCTTATTATAATTTTTTGAATTTCTTTTTTTTACTTTCCAATTTCATTTTTCTTCTAACACATGATTGATAAATTATTAATAGAAAACAAAAACCCCTATCCCAAAAATTATGATAGAGGTTTTACCTTAAAAAAAATATGTTTATTCGGAAAATTTATTTACAATGAATCGACAACCGTAGAATCTGGCTGAGGTGGTGGTGGGACTTCTCCCCAATAGGTTGGTGATGTATTCAACTGAAAACTAATATTTTCATTGGTTTGATAAACTTCTATTTCTTCAGCAACCCGAATGTTGCTATAGGCCCATTCAGCACTAGAGCGGCCAACAGTTACTTTGGCTAAGATTTCTCCATTGTAATCCTTTACAATCAAATGGGTGCCGGTCGAATCACCGACATTATACTTGTCCCAATTTTTTGCATTTTTAGATACAAGTGATGTTCTTTTCAGTTTTAGCACATTATTAAAAAAACCGTTTATTGTATTTTCCTTCACAAGTAATGTATCGTTTTTATCAATAGACCAACTCTCACCATTAAAAGTAAGCGATACCGATTCATCCCCTTTTGTGATTTGGAATTGGAATACATCATCCCTTTTAAGACTAAAAATCTGATCACTATTTGAACCCAGATTTCTTTGTTGTAGTTGGTTAATACTAAACAAAACTAACAGAACGCCCAAAGCAAACAGAAGCCATTTCATGTGTTTACCCATATAGTTCCTCCAACACATTGCTTCGGCTTTTTTGTCGACGCATACGAACTAAACCAAATCCAACAATTAACAATGAGGTTAGGGTAATATTGACCCATTTCCATGATTTTTTGGCTGCATCAGATGTTTCTTCTAATGGACGGGAAGTAATTTCACGTGAACGAAGCGCTATCAAGTCTCTATCTCCAATAAGATAATCAACGGAATTCATCACGAAAATATGATTTTCACGAGACATACCGCCTCCCTGATCCAGTAAAAAATCAGAGTCACCCACTAAAACAACCTGGCTAATAATACCATTTTCATCCACTCTTTCTGATCGAGCGCCTAAAATTTTTCCTGACTGGTTGAATAAGCGTAAGAAGGGATTCTGTTGCGGATCAGGGCTTAAATTAAAATTTCCACGCATTTCACCGCTTTGTTCCGAAGTAAAAAGTAAGGGCACAAAATTGACTTGATCATCTTCCGTAGAATCCGGTTGTATTTCACTGGCAAAAACTAATTGTATTTGTTCTAAGCCTGCGACGATCGCCTCATCAGTATTGAACTTCCGAACGATAGGCAGTAGTGGATATTCCATTGGGACATTCATTCGGATAGGTCCCATTTGCTGTTGAACACTTACACGGCCACAAATTCTATCCGTTACTAGGTTCTCATTAATTTGTAATCCGAATGGTTCAATTAAAGAAAAAATATCAGATTGGATAACAACCGCCTGTTGCAATTGAAGATTTGTTTTCACACGATTCTGCGCCAAGAAAAGATTTCCTCCTCGGTTTAAATATCCTTTTAAATTTGCATTTTCATTTAAAGTAAGTGAATCTGCTATTCCACTCATTAGAATCACACTAACATCTAATGGGACTTCATCCGCAAGACTAACCAATCTCACATTATATCGCTCTCTCAGTACATTTTGTATATTTTGTGACTGCCCATCCTGACCTGCAAGCTGAGCAATGCCAACTATTGGCTTATTAACCTCCACAAGTTTTTTAATCCGTGTAGTAATTTCATATTCTAACCCTGTAGTAGTTTGAATGACAGGAAACACTTCTTTTTTGTCTTCATAGAGTATTACCATCCCCATAAGAACGCGTTTGACTTCTAATTTATCATTATCTACCACTTGCATTTGGACCGGCATAATGCCCGCTTTCTGGGCTTCCTGCTCAATATTTTGATCATCTTCTGGCCGAAAAAATTCAAAGCGAATATTCCCATCAGATAAAGCAGCGTATTCTTCCAAAATATCCTGAAGGTAACGACGGTTATTCGCGTATTCACCTGGAAGATCCTCAGAAAAATATACTTTCATCGTTAATAAGTCATCCACCTGTTCAACAACTGATTCGCTGGAAGTTGATAGAGAATACATGTTGTTATCTGTTAGATCAAGACGGAAGAACTTGTTTTTGGAAATACCATTAAGCAAAAATAGGATGAAAAAAAGTATGACTCCTGGGATTAATACTGACTTTTTAAAATCAATGTTTTTTATTTTATCCATGATCTATTTCCACCGTCTGACTTCAAGTGTTTGAATTGTAAGAAAGATGAAAAATCCAATGACGGAGAAAAAGTAGATTAAATTCCTTGAATCGATAACACCTCGGGATATGTTCGAAAGGTGATAGTCTACGGCCAGAAATTGAATTATTCCCGCAATTGAATGAGGTACAAAGACTAATGTTTTATCCAACATATAAAAAACAAGTACAAGAAAAACACCGATGATAAATGCAACCACTTGATTATCGGTTACACTGCTTGCATAGGTGCCCACAGCCGTATACATCGCGCCCATTAACGCTAAACCCAAGTAACCACTAAAAATGGCGCCATAGTCCACGTTAGTGCCGACCGACGCCAGGGTAATAAAATGAATAGCTGTAGCTCCTAATCCAATTAAAATAAGGAAGAAGCCAGCAAGAAATTTACCTAATACAAATTCATAAGTATTGAGCGGCAGAGTTGAGATGGTCTCCATGGTGCCAATATTATTTTCTTTTGCAATGAGTCCCATGGATACTGCTGGTATAAAAAAAAGATACACAAGAGGTACAATGTCAAACAACATTCGCAAATCTGATTGGCCAAAAAGGAAGAAAGTGTTTGTAAAAAAATATCCATTTACAACGGCGAAAATCACCAAAAAGATGTAGGCCATTGGACTATTAAAATACCCATCCAGTTCTCTTTTATATATGATCCGAATGTTATGCATGTGCATCACTCTCGGTTGTTAAATCTCTGAAAATATCCTCCAAATTAGTGGTGTGGGGTGTCATTTTAAGAATCGTCCAATGATTTTCTACTGCATAACGGAAAAGATCTTCACGTGGATCTTGATCTTTTCCATATTCAAATTGTATTTGCTGTATATCATTAGACGTATTTAGAGAAACAAATTTCACTGAAGGAACTTTGGCTTGGATATGTTCAATTGTTTCGGGTGCTGCACCTTTGACCTCCATATTCAAAATTACATTACCCATGAAATTGCTCATGAGTTCATCACTGGTCCCATTGGCTACAATTTCTCCTTGATTGATAATCATTATTCGGTCGACGGTGGCCTGAATTTCCTGAAGAATATGGCTGGACATAAAAACCAGTTTTTCTTTACCCAATTGTTTAATCAAACCTCGAATCTCAACAATCTGGTTTGGATCTAAACCTGTCACAGGTTCATCTAAAATCAAAATTTTCGGATCGTGAATCATAGCCGCTGCCAATCCGATGCGCTGTCTATACCCTTTGGAACAATCGGCAATATTTTTATGTACAACACCTCTCAAACCACATTCTTCAATAACACGAGAAAGCGCTTCTTTAAATTGACGGCCGATAATTTTTCTGATTCCCGCTAGGAATTCAAGATATTCATAAACACGCATTTCCATATAAAGAGGATTTAATTCTGGTAAGTAGCCTATTTGTTTTTGGATTTCATGGGCATCATCAATGATATTTAAATCATTGAATTCAATTTGTCCTGAAGTGGGCACAAGATAACCAGTCATCATTTTCAGAGTAGTTGTTTTTCCCGCACCATTGGCCCCTAAGAAACCAACAATTTCCCCATCCTGGATATTAAAGGATATGGATTTTACCGCTTCAACAGCACCGTAATTCTTCGATAAATCCGTGACTTTGATCACTTGATTACAACCTCCTCAATTTCATTTTTTCTCTATTATTATTAAAATATTGAATGATTGAAATACAACGAACTAATACAAAAAGTTCCGGCGAAATTATAAAGAAGAAGAAGAAATAACAATCCGTCTAATTAAAGAGTTAATTCTTTAATAATTTTTGTGTGGTTTGGTGAAGAACCGCAGCAAGAACCAATAATCTTAGGATTCATTTTTAGATATTTTCCAATAATGTTTTTGAAATAATCTTTGTTCACTTTCTTTTCGATCTTGCCATCTGACTCAGGCTCAGTTAGTCCTAGATTAGGATACACTCCCCATTCAGACCCCCAATCGTCAATCATAAATTGTAAAGTTTGATCTGTTTTTTCAATCGTATTGCAGTTTAGCATAAGGCAATCAACTTGATCTTTGGCCAATTTATAAACGTCTTTTATTAAATGACCTGATAAGAGATGGTCTGCATCCTTCACAATAAGGCTTAACCAAATTTTAAAGCCAATATTTTTTACAGTTTCCAGTGCAATTTCTATTTCATCCAAATGACCCATAGTTTCAAATAGAATAACATCTACACCAGCATCTATAAACCAATTAACATTTTCACCATAAGTGTCCTCAGCTATTTCACGCCCAGGAAATAAAAATGGTTCATAACAATCTTCAATAGATGTAATGGATCCCCCAACGATATTTGGATTTGCGGCGCGGGCCAATTCTACTGCCCTCATCAGGCTGGATTTTGCCCTCTCCTGTGCTCTTTTTGGTGAATATCCAGCTTTACGGTAGGTCCAGGTGGTGGTGCGGAACGTATTGGTGCCAATAATATCGGCGCCTGCGGAAACATAATCACGGTGCACAGCGCTAACAATTTCAGGGTCAGTTATGTTCGCTTCCGCAGACCATAAAGGTAATGGTAGTTTTAATCCTCGTGCCATGAGTTCCGTTCCCATGGCACCATCCATTATAAGAAGCCCATTATTCACAGGCATCATCACATTCTTTCATGGTTTCAAATGGGACGACA